>OCZT010001598.1_pt1 | contig 23378 bp, 21 predicted proteins | sample 1539031 | NCBI WGS metagenome assembly OCZT01 (sample SAMEA3539308, study PRJEB22396) | soil metagenome | biome: tundra; feature: field; material: soil | place: USA | collected 2010-05 | depth 0.15 m | reverse complement strand
ACCACCGAGATCTACACTCTTTCCCTACACGACGCTCTTCCGATCTACTTTTGATCGATACCTACCTTCTGCAATGCCGGCGGCAGGCCGTTCGGCTCTGATTGCGAGGGATCGTAGTAGCGCGGCGAGTACAGCGGCGAGTTGTAATGTTCCGCTTTCTGCGCAAGCAGAGCGGATGCCGACAACGCGACAACGGCAACAAGCATCGTCGCGAATGTAATAACTCTATTTCTAGATCGTCTGATTCTCACTGTCTCTTACCGCCTCCTCTCCGACGCAAGTCGCCCGGCGCTTGAATCGGAAATATATGCACGCGAATTCGCCCAATATTCCGCGGCATCGGGTCCCGTTTTTGCTTTGATGTTTTGCGAAAGCAATCGCTGCTTCGCTTCCTCGATGGGAAGTATCGTGACCGTTCCCGTCTTTTCGTCACGAAGGCCTTTGTCCAGAATGGTCTGCCAATTCTTCTTTAGCTCGAGATACTCGGACGCGGATGCCACAAGCTCGAGATTGACTCGTCCGCTTTGTACATCGACGCCAAAACCAGGAGCCAATTGAAGTCTCGGTTCAGGCGGAAGGCGTTCCTTTTCGCTCTGGATCATCGGGTTCGCCGGCCCGGCGTTCTCGTCCGCATTTTCCTTGAGCACGTTTAGTAAAGACCACATTAAACCAAAGGTAATGACGATCAGCAGCACAAGGCCGACCGCAAAAGACAAAATGCCTTTCAACCCTATCTGGTTTTCCTCATACGGCTTATTTAACTCAGCCGCTGTATTGTCGTGCTTCTCCGATAACATACTTTCCTTCTAATGCCCTTTTCCATGATGGATCGCGCCCTCAAAATAAGGATCCTTCGCCGGGACCAAAGGACGTTTTACCAATTCTCCAAAAAACCACCATAGCCATATTCCGCCAACGGCGATGGGGGCCACAACATCCATCCAGCTTATTACGAATGCCCCCAGCTCAAGTCCGCCCGGAGACACCCTGGGACTCGGCCCGATCATGTAGAACATGTCAACGAGCCTCATGAACAGAATGAAACCGGCTATAGATGCGAGCCAACGCGCATGCCGTTTGAAATCCTGCTGCAGCAAGACGAGGAACGGAAACGCAAAATGGAAGAGGATGAGGATAACACCCATCCAGCCCCAACCGCCTTTCATACGGACAAGGAACCAGCCCGTTTCTTCCGGAATGTTTCCAGACCAAATAATAAGAAACTGCGAAAAATTGAAATAGGCCCACACCATCACAAGGGCAAGGATCAGCTTGCCGACATCGTGAAAGTGGCGCTTGCCGAGCACGCGATCCATCGGTGCCTTATCTATCAGAAATGCAAGAATGATGACCACAAAACAAAGGCTGCTCAATGCCCATCCCACAACAAATAGCAGGCCCCAGATCGTTGAGAAATAGTGCGGTTCCATCGTCAGCATCCAATCCACAGCAGCGAATGTAACCGTCACGCAAAAAACAACGAGGCTCGGCCCCGAAAACTTCGACGCCCGCTCGAGAACTAATCGAGATTCTTCGACAGTGGCGGTACCTTCCTGCTGCAAGGACCAGCGATTGAGAAGAACTACCATCACTCCAAAGATCAGGAAGTAAACAAAGCCTCGAACTATCCAGAACCACGGCGTCATAAACACCCCGCGCTGTGCCATCACATGATCGGTAAACGGCAGGTGCGTCCATTCATAGAACGAACGCGTGGCAACGCCTATCGCCAGCGGGAGGAACATTAAGATGATCAACGGCAGGGTTCGCGACGCGGCTTCTAACGTTCGACGTATGACAACGCCCCAGGCTCCGCCGGTCAGATACTGGAGCATCAGAACGCCCAGGCTGCCGATCCCGATGCCGCCCCAAAATATAAAACCAAGCAGCCACGATCGAAGAGCTTGTTCCGGGTTGAAATATAAACCTACGGCCCACACAATGAGCCCAATACCGCCAACGCCAAGCGAAAGCGTTCGCCAGCGGGTAACTTCAGACGGAGCGTAGAAGTTGTCCAGTTTCGCCATCTACCGTTGACCTCCGCTGTTGTTTGCATTAGTGGTGGTCGCTCCGGTCTTTGGAGGAGCGGTATTTGACTGCGACTGCGAAACTTTCATCTTTAAGTTGAAATCCGGATCTTGAGCAGCTTGCAGCGTTCGGATATATGCAGCGATCGCCCATCGGTCCGCCGGCTGAACCTGGTATGCATAGCTGCCCATCTTGCCCCAACCATTTGTCATAACGTCAAAGAAATGGCCGACCGGGGCGTTGCGTAGTCTGTCGTCGTGATATGTCGGAGGTTGCGGAAAACCGCGTCTTACGATCATTCCGTCGGCATTGCCTAACGGGCCATGACAGACGATGCAGTAGATGTTGAACCTTTCCTGCCCGCGATCTATTAGTTCCTTTGTAACAGGCACCGGAAACTCATCGATATCATTCGGAAAGCTCGATTGAACTGTTACGCCCCTTGCATCGGTCATTGTCGTAACCGGAGCGCTCGGATTAGGGTTATCTATCTTTCCGGTATAGAACGCTTTATTATCATGCAATTGCCCGCGGGCCACGGTCCCCTCCACGGGATCGCGCGATGCACGTTTGTCGGCAAAGAAATCGCTCTGCTTATAAGCCTTGTATCGCGGTTGGTCCTGCATATCGTAGCGACAAGCAGAAAAAGCAAAAGTGAAAATAATAAAGTAAAAACCAAAGAGCAACGCACGGTTCCGTCTGATTTTACCTTTTGCCTTTTGCCTTCTTACTTCGGTCAAGCGCTTATTCATCTACGTCAAAGACCTCCTGCGCGCCGAGGCTCTCCATAAAACTCCTGGTCTCTGCATAGTCATACATCGGATCGGTCGATTCGATGATCAAAAAGAACTTCTCACGCGTTGCGAGGGCGAATCGCGGTACGTTAAAGACGGGGTGGTAGGGCGAAGGCAGCCCATTCAAAAACAGCATCCCAAACACACCGGTAAATGCCGCGAAAAGGATCGTCATTTCAAATGCCGGCGGGACAAACGACGGCAGGCTGAAGGCGGGGCGGCCGCCGACGATGATCGGCCACGCAAGGACGTGTACATAGTATTCGAGCCCAAGACCCGAGAGGAGCCCTGTGATCCCGCCCGCAAAGATAAGGTATGGCAATATGCTTCGTTTTATACCTAGCGCCTCGTCGATCTCGTGAAGCGGAAACGGCGAGAAGGCGTCCGTCTTTGTATAGCCCGCATCGCGCACCTTTGTCGCTGCGTCGACCAGATCGGTCGGCGTGTCAAACTCAGCTAATATTCCGTAAAGGCCGTCTGCCATATTTTTCTAATTCAGCCGACTAGGTATTCGGCGGATCGGTACGATCGTAAGTGTACTCGATCTCGAGTACACTCTCATCAAAGTCCTGCTGCCGTCCGTGAACGTTTGCCTGCGGTAACAATGTCCTCACCTCGAAGATCGAGATGATCGGCACAAATCGCACGAATAAAAAGAAGAGTGTGAAAAAGAATCCGAGGGTCCCGACAAACATCGACCAATCAAAGATCGTCGGCGAATACATTGCCCATGATGAAGGCAGGAAATCCCTCTGCAGGCTGGTAACGATGATCACAAACCGCTCGAGCCACATTCCGATACTGACAATAACCGCTAATATGAAAAGCCAAACCTCGCTTTCCCGAAAACGTTTGAACCAAAGCAGTTGGATCGAAAGCCCGTTGCAAAATATCAGGAACCAGTAAAAGAACCAATACGGTCCTTCCCACATTCGATTCCGGATCATGAACCATTCATACTGCGAACCGCTATACCATCCAAAAAAGAACTCCATCAGATACGAGTAACCGACGATCAAACCGGTAGCCAGCATCACCTTACCCATGTAAATAAGATGTTGTTGGGTAATGAAGTCCTTCATGTTGTATAGGTGCCGTAGAGGAATGGCTAGTATCAACACCATCGCAAATCCGGCGTAAATTGCTCCCGCGACAAAATACGGCGGGAAGAATGTCGCATGCCATCCGGGGATCTGCGAAACCGAAAAGTCAAAGGACACGATCGAGTGAACCGATAGGACGAGGGGCGTCGATATTCCGGCAAGGATCAGGTACGCAAGCTCGTATCTATGCCAGTGACGTGCCGAGCCACGCCAGCCCCACGAAAATATTGAATAAGCAAACTTAAAGTATTTGTTTTTGGCCCGGTCACGGAGCGTGGCAAGATCGGGGATCAATCCGACATACCAGAACAGCAGCGAAACCGTCGCATATGTCGAGACCGCAAACACATCCCACATGAGCGGACTGCGAAACTGCGGCCATAGAGACATCACGTTCGGGTATGGGAAGAGCCAGTATGCCAACCACGGACGGCCAGTGTGAAAAACAGGGTACAATCCCGCGCACGCCACAGCGAAAAGTGTCATTGCCTCGGCAAACCGGTTGATGGACGTCCGCCACTTTTGATTTAGGAGCAGAAGGATCGCGGAGATAAGCGTTCCGGCGTGTCCGATGCCGATCCACCATACGAAATTGATGATCGGGAAAGCCCACCCGACGGGTTGGTTTGTTCCCCATATTCCGATACCCTTTGTGACCAGCCAGATAATGGTCAGCAAAAGCAACTGGGCGACCATGAACGCGATGCCAAACCCGATGAACCAGTGAAAGGGCGTTCGACGTTTTAATGTGACATCGCCGATCCTGTCCGAAACCGACCCGAAGTTATGATCGCCCTCGACCATAACCGGATGAAGTTTCTTTCGAAGTTCTTTAGGGTCCTGCATAATCTGGGTAAATCGAGATCGTCCCGCGTTCTCCTGATGAAATCAAAACCAGGAACCGAAAACTTTAATTATCGCCCCTCACCTCCTGAGGTGGTTTCTCCATCTTCGGCATCGTCGCCACGGGCAACCAGGTTGGGGTTATAATCCGGCATCTCTTTGTTCTGGTTCTTGAGTCCGGCAAGATACGTCGTGCGTGGCTGCGTATTCAACTCATTGAGCAGCGTGTAGTTGCGATGGTCTTTTTTGGTCTTAGCGACCTCGCTATTAGGATCGTGCATATCGCCAAACGTGATCGCGTTAGTCGGACATACTGACTGGCATGCGGTAACGACCTCGCCATCTCTTATCGCGCGGCCGTCTTTTTCAGCTTCGATGCGCGCCGCCGCGATCCGCTGTGTGCAATAGGTGCACTTTTCCATTACACCGCGGCTGCGGATCGTAACCTCCGGATTGCGCATCAACTTATACTGCGGCGTGTCCCAATCCTGGAACAGCAGGAAGTTGAAACGTCGAACCTTATATGGGCAGTTGTTTGAGCAATAGCGGGTGCCAACACACCTGTTATAGGTCATGTCGTTTAACCCCTCGGCGCTGTGGACCGTGGCGTGAACGGGGCAAACGACCTCGCAAGGGGCCTGCTCGCACTGCTGGCAGAGGACCGGTTGGAAATGGGGCCCCTTGGGATCGTCAAGGCTATCGCCGCCGAAATAAGCATCGATTCTTATCCAATGCATCATTCGGTGACGTTCGACCTGTTCCTTACCGACGACCGCGATGTTGTTCTCGGACTGACACGCTAGAACGCAGGCATTGCAGCCGACGCACGAATTCAGATCGACAGTCATTCCCCACTTATGGTTCTTGTCGTAAACTGCCTGGTGCTGCTCGACCGGGTACATCGACATGTCGTACTCGTTACGTTGATGGCCCATGTCGGGATTCTTATTGAATTCGTCCAGGTCCCAGACACGTAAGAGATCGCGGCCCTCCATGTTGAAATGGGTTTGGGTCGACGCGATCGTCGCCGTATCGCCCGTTCGTGCAATTTCGCCGGTAGCAGAATCCATCAAATCTGAGCGCCGGGCGTCAAAAACGTTATATCCGATACCGGTTGCGATCTTTCCGCCACGGGTCCGGCCATAGCCCATGAAAAGTGTGATCACATCGTCTGGCTGTCCAGGGGTGATCCACATCGGTACGGGTTTCTGAATGTCCATACCGGCGTATTTCACCGTGACCAGATCAGAAAACAAGTTGCCGCCCTTTGTGTTTATAAATGTCGTACCCTGTCGAGCACCCGCCTCCTCTCGCTCGTCACGGCCCTGGTTAACGCCAAGCCGCTGCGCAGTTTTCGGACTAACTAACGCCACGTTGTCCCAGGTGACTTTGTTGAGCGGCTTTGGAAGCTCCTGGAGCCAGCCGTTGTTTGCGAACCGCCCGTCATAGACGGACGGATCGGGACGAATTGAAATCTCCAGACCACCCGCGGGTGGTGCTCCGGTCGATGGTTGACTTAAAAACGATGTGGTCGCAGTCACATTTTTCGGCGTCAATGCGGTATTGCGGATCACACCGTCATGAACCACGCGGCGCCAATTGTCATCGATAGTGGTTGATTGCGGCGCGGCGGGCAAAGCTGAGCTTGTTGCGGGAGGTGCAGCTGAGCCAGCAGGTTTATTCGCAGCCAAATTCAAAGCCCGCGTATTTGCGGCGGCAGCGGTCCTATTCGCATGTGCCACCGAGGCGGACGTATTTGCCTGGGAGGCACCGGTGTTTGATAAAGGTGCCGGGGTGTTCGCCGCCGAAGCCGCCAGCGCTGCAGCGGCGGCTACTGTTGCGTTAGAAACAGACGCAAGCTCCTTTCGCGACTGCCAATATGCCTTTACAAGGTCGTAGTCTTTCTTGTCGAAGTTCTCCTTAAAGAATAACTGGACGAGTTCGTAAATATTTTTGCCGTCATACAATGGCATAATGAGCGGCTGGACGATCGTGGCGGTTCCGTCGTGGGCGCGTGCATCGCCCCAACTCTCCAGATAGTGCTTTTCACAAACATGCCAGTGACAATACTCGGCGGTTTCGTCTGCGTAAAGACCAAGATGGACCCGCAGCGGCACCTTATTCATTCGTTCAGGGTCTAACTTCAGATCCGCCGGCGAATTGTATACGGGATTTCCGCCAAGTATGACGAGCATCTTGACGCGACCTGCATCTATGTCACCGATAAGCTCACGAACCTGGTCGACCTGCAGCTTGTCCGTATTCGGTGACATCGGATCGGCATAGACGACACTTTGACCGACATTGCCAAGAGCCGCATTAATGACGTGGCCGATCGCATGAACGATCGGCGGCTGGCTATCACCGACGACAACAAGCGATCGGCCCTTATGCTCAACCAGGTCTTTGGCCATCGCGGCGATCCAGGTACCGTTCTCGGTATAGTTCGAGCTTGCGCTGCCTATACCGACCGCAGCCGCGATCGCTTTAGCGATCTCTGCCATTTGGCTCGGCTTGACGGCGAGTCGATGGTCCGCCTTGGCACCGGTAATGGTGAGCATCGTCTCGACGACATAAAGGCGGTTAATGTCCTTGTGCTCTTCGGAGTATCGACGGCCTTTTGTGAAATCCTTTATGTAGCCGACATTGAAACCGCTGAAGATATCGGCGTCGAGCGATAGGATGCGGTCAGCCTTATCGAACTTATATATCGTATGGACCGGCGAGCCAAACGCCAGCTTTGCACCCGCCATCGCATTATCTTTATTAACCGGCTCGTACTGGATCCACTTTGAATTAGGCAGTTCTGCCTTCAGCCGTGTGAATTGATCGATCAGCGTCGGCGACGTGATCGTCTCGGTCAGGAACCTGATGCCAGCCCCGCCGTCATTGCGATTTTGTTCGATCGCCGCCCGTACGTCGTTGACAAACGCTTCCCAAGTTTTCGGATTACCGCGATATGTGACCTCTTGCGAGCGGTCAGGATCGTACATTCCGAGTATCGAAGCCTGTGCAAGAATGTCAGTCGCACCCTGGCTGGCTGGATGGTCAGGATTCCCTTCGACTTTTATGGGACGACCTTCAAAAGACTTTGCGAGCAGACCGACAGCCATACCGCCGAGGGACATCGCGGTCGCGAAGTAATTTGCTTTACCCGGAAGCATTCCTTCCGGATTCTTGACGTAAGGGACGATCTTCTCGGGCGGTTGAATAACACAACCGCTCAAACCGGCAAGCGCGAGTGACGCTCCCATTATCTTCACAAACTTTCGGCGACTGAGGCTGTCGTCCCATTTCTCGATCTCGTGTGGATACTCCTCGGCTACCAACTGCCGGAATTCAGGCGCGTCGACGAATTCCTCAATGCTTCGCCAATACTGCTTACCGCTGTGCGATAAGATCATGTCGCGGATTTCCGCAAAATTTTTAGTTCTGTCGGGACTCACCATTAGTTCGATTTATCTATGACAAGTCGAGCAGCTCGTCATCATTTCTCTGCTTCGGATCTTGTAATCTACTTTTAACTTGTCTCGTTCAGCCGTATCGATGTCGCTATCCTGCCACTGCATGTTATAGATCTCTGATTTTGGCCTGATGAACTGCTCCGGCGCGCGGTGACATGCGATACACCATTCCATCTGCAGCGTATTTTCCTGATAGACGGACGGCATCTTGTCGATCTGCCCGTGACAGGTCGAACAACCGACGCCTTTGGCAATATGAATGCTGTGATTGAAATAGACGTATTCAGGCAGGTCGTGCACACGTTGCCACTCGATCGGCTTGTTGTCCCGGAAGCTTGCCCTGACCGGTTCAAGATAAGGGCTATCGTTCCAGATCTGACTATGGCAATTCATGCAAGTCTGTGTGGCCGGCATTCCGGCCGAGGCCGTGGTTTCGACCGTCTGGTGACAGTAGCGGCAGTCAATGCCGTCGTCGCCCACGTGGTGTTTGTGACTAAATTGGACCGGCTGTTGGCGTTCGAGATATTGCCCGGTCAGGTAGGACGAGCGTGCAATTTGGGTGTAGGCGTAAAACGCCGCGCCAGCCAATACGACAACCAGGACCATGCTGATCCGGGCAATGTTGTTCGCACTTTTCTTAAAAAACTGAGCCATCGCTAGTCTTCTCGCCGAAGATAAACTACAAAAATAAGCCGTCGCCGATCCTCACATCTCACACAAAAAATAAGAAAGGGGGCTGGCTACAAACTCAAGGTTGCATTAAGCTCTAAAGGGGATTTTACTAAATGCCAGACAATCCGCAAACGGGACAAAACGATAAATTAACTAATTGGATGACTGACGGCAATCTATGATTATATTAGATTTAGTTAATTTGAATATTAATTTCGAATGCCCCACCTTACAAGTTTGTTGCTGCGAGCAACGCGGCGCCGGCCGCCGCTGCGTATTCGCCCAGTTCCCCTTCGACTATCTCTGTAGCCGCGTAAGCGGGTTCGAAAGATAATTCACTGGCACGTTCTTTAATTGCGTTTAACACCAAACTTTTTGCCTGCATAATGTCCCCGCCAATAACTATTCTTTCGAGATTAAGCAAGTTGATAACGGTTGCAACCGCGGTACCAACATAGACCCCGGTACGTTCAAGCATCATTTGCGCAAAATCATCATCAGCATTGGCCGCCGCAATAATGTCGTCAAGCGTGATGGCCTCTTCCGGAAGCTTGTTCAGCGATGATGTGCTGTCATAGTGAAATCGACTGCGAGTCCGCCGGATAATGTTCGGCGAAGAGGCGACCTCTTCCAGACGCATCCCCTCCGAGTTGATTGGAACGTAGCCGAGTTCGCCGGCAAAACCAGATGCCCCATGCCATATCTCGCCACCGAATATAAAAGCACCGCCGACGCCGTCACCCAAGGTTGCATAAAAGAAGTTGTCGCAGCCGCGGCCCGCGCCGAGCACTAACTCGCCGTATGCAGCGGCATTCGCGTCGTTCTCGACAAAGCACTTCAAGCCGGCGGCGTCAATTATCTCATTTGCAAAATCAATGTCAGAGTGTTCGGGAATGTGTACCGAATAAGTGACCCGGCCGGTCTTCCTATTAATGAGTCCGGGTACAGCGATACCTATCTTTTCAAATTCACCGAAATCACTTCTTAGCTTGGCGATCAATTCCTTGATCTGGGGCAGCGTCGGCTGGTTATCTGAAAGGGGTGTCGACTGTGATGCCGCGATTCGTCCGCTACGGTCGATCGCAACAGCTTTCAATGCCGACGCACGAACTTCGATTCCGACCCGAAACCCGTCGCTTTCATTTACAACTTCCATAATCCAAGCTTACGCAACTTTTTGAAGCTACCCGATTCTAGACAGTTAGATGAATTGCTGTCAATGGGTTCATGGATCTTGATTGAAAACGATATCAAGGGCAGCGTCAGGATCACGCGGCTGGCAATGGCCGGATTTCGCAATTATTAACGACGACCCGATTTACCTTGCCGCTTAACTTGGCGCCGGCTGTCAACAGCGACGGAAAGAGACCGAGTACCCTGGCCATAGCCGAATGTCCGCGGCGATTCAGCGCCAGGTACGCAAAAAAATTCGCTGTTTTGATACGACGGGCAAAGGAGTGTTTCCAACGGCGGTCGTATTCGCTTCCTATCTCAGTAAGATTGGCCTCATTAAACATTCGTGTGCGCCCGAGACTCTCACAAAGGAGCCATGACGATTGCATTGCCATGCTGATGCCCTCCGCGATTGCCGGGTGCGATTCACCGGCGGCATTACCGACAGTAAAAACGCCGTTGACGTAGCGTTTTCGAAAACCGGGCCGGATCGGTCCGGCGGCGAGCCATTCCTCGACGTGAATTGCCTCGGTCAAAGAGCCGCGGACGCCGGCGGTGGTATTCATTACATGATCGAAAACGACATCGGCCGCTTTTCTTCCCGGCGACAAGCTCCGCAACCGGGTCAACATTTCGCGTCGGATACAAAACGAAACACTCAACTCTCCGTTTCCGCAATGCACCATGCCGCCGTAACCGCCCGGAAATACCAACAGCGGCATTATATCCTCGTCGAGACTACTCTTTTGGAAGTGAGTTTTGAACGCGAGCAGGTCGCTTTCTTTTATATCGTGCTTCCGCGGCTGGGTCGGAAGTTCTCCGGCATCCCACGAACCATGAGCCGCGATGACAAAGCTTGATCTGACGTTGATCGATTCCCGGTTTTCCCTCGAACCGAGCCGTGTGATCTTTTCGCCGGCTCGTCCTTCGATGAAATCGGCCGCGTAAGGCTGAAAGAGAACCGCGCCAGCTTTGACCGCCTTTTCGAGAATCCAGGCATCTAGGACGTCACGTTGTAACGCCCTTCCCCAAACGTGAGATCTTCGCCCCGGCGACGGCATAGGCGCCGTCAAAAGATATTTGTCGGAAAATATTCCGACCCGGCTTACGGGCGGGCCCGCCAGTGACAAATATTCGTCGAGAAGTCCGAGTTGCTCGAATAGATCAAAGCTCGTTGAAGAGACATATTCGCCGCAAACTTTTCGTCTGGGGAAAACGGTTCGTTCGACAACGGCGACTGAGAGTCCTGCACGGGCAAGGATAAGCGCGGCTGTTCCGCCCGCTGGACCGGCCCCGATCACCAAAGCATCAAATTTTCGATCATCCGCCATCTCAACCATTTCCACCTGAGAGTATGAGCCGAAAAGCCGCCGATCGTTTTATACGTACATTATCTATCCCGGCGCTTTGCACGAGCCGGCGCAGTTCATCCGGTCTAAAACTTTTCCGTATAGATAGCGCTCCGTCCTCAAGTGTAAATCTTTGAAGAAAGATGGTGCCTATCAAACGATAGAGGTAGTAACTTGCGGCATGACGGTGAAGATCGACGACAAAGAACTTCCGCAGTGTCACGCGATCGATCTCCTTCAAGAACCGGATCGCATCATCGTCGGCTAAATGATGCAAAAACAGCGTGCTGAACGAATAATCAAAACTGTTGTCGGCAAATGGTAGCCGCATCGAATTGCATCCGACGGCCGTGATGTGGGCGTTGGTATTTTTGATCGAGCCAAGCGCTTCGATATTCAAATCGGCAGCGACGAGAAACGCGTCCTTTGCCCCCAGCCGGCGCCCGAGTGCGATGAGCAGATCGCCCGAACCCGCTCCAACATCAAGAATCGAAAGGTTCTGGTCTCCGGATGCCGCAGCCTCTTTTACAAGCGTTCGCGTTAAAGCTCGCATCTCACCCAAAATGCGATGAACAAATCGAATCTCTTTTTGCCAAAGGGCATATTCCGCGGCTGTATATTTGCCGAGGTCAAGCCGTTCCGGCTCGAGACTGCGCTTTTCGAAGCTCTCAAACATGTCAGCAGCGATAACGCTCGACGACCATTGCGCTGTTCTTCGATCCAAAGCCGATGCAATTGCATAGCGCGGTATTCACCTCGGCCTCTCGCGCGACGTTGGGCACGTAGTCAAGATCGCAGTCCGGATCAGGTTCATCGAGATTTATCGTCGGAGGCACGAAACCCGTATGCATTGCACATAATGCGGCGACAAGTCCGGCCGCTCCGCTTGCGCCCTGAGGATGCCCGATCTGCGATTTCGTTCCCGACATCGGGATCTCATAGGCGTGCTCGCCGAGGGCTATTTTGACGGCCGTCGTCTCGATCCTATCGTTCAGCGCAGTCGCCGTTCCATGAAGGTTAACATAATCGACATCCTCGGCTTTCTTACCCGCATCGGCCAAGGCCAGACTCATCGCCCGCGCAGGTTCGACACCGTCGTCATCGAGCCGAACCCTGTGAAAAGCGTCGCAGGTCGAGCCATACCCGCTGATCTCGGCGTAGATCTTTGCGTCTCTCATTAAGGCACGCTCAAGCTCCTCGAGAACGAAAATATAGGAGCCTTCACCCAACACCATTCCCGAACGATCCCTCGAGAATGGACGAGAGGCCCGGTGGGGTTCGTCATTCCAGTCCTTTGTCAGTACCGTCATTGCCTCAAAACCGGCAAGAATGCCCGGCGCCAGAGGAGCATCGACGCCGCCCGCGACCATCATGTCCTGTCGTCCGAGAGCGATATGCTGTGCTGCGTAAAAGATCGCATCCGTCGAACTGGTACATCCGGTGGAAACGACATGGGATAATCCGCGCAGACCCATTGCCATCGAGATCTCGGATGAAAGACCACCATGTGTTGACGAAGGAATCGTATAGACGCTTCCCTTCTGAGCATTGCCGCTGTACCAAAACGAATATTGCTTTTCGGTAAATGCCAATCCGCCGCCGCCGGTTCCGATCTCCACGCCTATTGACCGGCGCTGGTCAGGTGTCCATTCGGTAAGATCGAGGTTTGCATCCGAAAGAGCCTCTCTCGCCGCGGCAAGGACGAGTGGAACTGTGCGCGCTACGTGCTTGCGGTCCTTTGGGTTCAATTCTGCTTTCCAATCAAAATCCGGAACCTCCGCCGCGATCTGAACCGTAAAACCAGAAGGGTCAAAACTCTCAATGCGGCGAACGCCGCTTGCCCCGGAAACAAGAGCTTGCCAGAACATTTCACGCCCAGTTCCGATCGGTGTAACGCATCCAATTCCTGTAATGACGACCCGCCGAGGACTCACAAAATTTTGTAACATCAATAGTTTGACCCCTTTTCTCGTTTGATGCTCTGAGAATAACAAATCGCCAACAACAATGTATCCCGCTATCGTAAACAAGTTTGAGACAATTATTTCTTGGATCGTTGGGGGTGAAGGAGACTCGCTTGATCCATAAGACACCGAATTGGTGATAGGCGAACGTTCCGTTCGCGGTTCCGCCATTTACGTGGCCGCTTTTCAACGGAATGGCCTCCTAAAGACGGGACGTAGGCAAAATAGCGATTTCCTGCGTCATTGACTCAACCTATTCTGAAAGTTACTCTTTGGTTACTGCCCCGTGGTGCGTGCCGTGCTCTGAAATCTGGTAGCTTTCATGGATTTACCGCTGCAATATATCATCGAGACGTACGGCATATATGCTGTTTTCGCGCTTTGTACCGTCGAGGGAGACATCACACTACTGCTCTCGGGCGTTCTCGCAAACAGCGGATTCTTCGGCCCCTATAGCTTTATAAAGGTCATATTCTTTGGAACCCTTGGCGGCATGGTTGGTGACAGCTTTGGCTATATTCTCGGCCGTGTCTTTCATGAAAATGCGAAAGATTACCGTTTTTACCAGGTCGCACAGCCCAGAATAGAGAAACTGATTGCGAAATTCGGCGGATTCGCCATCGTTATTTCGAAGTACATCTATGGCATACGCGCGGCGATGTGTGTTTTTTACGGCGTCGGCAAAATGCCATTTCTTCGCTTTCTCGGTCTCAGCGCGATAAGCTGCTGTTTGTGGGTAACGCTGCTTTCCGGAACCGGATATTTCTTCAGCGGCGCGATCACGTCGATGATCGGCGATTTCAAGCAGATCGGTATTGCTCTTTTCTTTATCGTTCTAACGGGCATCATTATTTTTTACGTGATCGAACGATATTGGCTGTCCGAAAGGGTCGAGGATGCTAACCCTGAGACGATCAATAAGATCGAAACTAACCTGCTTGCGGTCGAGGTGGTTGCAAAGGGCAAACTCCATGATCTTACGGAACGCCTTCACCTAACGCGCGAGCCGATGCGTGACGAAAAGGAAACGGTCAAATCTTCTGAACCCGCCAAAAAATAGCTCTCGATGTTATAACATCGTCTCTTTCTGCGATAGAATCGCTCTTTCATTTCCGAACGGTTCATTGAGGAAATCCCGATAGTGATAATCGAATCATCCGCTCCGACAAGGGTCGATCTGGCAGGCGGTACAATTGATATTCCGCCCCTTTTTCTTTTCCACGAGGGTGCTGCCACGGTTAATTTTGCCGTCAGCTTGATGGCGAATTGCCGCATCGAAACCCGAGCCGATCGGCGGGTAATCCTCGAATCCATCGATCAAAATGCGCGCGTTGAAACTACCCTCGACGAAATGGAAAAGCTATCGCATGAGCCCCGATTGGAACTGCTCTCAAAACTGGTTTATTTCTTTCGGCCTGAAACCGGCTTCCAGATGACAACCCAGTCAGAAGCTCCGGCGGGTGCCGGCCTGGCCGGGTCGTCGACACTCAATATCGCATGCATCGGCGCGCTCAACAAACTTGTCGGCGACAGGTTTCCCCCGGACAGCTTTATCCCGATCGCAGCTAATGTCGAGTGTCAGGTGATCAGGGTTCCAACCGGTTTCCAGGACTATTATTCCGCCCAGTATGGCGGCGTTGCCTGTATTCACTTCAAACCGGTCGGTATCGAGCGTGAGGCCCTGAACATAGATGCCGCGGAGCTCGAACGCCGTATGGTTATTTGTTATACCGGCGAACCGCGAAATTCAGGGATCAATAATTGGGAGATAACGAAGCGACATATTGACGGCGATCAAGAGATCTTCGACATATTCGAGAACATTCGGGACACTGCACTCAGCTTGAGGATCGCTCTTCTCGCAGGGGACTGGGAAGATGTCGGCCGGATTCTTGCGAAGGCCTATCCTGAGCGAAAGCGGCTCTCGCCCAACATCGCAACGCCGCATATGGAGGCTCTTATCAATAAGGCTCTAGAAGTCGGTGCGATCGCCGCAAAGATCTGCGGAGCCGGCGGCGGAGGCTGTATCGCTTTTTATTGTGAAGACGGCAAGCGTTCGGATGTCGAGTTGGCTCTCGCTCGGGAAAGCGATGCTCAAATTCTTGATTGGCATGTCGAACATGACGGTCTGCGGATATCGGTCACCTGAGCTTACAAATTTCCTGTCACGATAGGTAAACTGGCGGTGTTTTGGTTATAGAAAACCTAAATTCTTTATTCAAAACTCAGGAGGTCCTATCGATGAAATTGATTTCTCGCCAACTACCATATTTAACCGTCGTAGTGCTCGCATTGCTTATTGGAACCGCTGCCGTTTCAGCTTTTGGGCAGGACGTTTCTAAAGAAAAGATCAAGGTTGAAAAAGCAGAATTGAAGGGCAAGCAGAAAGGCTTTTGCAACTCGAATAGCTGGTCAAGCGAAGATCGAGTCTCCTACAATGAGATTCGCGAAATGACAGTATCCGCCGGGGGCACAGTCGCCGTTGACGGTCGCCAGAACGGCGGTATCAGCGTCACCGGCGAAGACCGCGCGGATGTGCTCGTTCGTGCATGTGTTCAAGCTTGGGGAAAATCTGACGGCGAAGCTAGAGCCCTTGCCGAAAGTGTCCGTATAGGCACCGGCCCCATCACCACGGAAAGTTCGTCCAACGAAAATTGGTCGGTTTCGTACGATGTACGTGTACCGCGTTCAACTAATCTGGATCTGAAAGCTCACAACGGCGGAATCGCGATAGCAAACGTCGATGGCACAATCGGGTTTGAAACAATGAATGGCGGTGTTAGCCTCAATAATTTGTCCGGCGATGTTAAAGGCAAGACAATCAATGGCGGGGTCAACGTTGCTCTCACCGGTGCCGCGTGGAAGGGGACAGGCCTCGACGTTACGACAACCAATGGCGGTGTCAACGTAATGATGCCGGCGAATTTTGCTGCTCATGTCGAGACAGGAACCGTAAATGGCGGTTTCAGCAGCGATATTCCATCACTGAACGCCGAAAAGCCAACCGGACAGGAACGGCCGAGAGCAACCCGTATCAGTACCGACATCAATGGCGGCGGAGTTCCTATAAAGCTGCGGACCACAAACGGCGGTGTCAGGATAAATTCCGGTGACGCGGTACGCCTTTAATAGTTTGGGGTGAACTAAGCGGTCGCACGACCGCGATGAATAATGATGAGGCGGTCCAAGCGGCCGCCTTCTTACCGTTGGGCGTAAACATTTTCAATCGAATGTGCCAGTGATTGAAAGATGTTGCGGCCGTCACTCGATCCGAGCAGATCTTCGCACGCTCGCTCCGGATGCGGCATCATCCCTAGAACGTTGCGGTCCTGATTACAGATCCCGGCAATGTTCGACCGCGATCCATTCGGATTAGCATCCTTGGTGATCTCACCTTTCTTGCTGGAATAGCGAAATACGATCTGACCGTTCTCTTCAAGCCGGTTATAGGTCTCGTCGTCGCACGTGTAGTTGCCCTCGGCATGAGCTATCGGTATCGACAGCACTTTATGCGGTTCCACCTCACTAGTAAACGGCGTGTGCGGATTTTCCAGTCTCAAGTTTACGTGCTTGCAAACAAAATGCAGCCCGGCGTTTCGTCTCAGAGCTCCAGGCAGCAGACCGCTTTCGCACAAGATCTGAAAGCCGTTGCAGATGCCAAAGACGTATCCGCCACGACCGGCAAACTTCTTGAGCGAATCCATTACCGGCGAAAACCTCGCCAACGCACCGGCGCGCAAATAATCGCCGTAGGAAAAGCCGCCCGGGACTATTACGGCGTCATAACCGCTGAGATCGATTTCCTTGTGCCAAATAAAGTCGACCGGCTGGCCGAGATGCTTTGACACGGCGTGATAAGCGTCGTGATCGCAATTAGAACCCGGAAAGACTACTACGCCAAATTTCATAGGTTAGATGGTTGCTCGTTGATCGTAGATCGTTGCTCATTGGATTTCTTCATTCTTACGAGAGCGTTTGCGTAGGCATTCAGTTTGGGAGCCAGTTCATCCAGCAGCGGCTTAAGGAAGCTTACCTGTGTTTCTGAGAGAAGCTTTCGTTTGAATGCCCGACGCAGCCAATGTTTGGTTTCATTTACCGACTACCGACCCGCGCGCTATATAGATAAACCGCTTCTGGTCTTGCAATCCCCAGCGGCCCACACCTTCAGCAATGTTAGCTCCTATGCTGTCAGCTGACCTTACCAATTGCTTACCGATAGTGTCCTGCGCAAATGAATTCCAAGCAACTGCTATGTCCCAAACAGCATCAGCCAAATCCTCCGAAAGCTGATATATGCGCAATTTTTCAAAATTTGTTTTATGCATAATTTACCTGCTGAAGGTTATCAACAACGATCAACCATCAATGATCAACCATCAATGATCAACCATCAATGATCAACCATCAACGATTTCCACCCGATAATCTTCGATCACCGGATTTGCGAGCACATCTTTTGCGATCCGCTCCGCCTCGCCGCGGGCGTCGTCCTCTGAAACGTCGTCTGAAAATGCGATCTCAAAGTACTTTCCCTGCCGAACGTCCTGAATATTCTTGTACCCGATCAGTTCGACCGAATGATGGATCGCCTTCCCTTGGGGATCAAGTACGCTTGGCTTTAGCGTCACATATACTTTCGCTTTCATTTACAGCTCCAAAATAAATTCTAGATTGTGTAGTAATTTCTTGTCTTTATCAATGTCTTGTGATAGATTCACGTTAATTTTCAACGGCAAATTGTTCAATTACACAACTTAAAGGAGATCTTCTTAGATTATGGAAAACTCTGGAAAGTCCGCTCTTGGACTTGATGCAAATGTCGCTGCGGGCCTTGCCTACATACCTGTCTGTTTCGTGGGTTTGATCGTTAGCATTATCATCGTCGCAACGGATAAGACGAATAAGTTGGCACGCTTTTCCGCGTTTCAGTCGATCATGCTCCACGTGTTGTTCATCATTGGGTATATTGTGGCTGTCGGTATTATTTTTGCCGGAGCTGCAGGAAATTCATCGATCATTAGTTTGTTCGGCAGTCTCGTCTGGTTTGTCATCATCATAGGTTGCTTGATCGCTTTTATCTTCTGTTTGATCAAAGCGTTTATGGGACAAATAGTGAAACTTCCGATAATTGGCGGTATGGCTGACGGCTGGTCGAACTAGCCGAATACCCGTTCAAAAACTTTGTCGACATTCCTAAGGTAATGTCTTAGATCAAAGACGCGGGCGATTTCTTCACCGGAAAGATGTGAAGAAATGTCCGCGTCGTTCTTTATCAGCTCACGGTAATCCGCGCCTTCGTCCCACACCTTCATTGCGCCAGCTTGCGTCCAGGCGTAAGCGTCTTCGCGTGAGACGCCTTTCTGGGTCAGAGCAAGCAACAATTGACCGCTAAACACGAGCCCGCGTGTGAGAGCAATGTTCTTTAACATATTCTCCGGATAGACAACGAGAGTATCGAGCAGATCCGTCGTTTTGGCTAGTATGTAATCCAGAGTCGCGGATGAATCAGGCAAGACGACGCGTTCTGCTGATGAATGTGATATGTCGCGTTCGTGCCATAGAGCGACGTCTTCGAGTCCGACGATCGAATTTGCGCGAACGGTCCGTGCCAAGCCGCAGATACGCTCCGATAGTATCGGGTTTCGCTTATGCGGCATCGCGGACGAACCCTTTTGGCCCTTCTTAAATGCCTCCTGGGCCTCTCGCACCTCGGTACGCTGCCAATGCCGCACCTGAAGAGCCATCTTCTCGAGCGTTGATGCAATTATCGCCAACGTGCACAGGTATTCAGCGTACCGGTCTCGTTGGATGACCTGGGTCGAAACTTCCGCGGCGGTTAAGCCCAGCTTTTCGCAAACACGCTCTTCGACCTCAGGCGAAAGGTGCCCAAAAGCTCCTACGGCGCCGCTGATCTTTCCGGTCGCAACGCGTTTCCTGGCTGATTCGAGCCGCTCCCGGTTTCGACGCATTTCGGAATACCATAACGCCCATACAAGACCGAACGAGGTCGGCTCGGCATGAATGCCGTGCGTACGTCCGATCTGCGGCGTTTCTTTGAACTCAAAAGCACGACGTTTGAGCACAGCCATCAGCGCGTCGATCTTGGCAAGCAAAAGATCGCACGATTCTCTTAGTAGAAGAGCATTTGCCGTGTCGACGACATCGCTCGAAGTCAGTCCATAATGAACAAATCGCGACGCTTCACCAATATTCTCGGCGAGGTTTGTCGTAAATGCGATCACATCGTGATCGGTTGTCTTTTCGATCTCATTTATGCGATCAACCGAGAATGCAGCTTTCGATTTGATCTCTGCGGCAGCTTCGACGGGGATAGTACCCATTTCCGCATGCACGTCGCAGACCGCGATCTCGACATCGAGCCATTTTTGGAATTTGTTAGTAGAAGACCAGACGGCGCCCATTTCGGGCAGTGTGTAGCGTTGGATCATTTTACAGTTTCAGTCTAGTTTACGACCCCTAAAAAGAAAAGTGCGGCAGCACGCGAGTTACGTGCTGCCGCAAAAAGCGGACAAATGAGAAATTCAAAACAATTTCAGGCCCAGGCGACTGCCAATTTATACACACGCGATCGATTTCCCTGGAACGTATGGAACGCCTCCAAAACCTCTGGTTTCGTTTATCTCCCAACATTCCAGACAACCATATCGGTACCGGCCACCATCGTTAATGCTTGTTTCCGATACTTAATACGCCAAATGTCGAAATTTGGGCTCAAATTTCTTTTTAGTTGCTGTTTTTTCGGATAATCGACTAATATTGGTCTTTCCCTTAGCATGACGAACGAGCGTCCGATCACAGAAGTATTAGCAGATCTGCGCAACGAGGAGTCTAGTGTCATAGACGAGCTTTTGCCGCTGGTCTATTCGGAACTGCGACGCCTCGCCGGGAGTCACCTCGCCCACGAACGTTCGAATCATACGTTGCAGCCAACCGCCCTGGTGCATGAAGCCTATCTTAGGCTGATCGACCAGCACAAGATCGAATGGCAGGATAGGAGTCACTTTTTCGGGATCGCTTCAAGGCTGATGCGCGAGATACTGATCGAGCACGCAAGGTCAAAAAACCGCCTGAAACGCGGCGGAGAGTATAAAACGCAGATCGCTTTAGATGACGCGGTCAGCTATGGTAACCAGAAACCGCTGGACGTGCTTGCAGTCAACGAGGCGTTCGAGAAACTCGAAGCGATCGATCCTCAGCAGGCTCGGATCGTTGAGCTGAAGTTTTTCGGCGGGCTGACTGTCGAGGAGATCGCCGAGATCCTGAAGATCTCTCCGGCAACCGTAAAACGTGAGTGGTCAACGGCAAAGCTGCTCCTTTATAAAATGCTAAAAACACCATAGTTATGGATCCGGGACGCTGGCAAAAGATCAAGCCAATTCTGGACGACGTGCTGGTGATCGAGCCGGACGCTCGTTCGACATTTATTCGCCAAGCATGTGGTAATGACGACGAATTGATCAGCGAGGTCGAAGCGCTGCTCGATCTGGACAATCTTGATTCGGACCCGCTCGAGCGCTCTGCCCACGATCACCTTTTCCCCGCACATGACAGATCACTGATCGGCGAACAGATCGGGAAATACAAGATCGTTTCGGAACTTGGGGTTGGCGGTATGGGCGCCGTTTATCTTGCAGAACGTGCCGACGGCGCATATACCAAGAAAGTCGCACTCAAGCTGATCAAGCATGGATCAAATTCCCGCATGATCCTCAAGAAGTTTGTAACTGAGCGCCAGATCCTGGCATCGCTACAGCACGAAAAGATAGCTCAACTGATCGATGGCGGGGCCGCGGACGATGGCAGCCCGTTCATCGTCATGGAATATGTCGAAGGGACACCCATAACAGATTATGTAACGCAAAACGATCTTGAGCTGAATGAGAAGCTTGAGTTGTTTCTCGAGGTCTGCTCAGCTGTCGCTTTCGCACATCAAAACCTGATCATTCACCGCGATCTAAAGCCATCAAATATCTTTGTTAATGATAAAGGTGTTCCGAAGCTACTTGATTTCGGGATCGCCAAACCGCTCGAGGTTGACTCTGCCGAGGGCGTAACCGCGACACATCAATTTGTTTTCACGCCGGAATATACATCGCCTGAACAGGTAAGGGGCGAGAAGCTAACCACCGCGGCCGACATTTATTCCCTCGGTGTGATCCTTTACGAGTTATTGATCGGCCGCCGTCCATATCGGACCGACAATAGAAACATCACTGAGATCATTCGCGTGGTGTGTGAATCGCAGCCGATAGCTCCCAGCCGTGCGATCACAAAGGAAGATAATGATGGCCCGACACCCGACGGTCAGCCGCCGACGAAAAACGAAAAGAGCAAAAGATCACGTCGTGAACGCGCATCAAGTCTGAAGGGTGATCTTGACAGTATCGTACTAAAAGCCCTGCGGAAAGAGCCTGACCGCCGCTACTCTTCCGTCGAACTGTTTGCACAGGATATTCGGCGCTACCTGGCCGGCTTACCCGTTGCAGCCAGGGCTGACACGTGGCGATACCGGACAGGTAAATTCATTCGTCGTCATCGCGTTTCGGTCGCCGCGGCCATACTTATTGCATTAAGCCTATGTGCCGGATTTGTCGCCACGATCATGCAGGCAAGGATCGCAGCCGTCGAAAGGGCTCGTGCCGAGAACAGGTTTAACGACGTCCGGCACCTGGCTAATTCCTTCGTCTTTGAAATAAACGACAAGATAGACGAGAGCCCGATCAAGGCAAGAGCCCTGCTGGTAGAGCGCTCGACTGAATATTTGGATAGTCTGGCTTCGGAATCAAACACCGACGATTCGCTTGAAAGCGAGCTCGCCGCAGCCTATGAGAAGATCGGCGATGTACAGGCTGAAATCTTTAAACCCAACCTCGGCGATGCGGGCGGAGCTCTCGAGAGCCAAAACAAGGCTTTGCAGCTGCGGCTTAGTCTCTATGAAAAAGATCCCGATCAGACCGGCCGCGGACTTGATCTGGTGCGCAGCTATCAGCAGGTCGGCAACATCGAAACCGTGACCGGGGACATAAGATCTGCCGCCGAACACTATAGAAAAGCTGTTGAGATCAGCGAAAGATTATCTCTCACTCATGGTGAGGATCCGAATATTCAAACACAACTTAGTAGTTCCTACTTAATGCTCGGACAATCAACACTTCGCAGCGGTTCACTTTCAGACAGTCTGGCTGCTTACCTCAGATCATTCGCGATAAACCAGCAGCTTCTATTGCGGGAGCCCGGAGACCTCGATCTGGCGAGGCACCAGTCGATAGCTCACACCTACATTGGATACGTTCGAATGTTGATGGGCCGACCTGAAGAGGCGGTCGCGGATTATGAAAGCTCCCTCGCGATAGATCGCGACATTTTGCAAACTGATCCCCAGAATCTCCGATTCGAGCGAGCCTTTAATACTTCATTGTTATGGATGGGCATAGGGTATCGCGAGAGCGGCCGTTTTGCGGAGAGCATTGCGAAAATACGCGAATCAATTGACTCTGAGCGTGCAATATATGACGCCGACCGGCAAAACTACGCGGAAAAGAACGCCATGGGAGATTGCTGGCTTGAAATGGCCAGCACCCTAGCGAGAGAGGGCAAATTTGATCAGTCTATTCCGGCGTTTCGAACCTCGATAACCTATTACACAGAGGTTTCTGAAAATGACAAGGAAAATCAGTCAGCACTGGCACAGTTGCGGATGAGCCAACGCATGATGGCTGACGCTCTGGCGGAGCAGCGGAAACTAGACGATGCTTACAAGATCTACCAATCAGCGTTCGAAACCTTTACCGATCTGGTCCACCGAGATCCGGGTAATCTCGAGTGGCAGTATGAGTTGGCCATGTGCAGGAAAGGTCTGGGAAATATTTCGGAGAGGAAAGGTAACGATCGAGACAATGCGGTCGCCAGCTACTCCGAAGCTTTGGTCTCCTTGAGATCGGAAGAGCGTCGTGTAGGGAAAGAGTGT
>OCZT010001597.1_pt1 | contig 23384 bp, 17 predicted proteins | sample 1539031 | NCBI WGS metagenome assembly OCZT01 (sample SAMEA3539308, study PRJEB22396) | soil metagenome | biome: tundra; feature: field; material: soil | place: USA | collected 2010-05 | depth 0.15 m | reverse complement strand
AAATGCCTTCCTGTTTCCACCAATCATCCTTTACTAATTTATCAAAATGAATTACGCCTATCAGGTAGCTTCTATCCTGGCCATTATAGAATTCTTCTATCCATTCAAACTCTTCTTTGGGGATATTTTTTAATGCATTAAAGCTGATGTATACTTTAATATAAAAATCATTTGTTATTTCAGATGGCGTATGGTAGCGCAGTTTTTTATATTCATAACGATAGCCATAGCTCAACGCTGAAATATCACTTAATACCGCAGAAGCAGTGGGCAAACTGCCGGCTCCTTTACCATAAAAGAATTGCTCATCTGAAAAACCACTTTCTATTACCACACCATTGTATTCATTTTTTACAAAAGCAAGATGGTCATCCTGCGAAACAAATTGCGGCAAAACAAAAGCAGCAACCTTGCCGTTTGATTGTTTTTGCGCCTGGGCTACCAGCTTTATTCCATAATGTTTTTCTTTAGCAACTACAGCATCGCTTAATTGGATGTTTTGTATCCCGGTGAAAACAATATTGTTGGGATGCACTACAATACCGTAAGCATGTGCCAATATAATACTCCATTTATTTACTGCATCATAACCTTCTACATCAAGTACAGGATTGCTTTCCGCAAAGCCAAGCTGCTGCGCCTGTATCAACGCATTTTTAAAAGTAAGATAGTCATCAAAGATTTTTGTAAGGATAAAATTGGTAGATCCGTTTACGATCGCTTTCATAGAATGAAGCAGGTCGTTATCGTAATATTCCTCAAGGTTTCGTATTACCGGAATGGATGAACAGGCAGAGGCTTCATATAAAAACGGAACATCAAATTGTTGCTGCAGAGAAAGTAATTCAGGCAAATGCTCTGCTATCATCTTTTTGCTGGAGCTTACAGTTGCTTTGCCATTTTTTATTGCTGTTGAAACTATATCAAATGCGGCATTGGAGTCGTCAATTACTTCTACAATCACATTTATCTCTTTATCATTTAGCAACTCATCTTTTTCTGTTGTAAATAATTCTGCCGGTGCATTTCTTTTTTTATTTGGATTTTTGATACACACTTTTTTTATAGTAGCATTCAACGATTCTGTTTGTTGTAATACTTTGTACAGGCCTTCGCCAACAACGCCGAATCCAAAGAGGCCGATAACTAATTTTTTATGCTCTGTCATTACTTTGAAATTTATAGGTCACTACTTTTTTTTTAGTAAGAAAATCATTGATGATATTTTCGATCTGTTCAAACTCTAATAAAAAACCATCATGCCCATAGTTTGAATGAATGATCTTAATCTGTGCACCTGGAATATTATCTGCAATAAATTGTTGCTCAGTTATGGGGAAAAGAATATCTGTAGTGATACCAATCGCCAGGGTTTTTGCTTTTATTTGTTGTAATGCATTTTCAACATTCGCCCTGTCTCTTCCTACATTATGTGAATCCATTCCTTTGCTGAGAAAATAATAACTAAATGCATTAAAACGCCTGGCTAATTTTTCTCCCTGATAACGCTGGTAAGATGAAGTTTTAAAATTTTCAATTTTATCATTTATATCTTCTGCCTGGCTTGCGTTGTAAGTAATATAATTGCGATAAGAGATCAACGCAATACTTCTTGCCACTTTCATTCCTTCTATTCCTGCGTTATCATTTTTTTCTTTCCATGTTGCATCACATTCAATACATAATCTTTGCGATTCGTTAAATGCAATTCCCCAGGCAGAATGAACAGCATTAGTGCCTACCGGGAATATAAATTCAAATAACTCCGGCTCTTCAATTGCCCATTCTAATAATTGTTGTCCGCCCATTGAGCCACCAATGCCAACATGAATTTTTCTTATCCCTAAAAACTCTCTTAATGGTTGATACGCTTTGATCATATCTTTTACCGTGAAGAAAGGAAAATCATGGTAGTATGGTTTATTAGTTTCCGGATTTATATCAAGTGGTCCTATGCTTCCGTAACAACTGCCGGGCATGTTTACACATACAATAAAATAATTTGCAGGATCAAATATTTTCCCGTCGCCTGCCAACCCAGGCCACCATTCAATTGCATCACTATTAGCAGTAAGTGCATGAAAAACCCATACAACATTATCTTTCGTTTCATTTAGCTTTCCATAAGTTGTATACGCTAAATGAAAGCCGGGGAAAGTGCTCCCCGACTCCAGGGAAAAAGGCTTATCTGATTTAAATATATTGTAAGACAATTTTTATGGTTGAATTAACTAATTCTATTTAACCAGATCTTTTGCAAAAACTTTTTCAAAAGCCTGTTCAAGGTCTGCTTTAATATCTTCAATATGCTCAATTCCTACGCTTATACGCACCTGGTTAGGTAGCACTCCCGCAGCAATTTGTTCTTCTGCGCTTAATTGTTCGTGTGTTGTAGAAGCAGGATGAATTGCCAATGTTTTTGCATCACCTACGTTTGCCAAATGGCTAATTAACTTTAATGAATCAATGAACTTGCTGGCATTTTCTTTACCACCTTTAATGCCAAAGTTGAGTACACCGCCAAAGCCATTAGTGAGATATTGTTTTGCCAGTTTATTATATGGGCTGCTTTTTAAACCGGGATATTCAACAAACTCTACCAGTTCGTGTTTCTCTAACCATTCAGCCAGTTCCAATGCATTATCTACAGTGCGCTGTACACGCAGTGATAATGTTTCCAATCCCTGTAATAATAAGAATGAATTGAATGGACTTTGTGATGGGCCAAAATCTCTTAAACCTTCTACTCTTGCACGAATAATAAATGCAATGTTTGGTAAACCAAGAGAATTACCTTCTCCAAAAACATCCCAGAATTTTAATCCATGATAACCTTCGGATGGCTCAGTGAATTGAGGAAATTTTCCATTTGCCCAATTATAATTGCCGCCATCAACAATAACACCGCCAATGGTTGTGCCATGGCCACCGATCCATTTAGTAGCTGATTCAACAACAATGTTAGCACCATGTTCTAATGGACGAAACAGATAGCCTGCGGTACCAAATGTATTATCAACAATTAAAGGAAGATCATATTCTTTTGCCAGGTCAGCAAACTTTTTAAAATCAGGAATATTTAAACGGGGGTTACCAATTGTTTCTAAATAGATAGCCTTTGTATTTTTATCAATGTGTTTTACAAAGCTTTCCACGTCGTCGCCGTTGGCAAACCTTGCTTCGATACCAAGGCGTTTAAAGGCAACTTTAAATTGATTGTGTGTACCGCCGTACAGGAAAGTGGTAGATACAAAATTGTCGCCTGCCTGTAAAATATTATTCAATGCCAAAAATTGTGCTGCCAGTCCGCTACCTGTTGCCAGGGCTGCTACACCGCCTTCCAGCGCTGCAATGCGTTGTTCAAACACATCAGTAGTTGGGTTCATGATACGGGTGTAGATGTTGCCAAATACTTTTAGCCCGAAAAGATTGGCTGCATGTTCTGAATTATCAAAACCATAAGATGTAGTTTGATAAACAGGCACTGCCCTTGATTTGGTTGTGGGGTCAATTTGTTGCCCTGCATGTAATTGCAATGTTTCAAAACGAAGTTTGTTGCTCATAATATTATTTTTTAAGTGTTTGAGAATTAAAGAAAATGTAATAAGTAAATTGAGGAAGCCGTAAGGGCAATAAGAATATATGCCTTACGGCATAATACAGCAAATAATAATGCAGATAGAGAAAATATGTATTGCTGTTGTTTTCATTCCTTCACAAACTTAATAATTTTTTCCAGATAAATTTTAAAATATTTTTTTTGATAAATTTTACCGATCAAAAAAGACAGAGTATAATAGTTTTTTACTGTGGCAGGTATTCACCAAAATAAAAAAGCTCATCTGTAGTCAGAACGAGCTTTAAAATATTTTTATTTAAATTTTTTAAAATGCTATTATCTGGCTTATCTGTCCCGGTTGTCATGCTGAGCATGTCGAAGTACGGGATGGAATTGGCACCTTTCCCTTTCTCATCGTGCCTGTCCCGCTTATTGCGGGGAGCGGAGTAGAAGGAAGGTTGTCAAGGCTTCATCGGGCCATTACCCTCTGCCTTTCTTGATAAGTGATGTAAAGAACTGAGACAAAAATAATAAGATTTTCCAGATTTAAACAAAATATTTTTTTGATTTTATATTTTTGGAGTATTCTGCTAAGAAGATTTTTTAAAAGAATCCTGTAAATTTTATTTGTTTGAATGAACATTCATTGCTTACTTTGTATCCATAATGAAACAATTAGTTCACATACACCATCATCATTCTCTACCGCAGGGTAGGCTATGTTGATTTGTATGTGTTAAAACATATTCTCAAAAGGGCTTACTAAAACGTAAGTCCTTTTTTTATTTTAATTAAAGCCGGTTACACTCTCCGGTTGTTCCCTCTCTACTTGTGGAGAGGGATTAAGGGTGAGGTATTATGCTAAAAATCGCTATACAAAAATCGGGGCGGCTCTATGAGGATTCAATAAAACTTTTGAAAGAGTGCGGCATTGAATTAAATAATGGTAATAAGCAATTGAAAACAGTTGCTTATAATTTTCCTGTGGAAGTTTATTTTTTCAGGGATGATGACATTCCGCAATACGTATATGATGGTGTTGCCGATGTAGGCTTTGTGGGTGAAAATGTTTTTCTTGAAAAAGGAAAGGATATTGACCTGGTCTATCGTCTTGGTTTTGGAAGATGCCGACTTAGCATTGCTGTGCCCAAAAGTATGACATACAATACTATTAATGATCTGGAAGGATTGAAAATCGCTACCACTTATTCTTCTTTATTACAAAGATTTCTTACAGAGAAAAATGTAAATGCAGAAATTCATGAGATAAGCGGCTCTGTTGAAATAGCGCCGGGTATAGGATTGGCGGATGCGATCTGCGACCTGGTAAGCAGCGGCAGCACGCTTTTTACCAATGGTTTAAAAGAAGTGGAAGTAGTTTTAAAGTCTGAGGCTGTATTAACTGCGAACAAAAATTTATCTGAAGAAAATAAAAATATTCTTGAAAAATTATTGCTCAGAATTAATGCCGTTAAAACAGCAAAAAATAATAAATATATTTTACTCAATGTACCTAATCATCAATTAAAAAATATTATAGCTGTATTACCCGGAATGAAAAGCCCTACTGTTGTGCCTTTGGCAGAAGAAGGATGGAGCAGTGTGCAAAGTGTGGTAAATGAAAATGTATTTTGGGATGTGATTGAAAAATTGAAACGGTTAGGAGCAGAAGGAATTTTAGTTGTCCCAATTGAAAAGATGATAATATAATTATGAAGATTTATATAAATCCTGCAAAAAATAAATGGACTGAAATAATTCAGCGTCCGCAAATTAATAATGCCGCACTTAAAAATATTGTTTCAGAAATTTTGCTTAGCGTTAAACAAAATGGTGATGAAGCAATAAAAAAATATTCCCTGCAGTTTGATGGCGTGGAATTAAATGATCTAAAAGTAAGTGATGAAGAAATTAAGGCAGCTTTGTTAGTTGTAGATAATGAATTGAAAAATGCAATTCAACTGGCAAAAGAAAATATTGAAAAATTTCATCGCTCACAAAAAGAAGAAGTAAAAATAATTGAAACATCTGCCGGTGTAATGTGTTGGCGCAGATCTGTTGCTATTGATAAAGTGGGTTTGTACATTCCCGGAGGAACAGCGCCCTTATTTTCTACATTGCTTATGCTGGGCATTCCTGCAGTACTGGCTGATTGCAGGGAAATAATTGTCTGCACTCCGGCAGATAAAAATGGAAAAGTAAATCCCGTGATCTTATATGCCGCTCATCTGTTGGGATTGAAAAATATTTATAAGATAGGTGGCGTACAGGCAATAGCTGCTATGGCATATGGTACGGAAAGCATTCCTTCCGTATATAAAATATTCGGGCCGGGTAATCAATATGTAACCACTGCAAAACAAATAATCAGTAGCGAAGGAATTGCTATTGATATGCCCGCCGGTCCCAGTGAAGTTGCTGTTTATGCTGATGAAAGCTGCAACCCAACTTTTGTTGCATCAGATCTTTTAAGCCAGGCTGAACATGGTAATGACAGCCAGGTACTTTTAGTTGCCGCTTCTCAGCAAATAGTTGAAAATGTGAAAAAAGAGATTGACCTGCAATTAAAGTTGTTATCAAGAAAAGAAAAAATTGAGAAGTCCCTGATCAACAGTCGTTTTGTAATAATGGAAAATATTAATGATGCTTTTGATCTGCTGAATGAATATGCACCTGAACATTTGATCATTGCTTCTGATAATGCAGAATTGTTATCAGAAAAAGTGATAAATGCAGGCAGTGTTTTTCTTGGTCATTATTCTCCTGAAAGCGCAGGAGATTATGCATCAGGAACAAATCATACTTTACCAACCAATGGGTATGCAAAAGCTTATTCAGGTGTATCACTGGATAGTTTTGTTAAGAAAATTACTTTTCAAAAATTGAGTAAAGAAGGATTAAAAAATATAGGTAATGCAGTAGAAGTTATGGCAGTTGCAGAAGGACTGGATGCACATAAGAATGCTGTATTAATGCGTTTTAAAAATTTATAAAAGTCTTTAATGAAATTTGAATTGGAAAAATTGGTAAGAGATAATATCAGGAGACTCACTCCTTATTCATCTGCCCGTCATGAATTTAAGGGTGAAGCATCTGTATTTCTTGATGCCAATGAAAATAGTTATGGTTCGCCGGTTTCTCTCCCCTCTCCTGAAGGAGAGGGGTTGGGGGTGAGGGTTAGCTTTAATCGCTATCCTGATCCACTACAATGGCAATTAAAATTTGCGCTGACAAAGATTAAAGGAGTTCCGGCAGAGAATATTTTTATAGGAAATGGAAGTGATGAAGTAATTGATCTTGCATACAGGATATTTTGTAATCCGGGCAAAGACAATGTGATCATTTGCCCGCCAACTTATGGCATGTATGAAGTGAGTGCAAATATTAATGATGTTGAAATAAGAAAAGTAAATCTTACTGAGAATTTTCAGTTAGATGTTGATGGCATATTAGCTGCAACAGATCAAAATACAAAGCTTCTTTTCATATGCTCTCCCAATAACCCAACGGGTAACAATATGAACAGGCAGGATGTAGAATTGTTGCTTAATAATTTTACCGGTATTGTGATTATTGACGAAGCTTATGTTAATTTTTCACGACAAAAAACATTTATACAGGAACTTGCTGAATATCAAAATCTCATTGTAATGCAAACACTTTCAAAAGCATGGGGGCTTGCCTCATTGCGGCTGGGACTGGCTTTTGCTTCTTTAGAAATAATTGAATTGTTCAATAAAGTAAAACCGCCTTATAATATTAATAAAGCATCCCAGAGTTTAGCCATAGAAGCTTTGCAAAATACGCAACAGGTTAATAAGTGGATAAAACAGGCTGTTGAACAAAGAGAATTTCTTATGAAAGAGTTATCGAACTTTTCTTTTGTAAAGAAAATATATGAAAGCGATGCTAATTTTTTATTGGTGAAAGTTGACGATGCCAACATCTTGTATAAATATTTAGCAGAGAATAAAATAATAGTAAGAAACCGGAGTAAAGAAGTTTTGTGTGATAATTGCCTGAGGATAACAATCGGTACACCACAGGAAAATCTTGAATTAATAAAAATATTAAAAGGTTATGAATAAAGAAGCAAATGAAAAAAGTGAACTTCTCAATCCCACCTTCGGGGGGCAGGGGGCTAAGATATTATTTATAGACAGGGATGGAACGTTGATAAAAGAAGCGCCGCCAACATATCAGCTTGATTCATTCCCAAAACTGGAATTCTATAAACACATGTTTGAATACATGACGAAGATTGCAAGGGAATTGGATTATGAATTGGTAATGGTTACAAACCAGGACGGACTTGGTACTGATGTATTCCCTGAAAATACTTTTTACCCTGTGCATGATTTCATAATGAAGAGTCTTGAGAACGAGGATATTTATTTTGATAAAGTATTTATTGATCGAACATTCCCGTCTGACAATTCTTCTACAAGAAAACCGGGTACAGGCATGCTAATAGAATATCTCAACAATGAAAATTATGATATTAAAAATTCTTTTGTTATAGGTGATCGCATTACAGATGTATTACTTGCCAAAAACCTTGGCTGTAAAGCTTTATGGTTAAATAATCATAATGATCTTGGCGCAACAGAGGTCAGGGAATCAAGCGAACAATTGGCTGAAACGATTGCACTGGAAACAATGCACTGGAAAGATATTTATGAATTTCTTAAACTTCCTTCACGTAAAATTCTTCATGAAAGAAAGACAAATGAAACAACGATTGTCATAGAATTAAATTTAGATGGAACAGGGAATGCAAATATTAAAACAGGACTTCCATTTTTTGATCACATGCTGGATCAAATAGCACGACATGGAAATATTGATCTGAATATTCAATGCAAAGGTGATCTGCATATTGATGAACATCATACCATTGAAGATGTTGGTATCGCTCTGGGTGAAGCCATGGCAAAAGCTTTGGGAAATAAAAGAGGGATTGAGCGGTATGGTTTTTTATTACCCATGGATGATTGCCTGGCACAGGTTGCTATAGATTTTGGAGGAAGAAACTGGTTAATGTGGGAAGCTGAATTTAAAAGAGAAAAAATAGGAGAGATGCCAACTGAAATGTTCTATCATTTTTTTAAGTCATTTAGTGATGCTGCAAAATGCAATCTGAATATAAAGGCGGAAGGAACTAATGAACATCACAAGATAGAATCCATTTTTAAAGCATTTGCAAAAGCAATTAAGATGGCTGTGAAAAGAGATATAAATAATAATTCACTTCCTTCAACAAAGGGAATTTTATAAATGGATATTGCGATCATAAAATATAATGCAGGTAATGTACAAAGCGTTCAATATGCTTTGGAGCGATTAGGTTACAATGCCATCGTAACAGATAATCATGATGCAATTAAAAATGCAGACAAAGTAATTTTTCCGGGAGTTGGAAATGCTTATTCGGCAATGCAAAGCCTGAAAGAGAAAAATTTGGATGAAGTGATTAAACAACTTACACAACCTGTTTTGGGAATATGTGTTGGCATGCAATTATTATGTAAGCATTCAGAAGAAAATGATACAATCGGCTTAGGAATTATAGATTTGAAAGTAAAGAAATTTGTTTCTGAAAAAAGAAATTTTAAAATCCCGCAAATGGGATGGAACAATATCTATAATTTATCATCAGCTTTGTTTGAAGGTGTGAAGGAAAACTCATTTGTTTACTATGTACACAGCTATTATGTTGAACATGGAAAAGAAACGATCGCCACTACTGATTATATTCTTCCTTATAGCGCTGTTATTCAAAAAAATAATTTCTATGGAGTTCAATTTCACACAGAGAAATCTGCAGAGGTTGGAGACAGGATTTTATTAAACTTTTTAAAGATGAAATGAAGTGCAAATTATTCCTGCAATAGATATAATAAACGGCAAGTGTGTAAGGCTTACTAAAGGTGATTTTACAAAGCAGAAAATTTATAATGATAATCCATTAGATGCTGCTAAAGCTTTTGAAGACGCAGGTTTGCAACGTTTGCATATCGTAGACCTGGATGGAGCAAAAGGTGGTAGTATTCAGAATTTAAAAGTTCTTGAATCAATTGCTTCTAATACAAAACTGGTAATTGATTTTGGCGGTGGAGTAAAAAATATTGATGATGTAAGCAATGTTTTTAATGCCGGTGCCTCAATTCTAACATTGGGAAGCTTCGCAGTAAGAAGTCCTGAAATTGTAGAAGAATGGTTGATGGAGTTTGGCGCTGATAAAATTTTAATTGGCGCTGATGTTTTGGATGAAAAAATAAAGATCAGTGGATGGATAGAAGATGGAGGTATAACAGTTTTTGAATTTATTGGTAAGATGCTGGCATTAGGCGCTCAAAAGATTTTTTGTACAGATATTTCTAAAGATGGTGTAATGCAAGGACCTTCTATTGAACTCTATCAAAAGATCATGAAGAAATTTCCTTCAATACATTTAATTGCGAGTGGTGGTGTTAGTAAAATGGAAGATCTTATAAAATTAAAAAATATTGGATGCAGTGGGGTAATCATTGGCAAAGCGATCTACGAAGGAAAAATACCCCTAAATACCTTAGGGAACTTTATGAACTCTGTTACGGAATAGTTTTTAAAATAGTAATGAATAACTAAGTATGAATAATAGTAACGATAGTAGTAAACTTCTCAATCTCCCCTTTAGGGGGGCAGGGGGCAGTGGGTTAACAAAAAGAATCATACCATGCCTGGATATTAAGAACGGAAGAACCGTTAAGGGTATCAATTTTGAAAACATCCGTGATGCAGGTGATCCTGTTGAACTGGCACAATTCTATTCACAGCAAGGCGCTGATGAATTGGTTTTTCTTGATATTACAGCCACTATTGAAAAAAGAAAGACTCTTATTGAACTTGTAAAAAAGCTTGCTTCCAATATCAACATTCCTTTTACAGTTGGTGGCGGAATTACATCAGCAGAAAATGTGGCTGAACTTTTACAACATGGCGCAGATAAAGTATCCATCAATACTGCAGCTTATAAACGTCCTGAACTTATAACAGAAATAGCGAATGTTTTCGGCAGTCAGTGTGTAGTGTTGGCAATTGATACGAAACAGGAGGAAGATGGCGAATGGTATGTTTATTTGAATGGTGGCAGAACAAAAACGGAAACTAAAACAATCGATTGGGCAAAGCAAGCCGTTGATCTTGGAGCCGGAGAAATTCTGCTTACATCCATGAACCATGATGGAACAAAAAATGGATTTGCTTTGGAGATAACTTCCTTATTATCTAACACGCTGACTGTTCCGGTAATTGCTTCGGGTGGTGCCGGAGCAATTGAGCACTTTAAAGAGGTATTTGAGAAAGCCAATGCTGATGCGGCTTTGGCGGCGAGCATCTTTCATTATAAAGAAATTGAAATACCTGTATTGAAAAAATATTTGCAGCAAAATAATATAAACGTAAGAATATGAATGAGATGAAACCTGATTTTTTAAAATATGTTGATGGATTGATCCCTGCAATAATTCAGGATGCAGATACCAACATAGTATTAATGCTTGGTTTTATGAATAAAGAAGCTTTGCATAAAACAAGGGAAACAAAACTGGTTACTTTTTATAGTAGAACGAGAAAACGCTTATGGACCAAGGGCGAGGTTAGCAAAAATTATTTGCATATCGTAGATATAAAAATTGATTGCGATAGTGATACTATTTTAATTAAGGCTAAGCCTGATGGACCTGTTTGCCATACCGGTGCTGATACCTGTTTTAATGAAGAAAATATTTCTGATAATTTTCTTATTGAATTAGAAAAAATTATTACAGATAGAAAAGAAAATCCCAATGAGCAGTCTTACACGAGTTCATTATTTAAAAAAGGAATAAATGCAGTTGCTCAAAAAGTAGGAGAGGAGGCGGTAGAATTAATTATTGAAGCAAAAGATAACGATGCAGAAAAATTTAAAAATGAAGCTGCCGATCTGTTATTCCATTATCTTGTTTTATTAAGTGCAAAAGGTTTTACTCTGGACGACATCATTACCATTCTTAAGCTTCGTCATTCAAAATAGGTTATTGTTATTTTGCTAATAAATAATCTTTAAAAGCATCGTAATTGAATTCCATTTTTATACTTTGCTTTTTCTTTTTCAGCAGATCTTTTATTGCATCAGGCATAGGCACAGGTTGCTGAATGATTGGTTCAACAACATCATAAAATTTTACAGGATGTGCGGTTTCTAAAAATATTCCTTTACGATGAGGATGATGCTGTAAATATTTTTTTAATGCCAGGTAGCCTACTGCACCATGGGGATCTAATAAATAATTTGTATTGAGATAAACTTCTTTTACAACTGATCTTGTTTCTTCATCTGAAATGCTATAACTGCTTATAACATTTTTGAGAGAATTAAATTCGTGGTCAAATAATTCCAGAATGCGAACAAAATTGCTGGGATTACCTACATCCATTGCGTTTGATAAAGTTGCAACAGATTGTTTGGGAATATAATTTTCTGTTTTCAAATATTCATGAACAACATCATTGACGTTGCATGCAGCAATAAAATGCTGTACAGGCAAACCTGAAAGATGAGCCAATAATCCTGCACAAATATTTCCAAAATTGCCGCTGGGCACACTTATTACAGGAAGATCATTTTTATCATGCCATTGTTGATAAGCAAAAAAATAATAGAATTGTTGTGGCAGCCAGCGTGCAACATTGATAGAGTTTGCAGAAGTAAGAAATAATTTTTTATTCAATTCCTCATCTGCGAATGCCTGCTTTACCAGATGCTGACAATCATCAAACGTTCCATCAACTTCTAATGCAGTTATATTTTTTCCTAAAGTAGTTAATTGTAATTCCTGTACGCTGCTCACTTTTCCTGTAGGGTAAAGTATAACAACATCAACTCCATCCACATTATAAAAACCATTGGCAACCGCTCCGCCTGTATCGCCGGAAGTGGCGACGAGCACTGTTATTTTCTTATTTTGATTCTTTACAAAATAACCCAGGCAGCGACTCATAAATCTTGCGCCCACATCTTTAAAAGCAAGTGTAGGCCCATGAAATAATTCCAGAGAAAAAATATTTTCTTCTACCTTAACTAAAGGGAAATCAAAATTGATTGTTTCTGTTACTATTCTTTCCAATTCATTTTTTGGAATTACATTTCCTACATAAGGCTGAATAACATTAAAAGCAATTTCTTCTTTTGAATACTTATCAATATTATCAATAAAATTTTTTTGTAATTGAGGAATGGTTTCCGGGAAATACAATCCTTTGTCTGGCGCCTGACCTTTAATGGTCGCTTCTTTAAAATCTACTTTTGATGATATATGATTGGTGCTATGATAAAGCATTTGAAATAATATGTTTTTTGTATAATGGCTAATGACTAATGGCTCAGTGACTTTTTTACTTCTTCACTCATAACTCCTGACTAATTGTTATTCCTTTATTATTTATTGTTGTAACATAAGTATGATAAGCCAATGCCATGTTGTTATAAATGTCTTTCATTATTGCCTCAATTTTTTTTGCAGCGTTTTCTTCTTTGCACAACATAAAAATGGATGGACCAGAGCCTGCTATTCCACCACCTAATGCGCCTGCATCCATACTTCTTTTCTTTACTTCATCAAAGCCGGGAATCAACATGCTCCTAACCGGTTCAATGATTACATCTTCCAACGAGCGGCTTATTAAGCCATAGTCATTTTGCATAAAACCTGCTACCAGCCCCGCAATATTTCCCCATTGCTTAATGGCATCTTTTAATAAAACTTCTTTGCGAAGAATTTCTCTTGCATCAGAAGTCTTTACTTCAATCTGAGGATGAACAACTGAAACGTACATTGGTGGTGCCGGTAATGCAATAATATCTAATGGAAAAATTGATCGTATTAGTGTGATGCCTCCATAAATACATGGAGAAATATTATCAGCATGTTTTACACCAGATGCCAGTTTTTCCCCTGCCATTGCAAAACGAACAAGGTCTTCTTTAGAAAAAATATTCCCAAGCAAATGATTGGCAGCCACCACAACACCTGCTGCACTTGCTGCGCTGGAACCAAGACCGCTGCCGGGTTTTATATGTTTCTCAATAATTATATCAAAACCAACAGCGTTATCAAGTTCCTGCATTAGTTCTAATAGTGCGACACCGGCAACATTCTGTTCAGGAACCGTAGGTAGGTTGTAAATATCATTATGTTGAATGCGAATACCGGGCTTTTCGCTAAGTGTAACCTCCATCAGATCCTGCGGCTCATTCAGTGCAAGTCCCAACACATCAAAGCCACAAACTAAATTGGCAATAGTAGCAGGTGATTTTATTTTTACCGGGTTCATAAATTAATTTGAAGGAGCCGCCGCTCTTATTATGTCTGCAAAAACACCGGATGCAGTTACTTCTGCGCCGGCACCGGCGCCTTTAACTACCAGGGGCTGTTCTATATAACGGTTTGTATAAAAAAGCACTGCATTATCTTTTCCGTACAAATGATAAAAATCATGTTGCGGATCAATATGCTGCAATCCTACAGAGGCTTTTCCATTTTCATATTTTGCCACAAACTTTAATTTTTTTCCCGCCAGCTTAGCCTCATCAACTAACTTTTTAAAATGATCTTCATACTTTTCCATTTGCTTATAAAAATTTTCAACATCACCCTGCATGCAGGATTCAGGCATAAAAGAATTATTACTGATATCTTCCATTTCTATTTTTTCTCCGGTCTCTCTTGCCAGTATCATTATTTTACGCATCACATCTGTTCCGCTTAGATCCAATCTTGGGTCGGGTTCCGTATATCCTTCTGCCTGCGCCTGCCGTACAACCTCTGCAAAACTTTTTTCGCCGGTATAATTATTAAAAACGAAATTGAGTGTGCCGCTTAATACAGCTTCTATCCTGTTCACTTTATCACCGCTGCGCAACAGATCATTTAATGTACCTATAACCGGTAAACCTGCTCCTACATTGGTCTCAAAAAGAAAAAGCGCATTAAATTCTCTTGCAAGATCTTTAAGACTTTTATAATATTCATAAGAAGAGGAACAGGCAACTTTATTGCATGCAACTACTGAAATACTTTTTTGTAAAAAATGCGGATATGATTTTGCAACATCATCATTAGCTGTAACATCAATAAAAACCGAATTTCTTAAATTCTTTTTTTGAATAACAGAAATAAATTTCTTCATGTTCATTTCATCGCCGGTTTGCAATAATTCTTTCCATTTAGAAAGATCAATACCTTCATCATTGAAAAACATTTTTTTACTATTGGCAATTCCTGCAATACGAAGCTGTAACCGCAGATGATCATGTAAATATTGAAGCTGCTGTTGTAATTGTGCCAATAATCTACTGCCTACATTGCCTGTACCGCTGATGAAAAGATTAACCTGCTTGTAAGTTGTTTCAAAAAATTCTTCATGCAATACGTTAATAGCTTTTTTTACATCATGTATTGCGATCACTGCTGAAATATTTCTTTCGGAAGAGCCTTGTGCTATTGCCCTTATGTTTATACCATTCCTGCCCAATACGCCAAACATTTTACCACTGATACCCGGATGATTTTTCATGTTATCCCCCACCAAAGCAACAATAGCCAGTTTTTTCTCTACTATCAGCGGCTCAACTTTTTTTATTTCAATCTCATAAGCAAAAGCTTTATCAACAACTTCTTTTGCTTTTTCAGCATTCAACTCTTCAATACCAACACAAATGGAATGCTCTGAAGAACTTTGGGTGATAAGTATAACATTTATTTTTTCGTTTGATAATGCTTCAAACAAACGTTTTGAAAATCCCGGGATTCCTATCATCCCGCTTCCTTCCAGGCTTAGAAGTGCAAGATTATTTATACTGGAAATTCCACGAATGCTTCCGCCATTTTTAGATGAAACATTTTCAATTAATGTACCTGCATCCTGCGGAGCAAAAGTGTTTTTTATCCATACAGGAATGCGTTTGTTCATCACAGGTTGTATGGTAGGCGGATAAATTACTTTGGCTCCAAAGTGAGAAAGTTCCATTGCTTCCTGGTAAGATATCTGTTGAATGATCTTCGCATTTGATACCAGCCTGGGGTCAGCCGTCATCATTCCTGAAACATCTGTCCATATCTCTACAACAGAAGCATCTAAAGCAGCTGCAATAATTGCCGCAGTATAATCTGAGCCGCCCCTTCCCAATGTGGTAGTGATGCCTTTTTTATCTGATGCAATAAAACCGGGGATAATGGCAATGGAAGTGTCAAGTGAAAAAAAGAAAGATTGAATATTTTTATTTGTCGATATAAAATCAACATTAGCTGTACCGAATTGAGAATCGGTTATAATAAGTTCCCTGGCATCTTTCCATGTATTATTTAAACCGAGTGATTTTAATTTTGCCGCAAATATCTGAGAAGATAATAATTCACCATTGCTGATGATTGAATCTTTTGTACGCAGCGATAATTCTTTTAATAAAAAAACGCCATTGCAGGTATCTTCAATTTCATTAAATCGTTTTTTCACCCTGCTTAACACACTGCTTTGCTGATCGATCGGGATTAGATCTTTTACAGTATTAAGATGCCTCTGCTCAATGAGATGAAGTTTTTCCTTATAAGAAATATCACCATTTGAAGCGAAGGTGGCTGCTTCCAGCAAACCATCTGTAATACCTCCAAGAGCAGAAAGAACAATAACTATTTTATCATCATTTTTTACTGCCTGCTGAATAATTGCAACGACACTGTTTATATTTTTCGCATTCGCTACAGAACTACCGCCGAATTTTAAAACTTGCATATTTTATCTTTACTAAGTTAATGGATCTGTGGTGTGAAATATTTTTTGTTTTGAGAGAAGCTAAAAAGCCCAATGGCGATATGAAAATATTTAACCCTTGCAGGTTGTAATAATAGTGGTAATAGAAGTAAAAACTACCTCTGTTGGCATGAGGGAACAAATATGATTGCTGTTGTTTATCACGATTAAAAGCTCGAAAATAAGCAAATTGAACGAGAAGGTGAAATGTAAACGAAATTTTTGAAGTATTTTCATTCTCCCAACGATTGCTGCTTTTTGATTTTTATTAATTTTTTAGATCATGGATAACCAGGCTTTACGTGGATTGCAGCATTTTAAAAATTATGTTGGCATAAAATTTCAGCTGTATAATAGTTTATTCACTTCTTTGCCATTTCACCGCATTGAAAAAACAGGCATTCTTTTATCATTGTTTTTAAATAATTGTGAAGAAGGTTATAAGAAAAAGCTCAGCCCTTCAGAGATAGTTGAAGATTTTTTTATAAAGCATACTACTTATACCACCCAGCCAGAAAAGCTGGACATCCTTTTCAGATTTATCCAATTTGTAGAAAGGCAGGTGGTTTTATTTGATGCATTGGAAGATGCGGCATTTACACAGGTACATGATACAAGTGGTGCCGGTACACTAAAACAACTGGAACTGGAAGTACTGCAAAATAATAAAGAAGATGCCCTGTCAAAAAAGCTGGAAGATTTTTGTATTACAATGGTTCTTACAGCACATCCTACACAATTTTATCCCGGGTCTGTGTTGGGCATTATCAATGATCTTTCAAAATCGCTTGCAGAGAATAATACAGCACAGATAAATATGTACCTGCAGCAACTGGGTAAAACTCCTTTTTTTAAAAAAGAAAAGCCAACTCCTTATGATGAAGCATTGAGCCTCTTATGGTATCTTGAAAATATTTTTTTTGCTGCTGCCGGCAGAATTATTTCTTTTTTAAAAAATCAATTCCCTGAGGCAGTTCATCAAAATAATCCAATCATTAAGATGGGCTTCTGGCCGGGTGGAGACAGGGATGGCAACCCATTTGTAAATACAGAAACCACATTAAAAGTTGCAGATGCTTTAAGAGGCGGAATTATAAAATGCTATTACCTCGACATTCGAAAACTAAGGCGGAGGCTCACTTTCAAGGGAGTGGATATTATTCTTGCAGAACTGGAAAAGGAATTGTATAATAATATTTTTATCCCGGGCCAACGTACACCGCTAACCAAAGAGGATATCCTTACTTCATTAAATAAGATAAAAGAAATTCTTATTTATCAGCATAACGGGTTGTTTCTTCACCTGGTTAATAATCTCATAAATAAAGTGAATGTTTTCGGATTACATTTTGCTTCGCTTGATATGAGGCAGGAAAGCTCTGTTCACAATATTGTGTTACAGGAAATTGCATTAGAAGATAAAATTCTTCCTGCGGATTATTCAGAATTAAGTATAGAAAAAAAGATTGAATTTCTTACCAATAATAAAAAACCGCTTCCCGATCATGATTACAAAACTGCAATTGTAAATGATACTATCAATACCATAAAGGCAATTAAATTAATTCAGGCCTACAATGGAGAATCAGGATGTAACCGGTACATTATCAGTCAATGTAACTGTGCATTGAATGTGATGGAAGTGTATGGCTTATTTATTTTATGCGGATGGCAAAAAAAAGAAATGAATATTGATATTGTTCCTCTTTTTGAAACCATTGACGATCTGCAAAACGCTGCAACCATCCTAAAAACTTTATATCAGAATGAAGAATATTCTCAACATTTAAAAAGAAGAAATAATTGCCAGACAATTATGCTTGGCTTTTCTGATGGCACAAAAGATGGCGGTTATTTAATGGCCAACTGGAGCATTTATAAAGCAAAAGAGCAACTTACAGCAATTTCAAAAGAATATAATATTGATGTGATTTTCTTTGATGGCCGTGGCGGCCCGCCTGCAAGAGGAGGTGGTAAAACACATAAGTTCTATGCATCTATGGGGAAAAATATTTCTAACAAAGAGATACAATTAACCATTCAGGGGCAAACCGTAAGCTCCAACTTTGGAACCATTGATTCTGCCCAATATAATATCGAGCAATTGATACATGCAGGAATTTCGAACGAGCTTTTCGGGAATAAGAATATTACCTTGGAAAAAGATGAAGAAGATCTATTACAGGAATTAGCCAATGAAAGTTTTACTGCCTATAATGAGTTAAAAAATCATTCGGACTTTCTGGATTATTTGGTACATATTAGTCCGCTACGATTTTACAGCGAAACAAATATCGGCAGCCGGCCTGCAAAACGTACCGGTACAAATAAATTAGATTTAAAAGATCTGCGTGCCATCCCATTTGTTGGAGCCTGGAGCCAGCTTAAGCAAAATGTGACCGGTTTTTATGGTGTTGGCACTGCATTGCAAAAATTAGAAAAGCAGGGAAAGTTCAATAAGATAAAATCATTGTATCAAAACTCATTATTTTTTAAAACACTTATTGATAACTGCGAAATGGCTATGAAGAAATGTTTCTTCCCATTAACCGAATATTTATCAAAAGATGAAAAATATGGTGAGATATGGAATATGATCTATCAGGAATATACAATCACAGAAAAATATCTTTTTCAACTCAGCGGAAAAAACGAATTGATGGCTGATTACCCTGTTGAGCAATTATCAATAAGTATGAGAGAAAGAATTGTTTTACCATTGGTAACCATTCAGCAGTTTGCTATTGCGCAAATCAGTAAAATAGAAAAAGAGATGGTAAAAAATCCTTTAAAAGATACGTATGAAAAGCTTGTAATACGATGCTCCTTTGGCATTATCAATGCCGGAAGGAATTCTGCATAGGTAGAAAAAACATTTTCCTGGATAAAAACAGTGAGACCATGCAATACAAACGAGGCAGACAAAGCATTTGACCTTACTTCAATTTTATTTTATTTTATTTACAATTTCCAGTTCACCAATTGATAAAGATTCCCACCATTCATCGGTTACATCTTCCAACCTGTATTCGGTATCAATATCATAATCACCATTTTCATCAATTTCGTAAAAGCAATTGTTTAAGGTATCTAACACACTGTTTATTGATTTTAATTCCACAAAAAATAATCTGCTTACTATTTTTTTATTTGCTTTTAGTTCAAGAAGTTCAACCCTTTTTTCAAGATCTCCAATTTTGTCATCTCTCCAGGCTAAAAAAATACATGCAATTAAAATTGCAAAAATGAAAGCTATTATTATTACAGTTGACATGTTGATTTCAAAGTTTAAACGCTGCAAATTCAATTTATACAAATTCTCTTAAATACCCCTTAGTCAATAAGATATTTCTTTTTTGATTCAGGAGTTTGCATCAAGTTAATTTATTTATTGAAATTTTTCTATACTTCTTTGTGAAGGCATTTATTTCTCATCTTAAAAAAGCCTTCCATAGAAATGAAAAGCCTGTGGATAGTTCCCCCAATGGAAAAGATTCCAAAACTACATTTCCTACTCATGTTAAGAGTTGTAAAATTTTCATTTTAACTTAATGCGAGCTTATGTGTATAAGAGGGTTGAAGTTTTTTGTATGCAGGTTTGATTATTTTCTTTTCAAGAACTAAAAAGTAAGTCCAGCTTAACACCATAGACAATACGAGGCTAGCCAGAATTGAAATTTTTGCAATATCTCTATATTGCTCACCCTGAAACGCCAGAGTTGTTGTAAAAATTGACATGGTAAATCCAATACCTGCAAGGGAACCTGTACCCAATAATTGCTTTAAGTTAGTATTGGTGGGTAGTTTTGCAATTTTAAAAGAAATCATTACCCTACTGAAAATAAAAATACCAACTGGCTTACCAATTACTAACCCTGCAATAATACCTATACTTATTGAATCTTTTAAAGAATTGACTATATCAGGCGGCACCATAATTGCAGTGTTTGCTAAGGCAAAAAGTGGCAGAATAATAAAATTTACAACTTTGTGTATTGCCATTTCAAGTTTTGGTAAAGAATTTACCGGCATGGCAAATGCCACCAACACTCCGCTAATACTTGCTTCGATTCCTGAATTAAAAATCATATACCACAATATGAATGACAGAATAATTTGTAGAGCTCCAGGTTTGATTTTACGGTAATTACAAAGCCATAACAATCCATAAACAAAAGCGCCAATCAGAAGAAATATCCATTTTATTTTACTGCCGTAAAACAATGCAATAACTACAATTGCACCCAGGTCATCGATAATTGCAAGAGCCATCAAAAATATTTTAAGACTTGCAGGTACCCTTTTCCCGAATAATGAAGCAATGCCCAGGGAAAATGCTATATCTGTTGCTGTGGGTATTCCCCAGCCATGTGCAAACCCTGAATTAATATTGAATGCAGTAAAGATAAGTGCCGGTACAATCATTCCCCCCAGAGCGGCGCCAAAAGGAAGAACAGCTTTTTTAAAACTTGAAAGTTCACCAACAAGCAATTCACGTTTTATTTCCATCCCTGCAAACAAAAAGAAAATTGCCATCAGAAAATCATTAATCCATTTCAAACCGGAATGTGGAAGATTTACCGGCACGCTGTAATGCAAATCGCTATTCCAGATTCCCCGATACCATTCTCCGTTTACTGAATTGGATAATACTAATGACAAAACTGTGCAAGAAAGTAAAAGGATGCCTGTAAACCTACTATCTGAGATAAAAATTCTCAAAGGGTTGATTGCTTTTCTTATAAGATGTTTCATCCTTTTACTTTTAATTTTTAAAAGTTATTTTGGAAAGGAAACATGCTGCAAAAAAATATCTACAGCATGTTTCCGGAAATTAATATCTACTAATCTACATATCCATGAACACCCATTTCAGGTATATCAAGACCAGCAATTTGATCTGCATCACTTGATCTAAGCCCGATTGTTTTAGCACATATTTTGAAGAATATGTACATCACAATAAACACAAATACAAAGCAAGTCAGGCCTCCGATCAGTTCTGCCAAAAACTGGCTGGCATCACCATAGAATAATCCTTTTACTGTTCCGGGAACACCATTCCACCCATCGCCATAAGAGCCATCTGCAAATAATCCCAATGAAAGCACACCCCAAAATCCGTTTACACCATGAACAGCAATAGCTCCCACAGGGTCATCAATTTTTAATTTCCGGTCAATGAAGAAATATGCCCATATAACCAAAACACCTGAGATAGCGCCAATAATAACAGCAGATGTTGCAGTTACAAAGGCACATGGAGCAGTAATAGCTACTAAGCCGGCAAGCATGCCATTGGCCATCATACTCGGATCCCATTTCCCATCTTTAATTTTCATGTAAAGTGCCGCTATAACAGCTCCACTTGCACTGGCCAGCATAGTATTTACTGCAATAACAGAAATCCGCAGATCAGTACCTGCCAATGTTGAACCCGGATTAAAACCAAACCAACCGAAGGCTAATATAAAGCAACCCAGTAATGCCATTGGGATATTATGAGCCGGTATAGTATTTACTGTCCCATCTTTACCATATTTGCCAACACGAGGTCCGATAACAATAGCTCCAGCCAAAGCTGCTACACCACCTACCATGTGTACAACAGAGGATCCCGCAAAATCTACATGCCCATGACCTAAATGAAAATTAACTCCTAATTGTGAAAGCCATCCGGCACCCCAAACCCAGTTTCCGAATATTGGATATACAAACATTGATATGAAAAACCCAAAAATGAAAAATGATTTGAATTTCCACCTTTCAGCCATAGCACCTGTCGGAATGGTTGCAGTAGTATCCATAAACACCATTTGGAATAGGAACAATGCAAATACGCCAACATCATAAACATTGCTATTCAGGAAGTAACCCGCATTGCCCCACAAACCAAAATCATGTCCGAATAAATGAACTGAAAACTCATGTGATAAGCCAGGAGTTCCTCCCAACGCTCCTACGGCGCCAACTCCGCCAAACATAAAAGCAAACCCGCAAATCCAGAAACCTAATAAACCAATTACATAAATCATAAAGTTCATAGCCATTGTGTGTGCCACATTTTTTTTCTGTGTAAAACCGGTTTCAACTAAAGCAAAACCTGCCTGCATAAACATTACAAGAAACCCTGCAATTAAGGTCCACATAATATTTATTGCAATTCTGTTGTGGCCAACAGTATCACCGATCTCTTGTAAAGTTGGCGCACCTGCTGTGGCTGCTGGAACATCTTTGATTGTTCCTGTGGTAGCCCCTGAAGGATCCTGAGCAAGAACTGTTATAGGTACTGTAGTAATCAGTAACAATAACATCATCATTGTAGCGGCATAGCGGCTGATTTTTGTTTTGCTTAAAAACTTTGTCATAATGGTTTGTATGTTTTTGGTTAAGAAATAGAAGACTAATTATTTTTACGGTGGATTTATTTATTCACCAATTATTATAAAGTATTAAAAATGATATGTGGCTGCAAGGATTCCTGTAACTGTTGTCTTAGTTGCTGTTCCATCATTCTTTTCAAAAACCGCATCCTTACCGGAATCCAATCGCAGTTCAGGAATTATGGTAAGATTTCCAACTTTAAAATTGGGGGAAAGTGTTAAATCAAAGATACTTGTACCGGGAGCTGCAACAACTGCTTTTTTATTATCAAAATATTCAGCCCTCAGTGTAATACCAAAAGCACTTGTGGGGTCAACATTAAAATATAAAGCAGAACCCCACCAACTACTACTTGATGTGGAATCTGTTTTCGATGATTGTATAGTACCGTTATAACCTATACTGAACTTATTAGTAATAGTTCCTGTAACAACTAAATCAAATTGAGTTACACTAAATGAACCACCATAAGATCCCATATAATTAAGATAAGCTTTTACCTTGTCATTGCTTGATCCTGTACTAAATTGAGCTATAGCATGTTTTCTTGATGTGGTAGTGGAAACGATATCAGAAACATTCGCTACACCCAGCATTAAGGCACTTTTTT
>OCZT010001596.1_pt1 | contig 23400 bp, 17 predicted proteins | sample 1539031 | NCBI WGS metagenome assembly OCZT01 (sample SAMEA3539308, study PRJEB22396) | soil metagenome | biome: tundra; feature: field; material: soil | place: USA | collected 2010-05 | depth 0.15 m | reverse complement strand
AGAGCGGAATATAGATTTCTAAGGCACTTGAACCAGTCGGTAGAGCCGCTGCGGCTGGCCGGGGGCGGAGACATCAAAGTAAAGCTGCGAAGTGTTGGTCAACGTCACCGTGTCCAGCGTGACCCAGGCGTCTATTGGGCCAAACTGGTTGATGTAATCCAGACGCAAAGAATCGCCCATGTTGCCCGTCAACGTGATTGCCGGAACCATGCCGGGCAGGCCCAGAGACGGAAGCACGCTTGGCGTTCCCGTCTGCCACGCCCGGTAGAACCGCTGTGGCGGCAGCGGCACGGTCACATCGAAGCAATACTGCGAAGTGCCGGTCAGGCTCACGGACCCAAGCGTGGTCCAGTTCGGCGCGGGGTTGAGGGAGTCTGCGTAATCCACGTTCAACAGACTTGCGGTTTCGCCCGCCACCTTGACGCCCGGAACCGGCCTGCGCTCGACTGCCGCGATCACATTGAGCATGGCCGGCGCACTGGTGACCGCACCGAAAGTATTGATCACAACCACGCTATAGGTTCCTGCCTGCAAAGGTTGGACGTTAGGCAGTGTCAGGACGTGATTCGTGCTGACGCAGACGGTACTGGTGGCGTTGAAACACCACTGGTAGGTCAACGGGAGAGCGCCGCCGGCGCTGACCGCCAAGGAAACGGTGGACTCGGCCTCAGCCGTTTGGCTTGCCGGAGGAGCGAAGATCACCGGCAGGATTGCAGGCACCGATAGCTTGAAGGCCACGCCCTCATCCAGGGAGCCGCCATACATTGTCGTGCCACACAGGTTCGTGCCGGACAACACCAAGTTGCCATAGGGGTAGCGCCCGTCGCTGCCGCTAAAATCCTTCAGGACAACGAAATCCAATCCACTCGTCTTGATCTTGAACACAATGCCGGAGCCCGAACTGCCGCCGCGAGCGGCCGTGCCATAGAGCGTGTCGCCGCACAGCACCAGGCCGGCTTCCGGATAGCCGCCGTCGCTGCCCCCGGTAAACTGCTTCAGGACGCTAAAGCCGGTGCCATCGGTGTTGACCTTGAACACCGTTCCACAATAGTAGGTTCCGCTGCCGTAGGCCGTTCCATACAGGGTCTTCCCAGCCAGCACGAGCGGCCCAGTGGGCCACCCCCCGACGTCCCCGCCCATCGCTTTCAGCACGGTCAGACCACTGCCGTCCGTGTTGATCTTGTAAACCATCCCGCTGTAGTACGACGGGCCGCCCTCCATTTCGGTCCCGTAAAGAGTCGCGCCGTCGAGCAGCACGCTGCGGGGAAGGCCGCCGGACGTCTCAATTGGCAGAAAGCCGTAGCCGCTCCCGTCCGTATTGATATAGAAGATCTTCCCATAGTTAAGCCCGCCATAAAGAGTCGAGCTCGAAAGGACCGGCACCGTGGCGGGAAGAACGCCGTCGTCGTAGGAGGTGAAGGTCTTTAGCGGGCTGTAGCCGCTGCCGTCCGTATTGATCTTGAACAAGGTGCCGTAATTGGAGATCGCGCCGTAACATGTCGTCCCATATAGCGTGGCGCCCCCGCCCGCCAGACCGGCCTCCGGGTTCTTGCCGTCAGTCCCGTTGAATTGTTTCAGGAGGGTATAGCCGCTGCCATCCGAATGGACTTTGAACACCGCGCCACAATCAGCCGTTCCGCCCCCGGAAGTAGTGCCATACAAGACCCCGTCATCGCCCTGCGCCAGCCCGGAGTAAGGCCCCCTCCCATCGCCTGCGGTAAACTGCTTGAGCACAAGGTAGCCGCTGCCATCGGTGTTGAGCTGGAATAACGTTCCCAAAGCCCCCACGCCGCCGTGCGGACTCGTCGCATAAAGCGTGGTGCCGGAGACAAGTAAACCAGGCAAATAGAAGAGCGAATCGTGAGCTGAAGCGGGTTCTTCCTCAGGGGTAAAGTTCCGGATTACCGCGAAGTCGTTACCATCGGTCTTGAGCTTGAACAGGACGCCATTACCGGACGATTGGGCAGTCATCACGCCCAAAGCCGTTCTCCCGTAAAGGGTGTCCCCCGACAACACCAGGTCGCCGATCGGATAAGCTCCGTCGCTGCCAGTAAATTCTCTGAGGAGGGTAAAATCGCTGCCGGCGGTACTGAGCCTGAACACCGTGCCTCTGCTGGAAATTCTCCCGGACCCCGTCGTGCCGTAAAGCATCCCCGCCGCCACGCACAGGCCCGCTGTCGGACTGGCCCCATCGCTCCCGGTAAACGCCTTGAGCACTGCAAAGCCGCTGCCGTCGGTTTTGAGCTGGAACACTGTGCCACTATTGGAAACACCGCCAGACGCGGTCGTGCCGTAAAGCATCCCCGCCGCCAGGCACAGGCCCGCTCTCGGGCTGGCCCCATCGCTCCCGGTAAACGCCTTAAGCACGGTGAAGCCGCTGCCGTCGGTTTTGAGCTGGAACACTGTGCCGCTATTGGAAACACCGCCGGACGTGGTCGTGCCGTAGAGCATCCCCGCCGTCACGCACAGGCCGGCTGTCGGACTGGCCCCATTGCTCCCGGTAAACGACTTGAGCACAGCAAAGTCGCTGCCGTCGGTATTGAGCCGGAACACCGTGCCGCTATTGGAAACGCCCCCGTTCCCGGTCGTACCGTAAAGTATCGTGCCCGAAAGCAACAGCGTCCCCGTGAGACTCGCGCCATCGCTGCCGCCAAAGTCCCTGAGCGATGCATAACCGCCGCCGTCGGGCCTGATCCTGAACACCTGGCCTTGATTGGCTACACCGCCAGCCTGGGTTGCTCCGTAAAGTGTGCCGTTCGCTCCCTGCACCAGCGCCCCTTGCGGCCAGACCCCCGATTCGTTCGTGCCGAACTCGTGCAGGATCGTATAGGTCTGCGCCTTGCTGCCCGCTGCTGCCAGGCACAGCAACAGCAGACCGGCCCGGGCCATCGACAATGGATTGAACGGTGCCCACGACGGGGCGTTATCGAAATCAGTTGTTGTTTTCATTGAAGACTCCTTTCTCTCATTCTGGGTTGTAATTGTTGGGTGAGCCAATGCCGGCGCTCCTTTGAGATTGCAGAAACCCCTTGGCGGGTTCGGGACAAATCCAACTTTGCCTCAGACGCGTCGATCCGACCGCCACTGTTGGCAGACGATTTCATCGACCCAAAGACCGGCACCTGCAAAGTCTGCGCGCCCCTGACCTCGCCCTGAACGCAGACCGACTCAATAATAAACTAGCAACAGGTGAAATACTGTCAACTGCAAACTAGATAAGATTAGTATATGATTACCAATGCAAAGCCTTATCCCCAGATCCGGCTTAGGCAACCGTGCAGGCAAGGGAACCGGGTGAGTTCAAGGGTTCTGGCATTGCCTGGAGCTGACGGCGTGGAAGGCAAAGTCCTCAAACGCCCGTCAAACGTCGCCGGCCTGGACGAGATGTTCAGGAAGACCCCGGGCTCCAGGAAGAGGCTCGGCCATCAGAAAGGGTTCGGACTGTCGTGTCGCTCGTCAGGCGGTTGCAGACCATGAACGCACCGCCGCCGATGTTGGTGCAAGGTGTGTACTTCGCAGGGGTTGAGGGCTGAGAGGTAAGTCATAGTCGAGCCGCAAAGTACAAGATTTGACCCATAAGTGCTGCAACCGCAGTATGTTGCCCGACCCACATGGGAGCAACACCGGGGCTCCTCCGGGGTGCCACCGGCAACCCACCGTAGGCGCGGGCAGCGCATAGCCCAGCCAGCAGACAGAGGCGGGTAGCGGCAGCGGAAGTGCGGCGACTGCAACAGGTTACGCCAGGCTGCTCGGTGCGTCAGGTGTGGCGCCTTCGCCGAATTGGCCGAGGCGATGAAGTTGGAAATGGCTTGCAATCATTATCCATCCTTCTAGAGTGATTTGCAGAGATGAGTATAGAGTTATGAGACTTCTCCACATCGGGGTGGGGAGAGGTCGCGGGTCTTGGGCTGCGAACACCGTTGCATTCACCTTGATCGAACTACTGGTCGTCATTGCCATCATCGCCATCCTTGCGGCGTTGCTCCTGCCGGCGCTGGCGACTGCCCGTGAACGAGGCAGGCGCGTGGCCTGCCTGAGCAACCTCCGCCAAATTGCCATCGGGGTTTCCGCCTATTCCTACGACAACAGCGGCGTTCTTCCGCGCACTGACACCAGCACCGTGGGCCATGAGCCGGCCCCCCACGTGACGCGGGTCACGTGTTCCAGCCCATTCAGCTCCGCTCAGTTCACCTACTTGGGAATGAGACCCTATGTCGCGGGCGGGCCGATTTACACTAACGCGAGCGAGTTCCCGGCGAGTCCGACCATCCCCGGCATTAGAGGAGTTTGGGTTTGTCCGTCGAACCCTGGCCACTGTCCGCCGCACGAACAACTTGAGTGGAGCGCGTGTGATTATATGACGTCGTGGTACTCCTATTTTGCCCGGTTCGACCTTTGGAGCACGAATGCGACCTCACACCCGGACCTGGTGACGCGGGACACGTTGGAAGCAAAGCGAGTTCTCGCGACGGACAACGTCTGGCTTTGGCAGAACCGGTATTGGGGTTACAACCATGGCAGGAATGGACCCGCTTATCATGCGGCGTTCATGTGGGCTGGCGTCGGCGGAATAGACGGCAACCTCACGGCTCCGGCGTGTGTGGGATTGAATCAGGCGTATGGCGACGGCCATGTGCGCTGGTTCAAGATGCGGCCGCTGGGCCAAATGGCCTGGGGCGGCACGGCCGGGGATGGATTCGTGTACTTCGCGCCGCCGGAATAGACGATGGTCATAAGTCAGCGGAGCTCTTGAATGCGGAAAGGAACCGCCGGCCCCTTCAGTCTCTACGACCAAACCGCCGCGCGACGGCTTCCGCAACCTCGCGTTTTAGACCCGGAATAAGGGGTGTGCGGTAGGGATTGGCAAAGTAACTCGCGAGGCGGCCTACCGTGGACCGGAGCAATTCATGGTGCCATTTCATCCCCTGTCGCCGATGGAATTGCCGGCGTTGAACCTCCACTTTTGCCCAGTACTTCGATGCTCCCGCGTCCGGGTGAATGGTGTGTTTGTACTGAATTCGGGGCAGACAGCCGATGCGCTCGCCGGCGGCTAGAAGGCGCAGATAGAATTCCCAATCGGGCGTTACCGAAAAAGCGGGATCGAGTTTGCCATGGACGAGCAAGCGAGAGCGCCAGCCGAAGAATGAGCCATGACACACCAAACAGCTCTTGTACCGCAGCATCAGGATGCGCCTGATCTTGTCCTTTGCCATTATGCCGCGGTAGGTAATCACGCCGCGGCCCAGCTCAGCCCCCTGGGCATCCACGTACAAACCATCGCCCCCGACGCCTATACATTCCGGATGCGCTAGCAGAAATTCCACCGCCTTCTCAACGGCATCGGGCACATAGATATCGTCGCTGGCCTGAACACCCATGATGTCGCCAGTAACCAGGCTCATTCCCTTGTTGGTTGCGAAGACCTCGCCTTGGTCGGGTTCCGAGATGAACTTCAGACGGGGGTCCTCTCCAGCGAGGCGCTGAAGAATGTCCACGGAACCGTCCTTGGAGGCGCCGTCCATTACAAGGCATTCGATTCTCGGATAAGTCTGCCCCAAGATGCTTTGCACACAGCGCTCGAGGTAATGGGCGCGATTAAGCGTCGGCACGATAATTGAAACCACGGGATGTTCCGGGTTGACATTCGGAGGTCGCTGTGTAGGTTGCGGGCTCAATAGTTATGAACAAGACCGATCATGGGTGCCTGATGGATCATCGCGAGTTTCCGGTTCCCGTGCAAGCCAGAATGAATATCAAGACTTTTAAGCCAGCGTGTAATCTGAACACCATCCGTGATGGACGCGGCGCCATTTTCACATTCGTGCCTGACCAGCCTATCCTGGAATGGACGCACCAATTCATCAAGGCTGGCAAGATCCGAGGAAATCACTGTCACCCGGAGTTCGACGAGTATATTCTGCTGGTGGACGGGAACGGGGTGGAAGTGGAAAAGGACACGGAAACCGGGGAAGAGTATTTCGTGAATCTGGCCAAAGGGGATTGTGTTTACATTCCGCGCGGCACTTATCACGTCTTCCTGGCGATCACCGATTGCCAGTCCGTATCGTTCCTCACCAAGCGCTGGGATGATTGTAAGGAGCCGATTATCCATCAAAACCTCGGTTTGGGCGAGGGAGACCATGGCGACCCCAAGAGCGCGTTTTATAAGGAACAGAACAAGGTCGCGCAGCATGTCAAATAGGGGCATTCTGCGTTTCGGGATCATCGGCTGCTCGAGCGTGGCGAGGCGGCGCTTCTTGCCGGCGCTCCAAAAGTCGGCCTCCGCGCAATTGGAACGTATCGGCAGCCGCTCGCCGGCGAAGGCGGCCGAATATGCCTCGGCATTCTCGTGCGCCAAAGCAGGCTCTTACGAAGCGGTTCTTGATGATCCGGATGTGGACGCGATTTATATTTCGATCCCGGTCGCGCTGCATGAGTTTTGGTTGCGGGAGGCAGCTAAACACAAGAAGCACATTCTTTGCGAAAAGCCTGCTTTTTCCAGCCTGAGCAAAGGGTTGGAAATCGTGCGGGAATGCCGCGAGCAAGGTGTCCGGCTGATGGAGGGCTACATGTTTCGTTACCATCCGCAGCATGGGCTGGTCCGGAAGTTGATGCGAGAGAATGCTATTGGCCGACCGAGGTTCTTCACGGGTGAATATGCGGTGCCTCGACCGGCCCCCGATGACATTCGCTTCAAGCCCGAACTTGGCGGGGGCGTTTTCCTGGATGCGGCCGGTTATCTTCCAGCCGCCGCCGCGTTGCAGATCGAGGCGCCGCCTGTTTCCGTGCTCTGCATGAAAGTCATTGATAAGGTCACGGGGGTGGATGAGGCGGTTGCGATGATGGTCGAGTTTGCCGACGGGCAGATCGGCCATTACAGGGCCGGTTATGGACTCCAGTACCGGGCTCGTTACGCACTGCACGGAACACTGGGGCGAATTGAGGTGGAACGCGCTTTTGCCATCAATCCCGACGTGGAGGGGAGCGTCGTGCTGGAAACGGACGAGGGATTGAAGCGATTGACCACGAAGCCAGCCGACCAGTTCTTGCTCATGATTGATGCTTTTGCGGAGCAGATCAACGGGCGACCCGCGGAGGGCGAGAGCTTTGAGAGCCTCCTGCTGCGACAGCACACATTCATGGAGGCGGCACGCCGTTCGGTTGCCGAACAACGTTGCGTCTCGCTGGCGGAGTTGTCGGCATGAAGGTGCTGGTCACAGGCGGGACGGGCTTTCTTGGACGCCACTTGGTGCCTCATCTGGAGCGGCAGGGCATGGAGGTGACGATCATCAATACAAAGACTTGCGACCTGAGGGACAAGTCGAACTTGTTGAGATTCAAGCATGAGCGGTTTGAGCGGATTTATCATCTGGCTGCCTGGACAAAAGCGGGTGATTTCTGTCTTTATCATAAAGGCGAACAATGGCTCGTGAATCAACAGATCAACACCAATATTCTGTGGTATTGGCATGAGTTTCAGCGTGGGGCCATAATGATCACAATGGGAACAAGTTGCGCGTATCCGCCCGAGTTGGAGCTGAAGGAGGAGAATTACATGAGCGGAGAGCCTGACCGCGACCTCTATACCTACGCGATGACGAAGCGCATGCTTTACACCGGGTTGAAGGCCTTGAATCATCAGTTCGGAATGCAGTTTCGACATTTGATTCCTTCGACCCTGTATGGGCCTCGATTCGACCGCCCGGACTCTCATTTCATCTTCGATCTGATCAAGAAAATCCTGGCGGGGAAGAGACACAGCGAACCAGTCGTGCTCTGGGGCACAGGTGAGCAGATAAGGGAGTTGATCTATATCGAAGATGCTTTGCGGCTGATTGACCTTGCGACTGAACATTGTCCGAATGACTCGCTCAACCTCGGCAGCGGCATTGGCTACAGCATCCGTCAATACGCTGAGATGATCTGTGCAATTGTGGACTATGACCCTGCCAAAATACAATACGACCTTACTAAGTTTTCGGGTGTCTCAAAGAAGGTGTTCAACACGGAGAAGATTGAGGGGCTTGTTCGCTTCCATTTCACGCCGATAAATGACGGCTTGCGCGAGACGATCAAGTATTACGCGTCGTTGCCCCAAGCAAGCTGACGAGCCACCTTATTATGATTTGCCGGGTCTGTAGCGGTAAGAATTTGGAACTCTTTCTGAATCTGGGCGACCAGCCTCATTGTGACAGTTTGCTGCGTCCCGAGGACTTAGCCCGCAAGGAACCCTATTATCCCCTCCAAGCTTGTTTCTGCCATGATTGCACCGCCGTACAGATCAATTATACGGTGCCAAAGGAGACCATGTTTGGGGAATACCTTTACGTTTCCGGCACGACGCAAACGCTGCGGAGACACTTCCAGGAAAGCGCGGATCGGCTCGTCAGCCGTCTTAGCCTGAAGGCGGGAGACCTGGTCGTCGATGTTGGGAGCAACGATGGCACGTGGCTGGCCTGCTACGGCCAATACGGCCTTCGAGTGCTGGGTGTGGATGGGGCTCAAAATCTGGCCGCGATGGCCAATGCGCGCGGCATCGAGACCTGGCCCCGATTCTTTGATGCCGCGGCAGCGCGTGAGATCATCGCGGCCAAAGGCCATGCGAAGCTCGTGAGCGCCGCTGGCGTCTTCTTTCATTTGGAAGAGCTTCATAGCGTCACCGCAGGTATTGCCGATTTGTTAGATAAGGATGGGGTTTTCTGTGTGCAGGCGATTTATCTTGCGACAATGCTCGAACAGAATCAGTTCGACCAATTCTACCACGAGCATCTGACCTATTGGACGGTGAAATCGCTGGACCGGTTGTTCGCACTGCATGGGTTGGAGATTTTCCATGCGGACCGGCTGGCCATTCATGGCGGCTCATTGGAGTTGCTGGTGGCGCGCAAGGGCACACGCGCGGTGGATACTTCGGTGGATAACCTCCGAGCCGAGGAAAAGGCCATCGGCTGCGACAAAATAGAAACCTATCGCAATTTCGCTGTCCGCGTCTGGCAAATCGGAGAAGAACTGACATCCATCCTCAAGCGATACCGTACGGAGGGCAAGAGGCTGCAAGCATTCGGCGCGCCGGCCAAGGGCGCCACGCTGCTTAACTCTTTCAAGATTACCCCGCATATCATCGAATGCGCGGTGGAAGTGAACCCCTTGAAAATAGGCAAATACATCCCGGGTTGCCGTATTCCGATTGTGGACGAAGCCCAGACAGAAAAGCCGGCCGCCTACCTGCTCCTGGCGTGGAACTTCCTCCGAGAATTCTTAGCGAGGAAGAAAGACTATGTCGAAGCCGGCGGAGAGTTCATTGTGCCGATTCCTCGGCCGCTTGTGATCAATAAAGCCAACTACGGGCGTTTTGCCGATTGAAGCGAGGAGGGACAAGTGCCGAGACGAGTACGCACCCCGTTAAATCCATAAACCCATAGACCTGCTGACGGAATTGTCAAAAGCAGGGATGGAGCCTTGCGACTCTAAATCCTGCCCAGAGGGTGGCTCGTGGTTCGCTTGATACACCCTTGATGCACGCTTGCAAGAAGCTCAACTGGCCGAAAACTGCCATAACCAAGCGGCCATCATAAAGTGGCTTTATTCTGCCAAAACCATTGACAGAATACCTGACCGGCCGTGCTCGTTGGAGAAACGGGAGCGGAATGGGTCACCTGGATCGGACGCAGTGGGAGCCCCCATTCAGGACTTTTAACCAGATGTTGTATCCGCGCAAGACGGCAAAGGACGCTACGCGGGATTGCGAAGTTCTCTGGCAGTGTGGATCATCGCCCAGGGAGCGTGGTGCGGCTTCGCAATCGTTGCGGTATGGCTCTTATTGGGTCTCCGGAAGATAATACCTGAAGGAGGGTTGTCCTCGAACTTGAGCGGGTTTTTGCGCGCTCAGGAAACTAGCCCATCCCACGGTTTGCCAGACGCACCACATCAAGAGCCTGTGCCTGGTAATCAACGCGATGGGGATGGTGACCGGGGCGAGCATCCGGTGCACCCAGGAAAAAAGGTAATCAGCCTTGATTGGCTCACAGGAGTAATACTTTGCCAGCCGGTAGAACGCCTGAGGAGTCCACGGGCGCGAGCAATGCGTGGGGTCGTCGAAGAAAGAAAGGCTATGAAACAGGTGGTGATTGAAAGGCATGCCCGGGAGCCACAGAGAGCGCTCAGAGGGGGCTTCAAAGTACAGCCGACCGCCGGGTTTACACACCCGAACGCAGTCGCCAAAGAACTCGACCGGTTTCGCTACGTGCTCAATGATATGGCTCGCGATCACCAGATCGAATGTATCGTCTTCGAAGGGCAGCTTATCAGAATTCAGATCAGCGCGCCTGAACGTGAACCGTTCAGGCAGTGGCCCTTCAGGATCGCAATAGTCCACGCCAAAATGTTGCAGGCGGTCCAAGCCGAGACTGCGGGCTATCTCGATTTGCTTAAAACCGATACAGCCGATATCCAGAACCTTTGCGTCCTTGGGAATTTGGCGATAAACCTCGCGGATATGGCGAGGCGGCCAGGGGGTGATGAGATGCCCGATGCTCATGCCAGTCACGAAAAAATGATCTGAGAACCTGGCGCGTTGAGCTTTACTTTCAACACTTGGCGCCCCTCGAACATCTTCTGCAATCGCGGATGGGCCTCGGGAGGGGCAAAGAGCAGCATAAAGCCTCCACCCCCAGCACCCAGCACTTTGCCGCCCCAAGCGCCGGCTTCCTTCCCGGTGTGGTAAATCTGGTCTATCTCGGGGTTGCTGACGCCCTCATCGAGACGACGCTTCGCTTGCCACGCTTCGTCGAGCAATGCGCCAAACTCCCGCAGCGGCCGGCCACCCGTGAGAATATCGTAGCCGCGATAGACCATGTCGTGCATCGTTCGGAGCACCGGAGCATTGTCGGCCACTTTGCGCAACTGTTGGGCGGCGACGTCGGAGGCCTTGCGCTTGATGCCGGTGAAAACCAGAAAGAGGTATTGCTCGAATTCAGCCAACCGTTCGGGCAAGAGTGGCACCCGTTTCACCTCGATCTCGGTTTCCGTGCGAAACTCGACCAGGTTAAAACCGCCAAAGGCGGCAAAGATCTGATCCTGGCAACCGACGTTCTCCAGCAGGATATGCCGTTCGAGGTAAATGGCTTCGCACGCGAGTTGGTGCGGATTGAGGAACTCACCCTTGAAGCTGTGGAGCGCATGCAGCAGAGCGACGGTGAAGGCCGAGGACGAACCAAGGCCGGTGAAGGCGGGGAGATCGGCCACATTGTGCAATTCGATATCCTTTTCGAAGCCGCACAGTTTGAGGCACTCACGGAATACCGCGTGCTCGATCTCCCGGACGTCTTTGGCCAGTTCGACCTTCCGATACGAGACGCGGATCGAGTAATCAAAGAGATGGCTCAAGAACGGGCTGGCGGTAACATAGGAGAACTTGTTGATCGCAGTCCCGAGAACCGCCCCGCCTTGCTTTAGAAAATACTCCGGATAATCCGTTCCTCCGCCAAAAAAACTGATTCGGACCGGCGCACGGGAAATGATCATACCCACTCCACCGGCCTGCGCGGTGACAACCCAAGCTCGCGATCTCGTCCGAAAGGCAGCCGAAGCGCTGCGGCTGCGGCCTCGACGAGCCGTGCAGCGCCAAGGGTGCTAGCGGCTGCGCTTGGGTTCTCCGGATCGAATATCATGCAATACCGACGGAACCTAGCGGCAGCCGGTTGGGAGCGTCAACCACAACCTTGAGGAGGCTGGTGTGATTCAAGAAGCTGTAATTCCTCAAGCCCGCGCCACATACCAAGGGATGGTGCCCGCGAGTCCTTGCCGCAGGTTCACCTTGGCCTCAAATCCAGTCAAATGGCGCAGTTTGGCGGTATCGGGACATCGGCGCGACACCGAACCGCCCCGACGTCCCCGCTCCTCGATCGGAAGCCGAATGTTCATCAAGGATAAAACCAGTTCTGCAAGTTGCTGAATCGCAATTTCTTCGGTCGGATTGCCGACATGCACGATCTGTTGGTCGCAAGCGGGCGTCAGGGCGATTTTATGGGTGGCCGCCACGGCATCCTCCACGTGGCAGAACGCGCGTGTTTCGCCTCCGCCGTAGATTGCGAACGGCTGCTCGCGCCGATGAGCCCGCAAAATGAATTCCGGAATAACGTGCTTTTGCCCCATGCGCGGGCCATAAATGTTGTGATAGCGGATCACGCTGACCGGGACCTTGTTCGTGCTGCCAAACTGGAAGCATAAAAACTCCCCCATGAACTTGCTCGTCCCGTACGAAAAGCGCGTGGAAGTCGGCTGCGCAAATACCACTGGCACTGTCTCGGGGGTTGGAATGGGCAGCAGCCCAACCGCCTCGCAGCCGGCGTACACCTCCGAAGTCGAGGTGTAAACGACTCGGCCCACGGCGCGGCCACGCAGCCAGTCGAGCAGATTAATCGTGACGAGCAGATTGACGCGCGCGACATCGTAAGGGATTTCGTAAAAGAGGCGCGTGCCGTTGATGGCGGCCAGGTGGTAAACGACGTCGAGTGGTTCGGTGATGCTCAGGCCGGTGATCGGGCGCGTTAGATCGAGCAGGTGGACGCGCACATTGGATTCCTGCTTGAGCAGATCGAAGTCCGGGTCTGGCCGGCCTTCGGACTTGAACAAATTGTCCACCAGATGCACTGTGTCTCCCTGAGCAGCGTGGAACCTGCCAAGGTGATAGCCGATGAAACCAGCCCCGCCCGTAATGAGAACGTTCATAACTCTTTATTCAAAGCATGTGCCAAATACCGCGAGCCGATCTCGTGCGACGTCGGAACGGGAAAGTGTTCGCGCAGCCTGGCGTTATTGATGTTATAGCGATAAACCACCTGTTCCGCGCCCGGAGCCAATCGCCACTTCAACCCGGCCTTTGCGCACAGCGCTCCAAGCAGCGCGGGGCCTGTGCCGGTCAAATTAAGGGTGCCGTGCTCCGGCGGCTCCGCGACGAACCGGACGACTGCCTCGGCGATGGTTGCCGTGTCAATGAGGGACAGCTCCGATTCCGCCGACATATGCAGCGGCTGGCCCAGCAGCAGATCCAGCAGCGGTCCCTTCTTCATGCCGGCCCCAATGACTGTTCCAACCCGCAAGATCAGCGACCGTCCGGCGAAACGCGCCACCAGGCGCTCAGCCAGCCACTTGTGAAAGGCGTACGGGTGCAACCGTTGCGGCTCAATGGCGGCATCCTCCCGATTTCGTGCGGGATCGGCCAGTTCAGGGTAAACGTCGATGGTGGAAATGTGGATATAACGCCCGAATTTGAAATCGAACAGCGACTTTTCGACCGTGAGAACACTGGCGTCGAAATCCCACCGCGGGTCCTGGCCAGCCTTGTAACGGTAGGAATTCCCGTTGCAGTTGATCAAGACGTCAGCTTCCGCGCCGACGGAACGCGCATAGTTCTTCGAGTCAACAGAAACAACCGCGTGCCCGCCGCGCTTGAAGCGCCCGCAAACGGCGGAACCAATCAGGCCCGTGCCGCCCAGGACAATCAGAGACGGCGGGGTCATACTGGCGCCGGCGCCGGCTGGAGACGCGTGCCGAACCACGCGCGCAGCCAGGCCGCCGGCAGACGAAGAAACCGCCCCCGCAACAGCGCCACGCATAGCCAAGGGAAGTAGGCTACCAGCGACTGTCCCAGCCTGAAATTCGTCTTGCCGTGCTGGCGGTCGCGCCAAACGGTCGGCACCTCGACTATCCGATACCCCAGACAGTGCGCCTTGGCGACGATTTCCAGCGTCACGCTGAAACTAACGGTGCTCCGCAGCCGCATGTCCCGCAGCATGGCGGCGGAATAGAGTTTAAAGCTGTTGGTCGGATCCCGCGTTGGCAGGCCGGCGACGGCGTTAATGAGCCAGCCAGCCGTGCGAGGCGCCTTGACCTTGAGCGACTCCTTAAGCTGCTGTTCGCCTCCGGCACAGTACCGCGACGGGACTACCAGGTCGGCGGATGTCTTCGCGAGTTGCAGCAGAAGAGGGACCTGGCTCAGGTCGTCGCACAGGTCGGCCATGGTCACCAGAATCAGAGGGGCGCCGGCCTGGGCGAAGCCTGACCGCAGGGCGCCTGACGGTCCACGAGCCACAGTATTCTTGACCAGGCGCAGTTGGGGATACTCCCGCTCGAGTAGGCGCAGGATGGGCACCGTTGTGTCCGCGTCGAAGTCGTACACCGCGAGGATTTCGTGCGGGACATGAATGTTCTGCGCCAGCGCCTGGAGGACGAGCGGAATATTATCCGGTTCGTTATAGACCGGAATGACCACCGAGAGTTCAACTGGAGCGGCTCCGGACACAATCAATCAGGGAATGATCCGGGGTGCGGGTAGGGGCACGATAAACCGGCCACCCTGCTTGATATAGTCGCTGTTTTTGAGAAAGAAATCCAGATAGTTCCACGTCAGCAGCAGGGCGTATGGGGGCATGCGCGACAGAAATTCCTCCTCGCTCACGATGGGGATGTGCGAGCCGGGGGTCAGGAGACCCTGCTTGATTTTGCTGGTCTCCGCGACGCATTCGATGTCCTGGGCGGTTAGCCCAATGTAGTTCAGCAAGGTGTTGCCTTTGGCGGGAGCGCCATAGCCGCCCACGCGCGCGCCGGACGCGCGCACCTGTTTGATCAATGCGAGCAAGTCCCGCTTAATCTTTTCAACCTGCGCTGAATAGTTGCGATACCTCCCCAAGCTGCCCACACCCCATTCCTTTTCAGTTGCGAGCATTTGCGGCACAGATGCTTCGATCCGCCGCGGACCGCCGGCTTTCTGCGCCCAGACACGGATCGCCGGACCGGAGGCGCCAAAGGGCACCTTCTCCGCCGCGAATATTTGCAGGCCATGCCGCTCGAAGAAACGGACCATCGGCGTGAGACTCAAGTAACACAGGTGTTCGTGGTAGATGGTGTCGAACAGGGTCTGGTCGATCAAATCCAGCAGGTAGGAAGCTTCGATGATAAAGACGCCGTCGTTGTCGAGCAACAGCGGCAAACCATCAGTGAAAGCGCCGATGTCATCCACATGCGGAAAAACGTTCGTGGCGGTGACCACCTTAGCTTTGCCCCAGGTGCTCACGATGCGTCGCGCCACCTCCGTTCCAAAAAATCCCCGCACCACGCTGAAACCGGCGGCTTCGGCGTAATCCGCGACTTTGGAAGGCTCCACTCCGATCCGCACCAGGCCTTCCAACGAATATCCCGAGAGCAACACCCCGTCGTTGCAGCCGATGTCCACGACCACGTGACCGGCTTGCAAACCAAAGCGGCGAGTAACCTCCGTGACGAGCGCCGCGTAGTGGTTCTTCAGCGCTTTGGAGGTGGAAGCCAGGTACAAATAGTCGCCGAAGATCTCCTCCGCCGCCACCACTTCCAACAGTTGGACCAGGAAACAGTCTTCACAGAAAAAGACCTCCAGCGGATAGCGATGCTCCAACGCGAGCTGGTCCGGACGCAAGAAGCTGTTGGAGGGCGGATGCTGCCCGAGCGAGAGAATTTGGAGGAGGCGGGCCGAGCCGCAGTAGCGGCAGCGGGAATTCGTATGCGTGGGCATGGCTGGCAAGTTCCTGGCTCAGGCGCGCAAACGCGTCCGCTGTTCCCGGTGCGCCAATGCGCCCCAGACGTCAACCACCTCGGCCGATTTGGGGATCTTCAGCCTTCGGTAAGCTTTATGGGGCACCCCGATGATGATGATCTCGGCCCGGCTGCAGAGTTGCTCCTTGGAGATGAAAGCCGGGTCCTTTACATATTCGTCGGAGCACATGAGGTCCGCGCCCTCGAAACGGAGAATCTTGCGAAGCTTGTACGAGAGCGAGTCGCGGATGTCATCGGATTCGGCTTTGAAAGCCATGCCGAGGATGCCGACCTTTTTCCCTTTCAATTTCGTCTTGCGGCGCAATTGTTCGACCAGGAAGTTGGGCAGGCCCTCGTTGATGATCATCGCCATCTGGCCAAGCTGGAAGTTATGGCGGCCGAAAGCGAACAACTGCATCGTGTCTTTCATCAGGCAGGGACCCGCGGCGAAACCCGGTCCGGGAATGCTGGCCATGCGGGGATACCGTTCACCAACCTTCTGCAGCAGGGAGTGATAGTCGATGCCCGCCTCGGCGCACATCATATAGAGTTGGTTGGTCGCGGCGAACAGGATATAGCGAAAGGTGTTACAGATCAGCTTCGCGAATTCGGCTTCGCGCGGAGTCATCTCGATAAGCAACGGGGCGATCTTCGAAAAAATGTCCCGGGCCACTTTGAGGGCCGCGGGCGAAGTCGCCGCGACGAATTGGGGGATGCTTTGAACCTCCGGGATGCCCTTGCCCTGAGCCACACGTTCCGGGCAGATAGCCAGGCCGACCTTGGATCCCCGCCGCCGCAGATAGCCCTCGAGAAACTCGGTCGCCCCCGGCGCTACCGTTGAGCGGAGGATGATCGTCTGGCGGGCGGTGAGGTGGGGCAAGAGAACATCCACCGCGCGGGTCAGGATGTTAAGGTTGGGGTTGTGAAACTCGTCAATGGGCGTGCCAATGCTCAGCATAACCGCCGGGATGCCGCGCAAGTCCGCAGGATTCTGCGAGAACCCAAGAGTGCCGGCTTTCAAAGCTTTCCCCAACAGAGCCTCGCCCTCCTCTTCTATAAACGGCAGCCGGCCGGCCTGCAGCGATTGGATCGTCGCCGGATTGATGTCGTAGATGAGTGTTCGGAATCCCCGGTCTGCGAGCACTAATGAAAGGGGGATACCGACATGACCGGCGCCGCCGACCACAGCGATATCGTACTTGGATTTCATCAGACCGGGAGCATGGGGAAGCATGGCCGCTACTTCAAGGCCAAAAGTTCCGGGCCGCGCCTGACCGCCGCCAACATCAGCGCGGCCAAGTGCAGCGCATGGTCAAACTCCCCCTGCGCCATTAGTTCGGGCAGCTTCGCTCGGGGGGCCAGGATTCGTTCCACCCCTCGTTCGGGCACATAGCCGGGCCCCAGCGGCGAAACCTGCGCCGCCAGGTAACACCAAAGCCGATTCTCATTACGTCCGGTGTCACTGATCAAAGTCCCAAGCAATTCAAGGTCCAGAGCGTCGAATCCGCATTCTTCCGCCAGCTCCCGCCTGGCCGACTCCTTTGGCGTTTCGTTCAGTTCGATGTGGCCGCTGGGCAATTCAAGGGTATGGCGCTCCACCGCCGGGCGATACTGCCGCACCAAGATTAATTCTGCCTGGTCGGTAAAGGCCACGACCGCCACGTAGTCCTGCATCCGCAGCGAATAATAGGGAGCGGACTCGCCCGCTACCTGTTTGGAAATGAGTTGGAACCACGGGGTGGCAAACGCGATTTCCCGATTAACAATTGGGGTCATAGTTCAAGGCAGAATAGCAGGCTAACCCTCTTTAATCATTTCTTGGTTCTCACCGGAGTGGTCTCGATCCCGCCCAGAGCGCAGCACCAGCACCACGCCTGCCAGGTACAGCGTCAATCCGCTGGCGAAGATCCAGCCCCCAAGCGACGCAACCTCCACAACCGCCCAGGACAGCCAACCCACCTCCCGGGGCGCCTGGAAAGCGAACCACCCGGTGATGCTCTCGTCGCTGGCAATGATCTTGAAATCCCCGCTGGGCGCTCTGACCCGGCAATTTCGCCAGTTTCCGCCGGCCATTTCGCTGGGGATGACGGCGGTCGTCTGTCCGGAACGCAGGCCGACCAGATTCAGCGACTGGCCTGGCTGGCCTAAGTCGCCGGCCACCCTGAATTCGAGAAAGGGGAACCTGCTCCTGGGAATGGGGAAGCTTTCAAACCGGCCCCTGACCGCGGCGCCCTCCTGCGTGTATGAGCCCCAAGACACCTCTCCCGGTATTCTAGGCCTTGCCTGGGCCGCCCCGTTGGTCACAAACCCGGTGACGCTTTCGGGTGCCAACTTCAACGGGTCGCGCACGCAAGCCGGCAAGATCCTGCGAACCCAGGGATTATCAAGATATTTTACAATCAGTTCGCCTTCGTGCAGCAGAGGGGGCGCGGTCGGGTCACCCTGGGGTAACGGGAGCTCCGATTTCGGCTTGTTATCGAATACGCGGATATCGCCCGTTGCCATGAAGGCACGCGTGTTTTGGAGCTGGCCGCGGTGGTATAACTCGCGTTCAGGAATGTCAATCCGCCAGGCGCGCCAAGTCAACAAGGCCAGCCCAAGGGCGCAAGCCACGACCCAGAGCGCCGCCGCGACTCGGAAATAACGCCGGAACGGCAAGCGCCTGGCGCATCGGCGCCATAGCAACATCAGGCTCAGCGCATTTGCGATCATCACAAAACAAGTGCAATCCATATACCGCCATTGGGGATAGTCCTTGCCACCTCGAGCGTATGCCGCCGCGACAGCCTGAAGCACAGCCCAGAGGCCCACCCCCAGGACAAGTTCCTCTGCGGGTAGTTGTGCCTGTCGCTCCCGCAGATAAAACCACGCGAGCAGCAACAAGGGGAACATGTTGAAAATTGCAAATGGCGACACGACGATCCAAGGCCAGGCGAGGTATTTGCCGAGAGAGACCAGAAACTCGCTGACCGAATGCGCCATCATCGTGCGGTGAAAGGGGACCTCGAGTTTGAACGCAAGGCCGAGCGCCACAACCACGAAACCCACCGAAAGTGTGGGCCATAGCCGCTTCCAGGCAGAGGGTTGCCTAATGACCTTCAGCCCCACCAAGCCGCACACCGCGGCGGCGGCGAGCAGCCCTCCCACCAGCGTAAAAAGAGCGGCGATAGCCACAGGCACACCCCACCACCAGTTAATGCTGCCGGGCTTGTGGAGACCGAGCAGCCAAATGGTCAGCAACGTAAGCAGAATCATGAAATAATACTGCGAATGGAAACCGGACAAGGTGTTCTCCCATGCGAAAGGCAACGCCAAAGAAGCCATTAAGGGCAGGCTAATCAACGGCCAGAAGCGGCGGCCCATCAGCCGGGCCAGCAACCACCCGAAGCCGGTGATGCCGGCCGAGTACAGGAACGCGTTGGCGACCATTTCGAGTTGATTGTCAAACTGGCCGTTCAACAGCAGCAGCACCAGGCCGTAAAGGCGATTGAACAAAATTCGGTTCTCATTATGCGGAGCGAAGAAATCGGCCAGCGAAAGCTTCCCTTCAAAATAAGGAATATAAGCCGAGCGCGCTTCCTCCCATTGGTCCCAAAAAGGCAACGGGGTGCCGGACCGGTGAATCAGCCACAATCGGGCGCCCAAGCCGACCAGGAACAAGCTGAGCATCCAAAGCCAGCCATAAGAGTGGCAGGCGGGTGGAGGAGACCCTTTGCGACTATCGCTCAATCCTGCCTCCGCGCTTCGTTGGTAGCAGGGTTGCCAGCGGGCAGCCGGTGGTCGTTCAGGGTAAGAACCCCCTGGCATTTTGACGCGCTTTGCACTCCTGAACCCCAGCTCGGACCCCTCACCCCGGCCCTCTCCCCTCCGGAAGGGGAGAGGGGGAATCCTCCGCAGCTCGCGGGCGATGCGACGTTCAGGGGCAGGGGGGAACGATCAGCGGAAGACGGCGTGGGAAAGCGAGCGCATCGGAGGAATGCTAGAGTTGAACCTTGGCCCGCTCGGTCAGGTTCAGAAACCGATCTGGCACCCCTGCCGGGGTGCAGGACATCTCCTGCACCGTTACCCGGAGGTCGCCGCCCCCTCAAACCCCGGCGACCTCCGGCTACACTCTGGCAACCCTGCGGGTTGACCAAACCAGAATGTCCAAACCCGAGGCGCCGACTAACGGGCGTGTTGGCCAAACTGTCCGAGCGTATGGGGGTAGGGCGCGCTGCCCCCAGGGCGTCGCAGGAAGTCGCCCACGCCGGCACGTTTCGGGCATCTTCGGACCTCCGCGGCGCGCTGAGGACAGCGCGCCCTATCACCGAACCGCTTGGGCAACAGGCCCTAACGTCGGCGGTTACGGAGCTTGTGAGCATTCTATTCTCTTTCACTCCGAAATGAAGAACGCTTTGGCGGTGCGAATCAATCGAAAAGAACGCCGGAAAACCGGTTCTTCACTGTTTCCCGTGGAACAGGTCTTCGCATTCGTGGTCATCCGACGGGTCCGCCCCGGCGCTTGCCCTTTGCCCGTTTCCCGCGTCTGGGCGACCCGTCCGAACCCAGCTTGGGCGCCCCAAACAGCCGAGCCGCTGGCGTCCACGCCGGCTTACCACATGGGAATGTTGGAACCGTGCGTTCTTCAGTTGGAAGGCCTACAGTTTAAGCCGGCGTGGACGCCAGCGCTCCGCGACTTTGTCAACGGCCCTGACCGGGGGGGCAGGCGCATTCAAGAATGGGGGCGGAGACGAATCGTATCCCAGGCTCAGACATCGTGTGCCCGTGAAAACGACGTGAGTCTGACACGGACTCTTTACCCCTCCGGGCGCATCTTGGAACTACCGCCATTCAGAGCGCGGAAACCCGAAATCCGAAACTCGAAGCCCGAAACAAACCTCAAGCACCAAGCAGGGAATGACCAAAACCACTGCCCTGCTGGCGGTTTCGAGCCTTGGACCATTGGGCATTTGAATTTGTTTCGGGTTTCGAGTTTCGGATTTCGGATTTGGGACCACCGCGCCCGGCGGTAGAATCCAAATGCGCCCCACCCCTCTTGTTTGGCGGGAAGGGACTCGACATCGCACTTTGTATCCGCGGAAGTTCGCCGCTTATCGGACTCGCACGCGATAGAATCTGGCCGCGTTGGTCAGGCCGTTATCGCTTATCGGTATGGAAAAGCCGGTTCCGGCGACGGTCGTCAACACCGTCCAGCCCGGGTCTTCCAAATCGTTCTTGTACTCCACAACATAGGTCGGTCCCACCTCGGTTGGGACCGCGAGCAAGAAGGTGGACGAGTTGAAGTCGAGCGAGTTGATCATAGGCGAAGCGGCCAGGGTCAACATCGCCACCGCGCTCAGCAGTCCGCCATCGGCGTTGGTAATGCCAACGGCATAACCGGCATAATCCGCCCATTGTACATTGGAGACGGTTAACGACGCTTTGGTCTGGCCTGCCAGGGGCGCACCGTTGACTTGCCACTGGTAGGCCAAAGGGCTGAGCCCCTTGACGGTCACGGAAAAGCTAACCGTGGCGCCCGGCGCTGCCACCGCATTCCTGGGCTGCCGGGTGATGACGGGCGGTTGAAGGACGGTCAGCGCGGCCACGGCGCTGGTGATCGAGCCGGCAGCGTTGGTGATGACCACCCGGTACTCCCCCGCGTCATTCGTCGTGAGATTGCTTAATGCCAGGAGGAGATTGGTGGCGCCCGGGAGATTCGTGCTGAAGTGCTGCCATTGGTAAAGCAGCGGAGCGGCCCCGCACGCGATGACGTTAAACGTGGTGTTGCTGCTCAGCACCGCGCTGACATTGGCGGGCTGCACGGCAATGCGCAGCTCGCCCGGCACAATGACGGCGACCGCGCGAGTAGTCTGGTTGCTGGCGCTGTCGGACACCGTCAGCAGCACGGTATTGGTGCCGGCGGGCAGGACCGTGTGCGCCGGGGGCGTTTGGGTCACGCTCACCGAACTACAGTTGTCGCTGGCGACAATGTAGTTGGTGCTCGTCAGGTCGGGCAGAAGCGCCTGGCAGTTGGTGTCGAAGTCCAGCGTCAACTCCAGCACGCAGGCCTGGACGAACGGTGGGGTGGTGTCTGCGACCGTGAGGCTGCTGGCGCAAAAGGAGGTGTTGCCGGAGGAATCTCGCACCGTGAAAGCCACGTTGGTTAGCCCCAGACCCAGCAGGGTGCCGGGCAGTGGGCTCTGGGTCACGGTAACAGGGCCGGAGGCGTCCGAGGCGACTACCTCGCCGGTCAGGTCCGGCAGACTGGCGTTGCAGTTGCCGCCGGCTGAAAGCGTGCGATTGGGGGCGCAGGAAAGGATCGTCGGCGGGGTAGTGTCCACGACGGTCAGCAATGCCGGCCCGCCAGTGGCGCTGCCGTAGGCATTAGTGACGACGACGGAGTAGTTGCCCGCCTGGGCAAAACCGACGTTGGTCAGCGTGAGCAGGGCGTTGGTTGCGCCAGGGATAGAATCTGTGCCAAACCACCACCGGTAGGCCAGCGGTGGCTGGCCAGCAGCCGTTACCGCAAAGGTGACATTGCTGGAACACTCGACGGTTCGGCTGGATGGAGGCGTTTGGATTGAAGGGGCCAGCTCGCATTTGCCAGCGTGACCCGCGCTGAAGACGGCCTGAATCTCCGCTGCACCCAGCGCCCGATTGTACAAACTCACCTCGTCCATCAAACCGCGATAGAGACTGGAAGAATCAGTTGGCCGCTCGCCCAGGTACAGATCCCGGCTGGTTTGCGGGGTAAAACTGCCTAGCGACTGCGACGCCATCAGCGCCCCATTGTAATACAGGCAAGTTGCGCCAGTCGCCTTGTCGTAGGTCAGGGCCAGATGCTGGAAGCCGGTGGTACTAAGAACGCCGCCGGCAGTGGTCAAAGGGTGAAATGATCCCGCTGTGTCGACCATGTTGACGTAGATCGAGCCGGCACCCCCTCCAAAAGGTGGGGGCTGGGAAATCCAAAGATGGACACCGAGCTGTCCCAGCCCCGTATTCCATTCAGCCAACGCCTGATTGGCGGTGGCGCTCGTCGGATTGATCCAGCATTCAAAGGTCAAGCCGGCGCCGGCGCCAGCGTTGAGGGTGGCAGAGGCCGGAATGGTGACGTAACCCGAGCTGCCATCGAAGTTGAAAGCCTGACCTACTTCGCCCGCCACGAAACCCATGCCGCCGTGCAAGACGCCATTGTTCGTGCCCAGATTGTCTTTGGCGTTGCCTTCGGCCGCCCACCAAGCGACCAAATTCGAGGCTGGCGGCGCGCAAGGCGGAGGCAAAACCACCGTCAGGGTCGCGCCGGCGCTGGTTGCCGAACCCAGGGCATTTGAAACCGTCACCGAGTATGCGCCCGCATCGGTCAACTGCACATTCGTCAACACCAACGAGCGCCCGGTCGCGCCTGGAATATTGTTGCTGCTCGCTCGCCACTGGTAGCTCAGTGGTTGTGTGCCGCCAGCCGTGACACTGAACGTGGCGGGCTGTCCCGCCGTCACCGTCTGACTTTGGGGCTGGGCGGCAATGAAGGGCCCCGAACCGCACTTGCCCGCGCCGACGGCGCCGTAAATAGCCTGAATCTCCGCCGCACCCAGCGCCCGATTGTACAGGCTCACTTCGTCCATCAACCCGCGATACAAACTTGAAGCAACGGTTGGCCGTTCGCCCAGGTACAGACCAATGCTGGTTTGGGGGGTAAAGCTGCCCAGCGACTGCGATGCCACCAGCCCCCCGTTGTAATACAGACAAGTTGCGCCGCTCGCCTTGTCGTAGGTCAGGGCTACATGCTGAAAGCCGGTGGAGTTCAGAATGCCCCCGCCAGTGGTCAATCTATGTTCTATACCCGTCGTATCGATC
>OCZT010001595.1_pt1 | contig 23405 bp, 22 predicted proteins | sample 1539031 | NCBI WGS metagenome assembly OCZT01 (sample SAMEA3539308, study PRJEB22396) | soil metagenome | biome: tundra; feature: field; material: soil | place: USA | collected 2010-05 | depth 0.15 m | reverse complement strand
TTCAGGCACAAACTCCTCAACTTTCCCTCAACCGCGAATTCCGGCCCTCAATCTTTACTCAACTTGTCTTTGCTAATTTCACACTAGCACGGACAAGCCTCTAAGTTGACGCTGTAAATTCCCAGGACGTGAAAGGTCAAGCGATCGGGCAGCCGTCAAGAAAATTCTTTAGATACGGAGAACAAAAATGAAGGCAAATAAAGATACACATAAGAACTTTTCGCGTCGGAACCGGACCGCAACGCGTTTCCGCCGTCTGGTCGCGATAACGGGCGCATTCGCATTGGCGGTCGCATTAATGATGACACCGCTCGTCAACGTGATAACACAGGTTTCGGCAATGGGATCGTCCGATTCCGTCATCATTCAACTGAAAGACGATCCCGCGGCTGTATGGAAGGCAAAGCAGCAAAAAGCGGGGAATATGGTGAGCGCCGATCAGCTGCAAAATTACAGGTCCAGCCTTAAAAATGCCCAGGACCTCTTTCTCGCCGCATTGTCGTCTAACGGTATCAGCTATCAACTCGAGGGCGTCGATGTACCGAACTTCGACGGAACCAATGCCGGTCACGTTGATTTTCGTTATTCGCTGGTCCTCAACGGGTTAAATCTGAAGGTTCCATCGGCTGCGATCCAACGGATCAGGGCAATGCCGCAAGTGAAATCGGTCCAGCCGAACGGATCAATGGTGCTCCAACTCGAAAAGAGCGTTGATTATATCCGAGCGCCGCTCGTTTACGGACAGTTTCAGGAATTGACGCCTTTCGACACCTTCAACGAGGGATATGAAGGCCAGGGAATGAAGGTAGCGGTCATCGATACCGGCATCGATTGGACAAACCCGATGTTTGGCGGCGATCCGACACCACCGCGCCTGGGTTTGGCCCCTCCAACGGCAGCCGTTAATTATAACCAGAAGATCATTTATTACTTAACATTTACCGGTGGTCTTGTTGACGATTTCGGCCACGGTACGCATTCATCCGCCGACATCGCGGGCTATTTGGCAACCGCACCGGGTGCCGACAAGCTTCCCGGCACCCTCGATGATGTAAAACTCCACGGTGTCGCACCGCAAGCCCGTCTGATGGGTTATAAAGTATGCACGGGAGCCGGCACCTGTCTCAGCTCGTCGATAATCATGGCCCTCGAAGACGCGGTCTCGCCGACCTCGCCCAATCTCCAGCCAAAACCGATTGCAAATGTTATTAACATGAGTCTCGGCGGCAGCGGCGGCCCGGACGATGCAACGTCAGTCGCATCGGACAATGCCGCGTTAACGGGAACGATCGTTGTTGCTTCGGCCGGCAATTCAGGCCCGGGTGAAGGAACCGTCGGTTCACCGGCAGCGGGACGCCACGTTATCGCCGTCGGCGCCAATTACGATCCTGCAGCGGGTTCAAATACAGCAGACTTATTAGCCAGCGGCGGACGAACCGGTATGATCGCCAACTTGATGGACGGTGCGGCGGCTGTCACCTCCGATATCACAAGCAATTACGTTTATTGCGGCCTGGCCGAAACACCAGCCGACTGCCCTTCCAGCGTTAGCGGAAAGATCGCACTAATTGCACGCGGAAGCACCTTTACCGCACCCGCGGGCGGCGTCGGCACTGGTCTGTTTTCGAATAAGGCAACATCCGCGGCCGCCGACGGGGCAGTTGCCGCGATCATCTACAACAATACGGATGGCGAACTCTCGGCAGCGACTGTTAGAGCTTCGACCATCCCGGTCGTCGGTTTGAGTAAAGCCAACGGCGAGTATCTGAAATCATTGATCGGTGCGGACCCGACGGGAGTTTCGGCAAACCAGATCCGCATTAACAAGGCGCTCTTGTTCGCACCGCAGATGGCTGACTTCAGCTCTCGTGGCCCGGTGCAGGGTCTCGGTCAGATCAAACCGGATGTCACCGCCCCTGGCGTAAATATATATAGTGCAACGGCTCGTGTCGGTTCCGCCGAGACAAGTACGGCGACGATGTTCGACCCGACGGGGTTCATACACGCAAGCGGTACAAGCTTTTCGGGACCACACGTCTCGGGCGCTGCCACGCTGGTCAAGCAAGCACATTTAAACTGGTCACCCGATATGGTGCGTACCGCCTTGATCAATACCGCCACCAATCTGAGATCTTCCAGCGGTACTCCATTGCCGAATGGCAATCAGGCGGACTCGATCATGTCGCAGGGTGGCGGATTGATCGACGTCTATGCCGCTGTCAATACAAAATCATTGATGGGGGTCCAGGGTGATGGGATTACGGCACCGGGTATCTTAGGCAGCTATTCCTTTGGTGAGGCGCCGATCATCAATAACCGGATCGTCAATACGCGACAGGTGACGGGAGTTATCGAGGACGTTTCCGGGCAAGGCGGTGTATACGACCTTTCAACGGTAAACAATCGCTTCTTCGATACGCCTGGCATCTCGGCAAGCGTCAGCCCGTCTACCGTCACGGTACCGCCGGGAGGAAGCGCAAGCTTTACAGCTACGGTGTCGCTCGATGGCAATCAGGTGCGAGACACTTCGTCGTCGATGGAACTGCAGTGGTATGTGGTTGCACATCGCGAAACCAGCAGCGAGACATTGCATATGCCGATGTACTTCAGGGCGGATCCTACGCTGCCGAGTCCGTCAGCAGGTGGTACATCAAAAACGGACACGTTTACAGGTACTGTATTGGCCGGCGATGCCGGTGCGCAGCAAACCGCAGGCGTTTTCGTTGCTAATGGCGCGACGTATAACGACATACCGTTTACGCCGGATCCGGCAGCGGTTAGCGTTAAGGCACATCTCGCCTTTACCGATATCGCCGGGATGGATTTTGGTCTATCGGATCTCGACCTCTATTTGCTTGGCCCCGATGGAAATGTTGTGACGAGTAGTACCGTGTCTGGCGGACCCGAGGATCTTTCCGCTCCGGTCATGATGCCGGGTACATATACATACCGCGTCTACGGTTTCCTCGCGGCAGATACCCCATATACATTAACAAGCACCCAAACACTGGGTTCATCGTCGCCCACGGCTAACCCGATAACCGCCAATTTCGTCGATAACACGACCGGCAACCGGTATGATTTCGACGGTAACTATAACGTGACGTGGCTAGCCAGCGGCACAGTCGATAGCTTTGAACTTGAAGAATCGACTGATGGAACACACTGGAACGTGATACAGTCCGTGGCCGGCAATGTTACAAGCGCGACCATATCAAACGCGGCCGAGGGCACTCACAGTTATCGCGTAAGGGCGATCGGTCCCGGACAGATCGGCGAATACGTAACCAATCCGAGCAACGTCCAGAACATCATCGTTTCTTATCGTGCTCTTGTCGATGCGACCTCATCCATCGATATCGTCAATAAGAGCATCACGTTCCCGGCGGGCTCGACGCAAATAGTGTCGGATCTGAAGAACAACACATCTACGATGACGTTTTATCCGAATGTCACTTTCGAGATCACTTCTATCTCGTCGACAGGGAACACGGTTAAGGTGACGAATGCCGACAACGGCGGTGACGGTGTAACCACCGAAGCAGATTACGACTATTCACAGTTGGTTGGCGGCACTTTAGGGCCGGGCCAGGAAAGCGGCTCTCGAACGCTGCAATTCACAAATCCTAACAACGTTCTCTTTACCTTCACCGCAAGGGTAATGGCGAATGTTGCAACCGGAACGGGAGGTGGAACCGGCGGTTCGACAAGTGGCGGCACCTCGGGTACCACTGGATCGACCGGCAGTGGCACAGGAGGTACCGGCACAACCGGCACCACAAAACTGTTAAAGTTCACGGTGAACCCACTCACCAAGGGCGTAACTGTTCAACTGCTGTAGGTTATAACAAATGCAGCAAACATTTTGGGGGCCGGAGATCCGACCCCCCTTTTCAGCGCGATCCCAGGTGTTCTCAAGTTCTGCTCAATGCGAGTTGTATCGATGCCCTAAATGCGGGCAGAAGATTCATCTCGTTGGCAGCTGTCGATCATCCGGCGTATCTCTTCCCTGTTGCTAACGCATCTGAGCCGCCAATGATCGACGCTGCCGGCGACCAGATCGGCACAACCACTCAGGACATACACATTGGCGCTTTCCGGTATGACGCTGCACCGATCAATTCGTCTGCACGCTATAATTTGCGGATGCATCGATTCGGCTCAGTTTACACTTGTGTGCGCTATCGAACAGTCTAAGAACCGATAAACCAATTAAGCTCAATAGCATCGAGGCTTAAGATGAAAAGGATTTTGCAAAAAGGAGGCCAGCCATGTCAAGAGATGTGATCATAGTCGATGGTGAAAAGACCGTCGTAAGGGAAGACGCGGCAAAGGCTTACCGCGGTGTTAATTGGGCGTTGATATCTATCTTTGGTTTTATTTTGATCGTCGCTCTGGTCGCTATCGGGTTCTTCCTTAAGGCTGCTTCGAGCGGCAAGGTTGAGAATCCGCAACGGGTCGAGAATTCCAGTAGGAGGTGAAGAAGTGGCAAAAATGGAGATCAAAATAATCAAGCGCAACGAAACCACACCCGAGCCGGCGGTCGAGTCGCCATCGGATAATGACGTAGCGGCTAGTGTACGCGGATGGATATCTGAAAAACACCGTGCCGGCGCTGACGACGCGATCTCGATAAATAATTTGTTTCCGAGACAATTCCCATCGCACCCGGCCGAAGAAATAGCATTCTAAAGCTATGCCGCGCGCCTCGTCTTACAAGAGAAGCCGAGATAGCGCGAATCCAACCGATTCCATCGGGAGTAGCGTTAACAATTTGAATTCAAAGCCGCTTACAGATCGACAAAAGTCGATCGCGTTAGTCGAAAAGGGCCGCCGTGCAAAGTGGTGGCAGCGAAAGGGCTCGCCATCCCGTGGCTTTTCCTACCGAGATCGCGACGGCAAGAGGATATCATCCGAAGAAACTCTTGAGCGGATCAAGGGCCTGGTGATACCGCCGGCGTGGAGACTCGTACGCATCTCGCCGGCACCGACAAGCAAGATCCAGGCGGTCGGTGTCGATACGATCGGACGTGTCCAATACCTTTACAATCTGAAATTCGCCGAAAGCCAGCAGCGAAAGAAATTTGCCAAAATAGAACGCTTTGGCGAATATTTACCCCGCCTCAGGCAGATCACGAGCGAGCATGTATCGCTCGATGGATTTCCGCGTGACAAGGTCCTTGCCATAATGATCCGCCTCATCAACTCGCTCTACATGAGAATGGGTGCAGAGCTGAGCGTTAAGCGATACAAGACGTACGGCATCACAACGTTGAAGAACCGGCATCTGGAAATACGCCGAAATGGTGAGCTAGTTTTCCAATTTGTGGGAAAGAGCGGCGTAAAGCAGCGTAAGGTACTGGTTGATGAGGAGCTTGCGGGATTGATGAACGAACTCAGACAATTGGGAGCCAGCCGAAAGCTCTTTCACTACATCGACGATGACGGCAAGCCGCGAGCCATCAGGCCCTCGGATATCAATCAATACATAAAATCGATAACGGCTCCCGAGTTTTCAGCGAAAGACTTCAGGACCTGGGGTGCGACGCTGCTGGCGGCCGTTCAGCTTGCTGAGAACGGCATCGCGGAATCAGAGGCCGAGACGAAGAAAAGTATTGTTCGAGCCGTGCGGTTTGTCGCCGAGCAGCTTGGCAATACTCCGACCGTTTGCCGCAGCTCATACATTCACCCGCTTGTCATTAAGGCCTATACCTCGGGAGTGACCATTGAACATTTTCAGCCCCGCGACAAGCGACGAGCGCGGCGAATCGAATCGGGCGTGGAACCCGAAGAAGAATCATTACTCAAACTCTTTAATGAGTGGAGAAATGGCAGCGGTCATTGATCTAATACAACGCGTGAAGAAGATCATCGTACCCGTGTTGCCTTTGTACGGTAACAGACAGATAATGTGCGAGGCAGACGGTATAAATAAGATAGTTGGCCGAGGGTGTAACCTCGGGAATGAAATGGAGGGAATATGCTTTGGACAATCATTTTGGTGCTAATAATTTTGTATGCCCTGGGAATCGGTTTCGGAGGCACAATGGCTGGTGGTGGGCTCATCCACCTTCTGCTGATTATTGCCGTAATAGTTCTGATCTTGCAGCTTGTTCGTGGTCGGGGTGTCTAATGAGAACGATGCAGGAGGGTTGAGACTGAAGCCGCTTTTTCCCGAAAGCGGTTTCTTTTTTGCATTTGGCACGGACGAGACAATGCCAATCATACGAAAGCGGTTCGTAATCCACGAACATCATGCCCGACGGCTGCACTTCGATCTGCGGCTCGAAATGGATGGCGTACTGAAATCTTGGGCAGTACCGAAAGGCCCGTCGCTGAAGGCAGGTGAAAAACGTCTTGCCGTTGCGGTTCCTGACCATTCATTAAGTTATATTAATTTTGAGGGGAAGCTTCCCGAAGGCACTTACGGTGCTGGTAAGGTGAGGGTTTGGGATGACGGTAAATACGAAACGGCGTCCGATCCGGGGGAGCAAGTCAGGCGGGGTAAACTGGTTTTCACATTCTTTGGTCTCAAGCTTCGCGGAGAGTTCGCGCTTGTCAAGATCGCCCGGCAGGAAGATAATTGGCTGCTCGTAAAAGCCAACGATCATTTTGCCGATCCGAATTGGAAGCTGGAGCCTGTTTTGCCGCCCGAAAATAAATCCGAATCAAAGAAACCGCGCTCGCGCCGGCGAGCTGCCTAGAGGTCTATGCCACGTCCACTTGTGCTTTCGCTTGATGGCCAGGAGTTTTCGGTAAGCATCCGCAAAATAGATCGGGAGCAACTTTATGGCTCAGTCGAGATCGAGGCGTTTGATGAAAACGGTAATCCGGCCGCGCTAATGGTTCTTGCATCTGACGGCAAGACGCTGATCGACAAGGGCGGAACAGCACTGGCCACGCTCGACGAGAAGGGTAATTCGGTCGACCGCCGCACCATCAAAGCTGTCGACGCCGAAGGGCATGAGCTCGAGACCGTTCCATCGTCATTTGATCAAACGAACATTCTCGAACTTGCCAAGACTGACGATTATCTCGCCCAGATCGTAAAGTCGGTCTATCTGATCCAACCTTACGGCGAAAGCGATATCGATTATCTGCTGGATCATGTAACGAGTGACCAGATCTATACGTTCCAATTCAGTTATCGCGGCGGGACCGAATACGACAGCGCCTTTGTGCTTGGAAACAAGACCGACGCTTTTATGATCGTCGGCAAGCAAGCTAATCTACAGTTTGCAAAACTGAACCAGGCCGTTACTCTCGACTTGATCGAGGAAGAAGAGATATCGGCCGACGAGATAGAATTCGATCTCTTGTAAAAGATGGCTATTAATATCAGCAATGCAAAGAACCGCGATGCGGTAGTCGGGTTTGAAACAGTCCTCGCACGGCGAGAGGTGCATTACGTTGACAAGGATGACCGCCCAGTCCATACCCAAAAGCTTCTTAAGACCGACTACACGCACGATCTGCCCGCTCTTCTGAAAAAGCGGAAATCGCTGGCTGCTATCAGCAAAGTTCTGGTCAAAGAAGACCCCGAGATCGATATCGAGGAATTCGGGATGCATCTGGTCGATACCTCGCGGGTTTACGTTTCCAAAAAAGGGATCATCCGCCTGGTGGACGAGTTTGAGGTTATAACGAACCCCGACGGCACATTGCGCGAGCGGCGCCCGCGCCAAAAAGAACCGCAAAACATCAATACTGACATCCCGCTGCGGTGGACCGGCAAGTTCGTCAAAAAGGATGAAGCCGTTCACCGGTTCATATTCACGCACAAGCGGCAGTTGATCCATGTCAACGGGCTGACATTCGATTTCCTTTACCAGATGGCTGAGGAACTCGACCGCCGCGATTCGCTTTTGCTTTTGCGGGGCGGTGAAAAAGGCAATGAGCCGATCGTCATGCACCGGGGCGGCAAGCCATATAATGCGTTTTTGGAAGGCCGCGTAAAAGACGACTCGTATTGTCTTGTTCTACAGATGTCGAATATGGAGTTGAAGAAACCAAAGGCGGCAGACCTAAATGGCGAAGGAACTTAATCTTGATTTCGACAAGAGCCGACTTAACTGTAAACACGGCGATTATTGTACGGGTGATGCGATTCATCTCGCCGATCCGTCGCTTCATACCCGCACCCAGGAATACAAGAGAAAACTGAGCGGACGGATGCGTCCGCTTTCGGGTCAGGAACTGCACCGCATACCCGAGGCACGCGGTTATTACGTCACACGCAAATACGACGGCGAATTTACTCTCATATTCTTTAACGGCGACAAGCTCATATCCGTAAATCCGGGCGGCACGGTCCGGATCGGGCTGCCGTGTTACGAGGAAGCCGAAAAACTCCTGAAAAAAAACAAGGTCAAATCATGTGTTCTCGCCGCCGAGATCTATATGAAAGAGACAACGTCGAAAGCGCTGCCGATCCAACAGGTGATCAGGATCCTTCGCGCCGGCAAGACGAAAGCCGAGCTCGAAAAGTTGGGGCTCGCGGTCTTCGATATTGTCGAGTTTGAGGGCAAGCCGCTCGACACGACAAAGAAAGTCTTTACGCTGCTCGATAAATGGTTTGGCAAGGGAAAGCTCGTTCATCCGGTCGAGTATGTCGTCACGGACGATATGGACAAGATCCTGGAGCTTCTAACGGACTGGGTGATCGCCGAAGGTTCCGAGGGTCTCGTCATCCGTCACGACCAGGCCGGTATGTTCAAGGTCAAGCTGCGGCACAATCTGGATGCCGCGATCATCGGCTTTTCACTTGGGAGCGAGGACCGAAAGCATCTGCTCCATGACCTTTTGGTCGCGGTCATGCGCGACGACGGCACGTTTCAGGAACTGGCCCGCGTCGGCGGCGGGTTTACCGATGAAGACCGCAAGACGATCGCCGACGAGATGCGACGGCGGATAGTCCCATCGGATTACGTCGCGGTCAATAACGATTATGTTGCGTATGAGATGGTCGCACCGGGACCGGTCATAGAAATATCGTGTCTTGATATGATCGCCGAAAGCGCACGCGGCGGTACTGTCAACCGAATGGTACTGAGCTGGGACGGCAAACGTTACTCGGCGCTCTCGCGCATGCCGCTTGTCAGCCTTATATCGCCGCAGTTCGTTAGAATACGCGATGACAAGGAGGCCAATGTCGAGGACGTCAATATCCGTCAGATCAGCGAGATGGTCTCTGTCCTCGAGGTTGACAAACCAGCGATCGATACCGCCTCGACACCGAGCAAACTCCTTGAACGCGTTGTTTACACAAAGACGATGAAAGGAAACCAGATGGTCCGCAAGCTCCTGCTTTGGAAGACCAACAAGGAAGACCGCCCGGAATACCCCTCCTACGTCGTCTATCTAACCGATTTCAGCCCAAACCGTCAAAACCCGCTCGAACGCGACGTCCGCGTCTCATCCGACGAGGAAACAGCACGGTCTCTGTTCAAGGAAATGGCCAAGAATAATTTTGTCGGTGGCTGGGAAAAGGCGGGTAAGTAGATGCCGCACTGCCAGCAGCCTGTTTCTTCCTGATGAATTGCCTCCGTCGTTAGACGGAGGGGAACAGATCTATCCAAAGAACCGGCTTCAGCCGAACATTACTTCGGGCATGTGAACGTTCAGAAAGCTTAAAGTTCGATTTCGGCTAAAGCCGGTACCTTTTCGGCTTCCGGAACTTCCGTCTGAAGACGGAGGCAATTCATAATAATAACGGACTTAAAATTCTAAATAGGTTTATCCATCCAATTTTTACCTCGCCGTACGCTAAAATATCATCATGCCGGTTCCGTTCATCGAATTTGCGGGCAATAAGCGGCTGCTGTGGATCGCCGAGGAATGGGTGCGCTATTCCGACAGGCTCGCCGAGTGGGCAATGGAGCATCTTGCAAACCGACGCGATGTCTGGAGCCAATACACCCTCAAAAACGGTGTCGTCGGTGTGGTGATGCTTCCGATAAAGGAACGCCGGCGCATCGGCGCCGAGATGGTCACGATGAACAAGCTTCGGCGGCATTTTGCCGGCCGCGCCGTCTCGCATCTCATCGGTCTTCATTCGATAAGCGACCACCGCACGTGTAAGTGGTTTGCGGTGGATATTGATCTCCATGACGCAAATGTGCCGAACGTCGATGAGATGATCGAGGCCAACCGGCGAGCAACGTTCGAATGGGCCGGTCGGCTCCGAAGCCAGGGATTCGACCCGCTGGTGATCGACAGCAATGGCGGCGGCGGCTATCACATCTGGGTGCTTCTCGATGGCGAATACCCGCTTGCCGACACGTTCGACTTTGCCGACAACCTCAGATCCGATTGGGAGGAACTAGGTCTGCCCCGCCGGCCTGAGATCTTTCCGCCGAAGCGCGAGGTCGCTCCCGACGATCTGCCGTACACGCTTCGACTGCCCGGGCGTCACCACAAGCGTCCGCACTACTCGCGTGTCTACAATTTCGACATCGAGGGGATCAATGAATGGCTTGACGGCGGCGAGGCGATCGAAGTGATGCTGGCTACCAGGCTGGGCAAATTGCCAAAGACCAGGATGTCAGCAAAACAAAAAACCGTGCCAGCGCCAAAACCTAAAAGAAAACGAGGCGCGAGCGCAAAGCCGCGCGTCTGCGTCGACCTTGACGGCGTTCTGGCGACCTACGAGAAATGGAAGGGGCTCGATCACATCGGTCCGCCGGTACCCGGCGCACGCGAGTTCGCAACATCGCTAGCAAAGATCGCCGATATCATCATCTTTACATCCCGATGTTCTCTTGATTCGAGCGGCGAAACCGAAGTGCCAAACCTAAGTCCCGGCCAGCTTCGCATTCACGTTATCGAGTGGCTCGAAAAACACAAGATCCCATACTCGGATGTCTACATAGGCGAAGGCAAACCGCGTGTCTCGGCATTTATCGACGATCGCGCCGTAAATTGCGATCCACAAAAAGATAAGGAAGCGTTTGAGAAGACCCTCAAGTCTGTCGGAACCCTCATTCGCCGCAAGCCGCGAACGCCTTAGGTTAAGCGAATAGAATACATCCGAACCGGCTTCTTCATCGCGTGAGCGATAGTTTGAATTTAGCCGTGGGTTTCAACCCACGGACGACAATCATCGGTCCGCGTCGCGTTAGCGACGGCTGAAAACAATTCCACCAACCATGATTTCTTATTCAATCGTCGCTATGCGACGTGCTTTTTGCGGGACCATTTACCGTGGGTTGAAACCCACGGCTACAATCACTGCATCGCTGACGCGATGCGAATCATGGCCTTTCGTAATACCTCAATTCTAAATTGGAAATACATTTTAAAATGAGGAAGGGATCCCAAATGAACAAGTTTCCGGGTCGTGCTCATCGTTTTCGGGATCCCTTTTTTGGACGGGTTAAGGAAAGTGTCGTCTATAACGCCTAGGCGTTATGTATGCCCCCATACATTTATCAAAACCCATCCGTAAAGACCTATTTGTCCAAAGATCTATCTCTTACTGCGAACAAAGCTCCATATAGCACCCGCAAGCCTCTTGCTCCATCTTCCCGCGGTCGCTTATCGACAGACCGCCGCGGGAATAGGTGATCAACTTTTTCTTTCGCATCTCCAGAGCGATGCAGGTCACGCTCGGGCGATATACGCCCAGTGTTCGTGCGATCTGCTCGTGCGTCAACTTAAGCGTCTTTTTGCCGCAGCGATCCTCGACCATCAGCAGCCATGTGCAAAGTCTCTCTTTGACCGAATGATACATATTGCAGATAGCACGCTGCGAGATCTGCCTGATATATTGTGCGACGTGCGGTGTCAATACCCGCGCAAGCTCAGGATCGAGCCTTGCCATCTTAACAAGCACCGAGCTTTCGATCCGCACAGCCGATCCCGCTTGCGAGACCTGCGTGCAATTCGCCACTCGCGACGAACAAAACAGGGCCGAAAGTCCAACGGCGCCTTCACGTCCGGTGATGGCGATCTCTACCATTCGACCGTCCTCGAGGGTCCGCAGTTCAGAGATGACCGCCGTCTCGGGAAAATAGACATAATCGAGCGGTGCATCCTGCAGATAAAGGAACTGCTCTGCTTCAAGAAAAACCGAACGTAATGATGGCCGCAAACTGTTAAATTGCTGCGACGGCAATGATTTCAGTAGTTGATTGCTTGACGATACAACCGGTGCCGAAACGGCTTTTGTCTTCGACGGCCGCACAAGCTTTTCACCGACAGATTCCCGGTTCGCGGATGACCGGGATACGTGTAGGTTGTCAAAATCTAAGTAATCGTAACCACTATTATGTTCTAAAGTTACCCGTTCCATGAATTCTCCCCCTTTCCTTGTATTGCTAGTTTAATTTCCCCTGATCTCAAGCATCACGACACCGGTGGGAAGGCAATAACTCGTTGTCTGGTACGCCCTTGTCATGATCACTTTTGCGTTTACCGCCTCGGAGCCTTGCGAGCACCGCAGCGTAAACGTTTCAACCGCTTTGCGGCTTCTGACAAAAGTTTTGAAATGCCGCTCAAAATCGGAAATATTGTCAAAGCCGGTCGCGTCTTCAAAAAAGTTGTAACCGACCAATTCGGTTGCTGAAGACTCTTCCGCCTGTTTCTGATGCGGGAACGAATGGAGAACCGTCCCGTCATCTTCGAGTTCAAAGACCCAATTTGTATCTTTTTGGATTTCCCTCATTGAACACCTCAGTCACCCTTGGGTTCTTTTCTTGTCGGAGATCGCTGGGCTATTCATTGTCTAAGGACTTCCCCGGAGTTGATGATTGGTGAGGAATCCGGCGGTAGATCCCTCACCATTCCCCTTTAAAATTCGACAGATAAGAAACTCATCATCTCGTATCTGTCTTTCGCTTATTCAGCGAACCGCCTTAGCCCATACGATGTATCCATTATCTTTTTTGTGTATGCGGGAAAACATTAGGACTTTGCGAAATGTGAATAGGGATAATCCCTAATGCGGTAGGGTGGTTTTTACCCTACTCGTCGATCCGTGGTCGCAAAGAGTCACTGTCAGCCTGTGTTTACCGTGCTTTCGTTGATTGTTAGATAGGCCGAAGACCATATGCCGAAACTCTCTATCCATGGCTCGGGATGGAAGAAATTTGTTGATTCTTCAGTCAATATGTTTGTTGGGAAACGTGCCACAAACGCTCCAAGAAGTCCCAATTTCTACAGACTAAGTCCCACAGTCTGTAGAAAACGTTCCGGTTTCTACAGAAAAAGTCTCGAAGTGTGTCGAAAACGCTCCGGTTTCTATCAACAAAGTCTCAATGTCTGTCGAAAACTCTTCGGTTTCTATCAACAAAGTCTCAATGTCTATCGAAAACGCTCCGGTTTCTATCGACAAAGTCTCACGGTCTGTCAAAAACGCTGCGGTTTCTATCGAAAACTCTTCGGTTTCGGGAGAAAAGGTCTCCGCGTCGCGCGATTTATTGTTTGGAATCCTCGAAAAGGTTTCGTGAACGAATGAACAAGGAGCTAAAGCGCCGGTTTAGACCAAAAACGCCTTCCAATTCGTGTTTTATTCGTGTGGTTAGTGAATTTTGTGGTTAAGAGCCCGTTAACCACCTAATTCATGAAAGGCATCAAGAGACCGTCGCCGAATACGTACTGATGGGCTTGGCCGCCTGAAGGCGGGACTCCGAACAATTTATGGTGGCGGGGGGGAGACTTGAACTCCCGACCTCGGGGTTATGAATCCGTTGTAGATATGACGGGAATATGAGTGAATGATTGGATTAGATCAACTAAATCAATAACTTAAGCCGTGCAAATGGTGATTCAGTTATTCACGAATATCCTTTTCTAGCCGCCTTTTGGTCACGAGGTGGTCACGAGACTCCCCTACTGACCGCACTAAAAATAGCCGCCCTAACAGCGGCTATTATTTTGTCGTCAAACTGGCTAAGTAATATGAGACGATCATCAGCCATCGTTTTCTTACGTTCAGATCGACAAAACTACAAACGGATTTCAGAGTACGCTTTCAGGTAGTTCTCAATCATTGTGTTTGACGTAAATCTTGTTTCGGCATCCATACGACAAGCATATCGGTCAATAGACGACAATTCATAAAATCGATCAATAATTTCTTCGACGCTTTCGGCAATGATTCCGGTAATTCCGTCTTTTATTATTTCTGGCATCGATCCTCTTCGAAACGTCGCAACCGGGGTGCCACAAGCGAGAGCTTCCACGCACACAATGCCGAACGGCTCCTCCCACTGAATTGGATTCAATAACGCTTCTGCTCCCCCAAGGAGTTTGTTCTTGGTTTGATCATCAATATCTCCGACAAAAATGATCTGGCTTTGATCAATAAGGGGGAGAACAGTTTCCAAAAAGTAACCCTCATCCCAAGGAAGAATAGCAGCCGCCATAATTAATTTCTTCTTAAGCGCTTTTGCAATTTGGATAGCTTCCACTGGCCCTTTTTCCGGTGATATTCTTCCAAGAAACATTAGGTAATTACCATCCCCGCGACCTAGTTCGTAGAGGCTCAAATCGATTCCGTTGTATATGGTTGATACAAAATTCAGGTCAGGGCACCCCAAGCGTTGCTGGTTACTAACCGAAACTATAGGTGTAGATTCGGCGTCCAAATATACTTGCCGTTTGGCGGTTGAGTTTAATGGTGTTTGAAGAGTTGATATTAACGCACTATTGGTCATTTGCCAGAATGGAAGAAGCCGCCACCCAAGGTGATTATGAACGATGTCGTAAGTCGAGGTGCTAATGTGTTTTACTGCACGGGCCACGACACTTGCAAAAATGGCCTCCCGGCTTTTCATATCACTGCCGACATCCGGATTATCCATAAGTGGAGAAGGAATCAAAGGGATTAATCGCGCTTGTGTTACAGAATTCGCCGGAGCCAAAAGCGTGACGGCGTGGCCCCGTTCAACCAAGCCATCTACAAGATTAAAAACAACTCGCTCTATTCCCCCGTACTTGAGCGGAGGGATACGATGTTCAACTGGTGCAATCTGTAAAATATTCATCAATCATCCAGACTACATTGCTCATTGATAAGTTTCTTATCAAAAGTCAGCAAAACATATTGGAAGCCATAACCGACTTCCCTCACGAACTTCAGAAAATATTCGAACCGGGGTGCTTTCGCTCGTCGGAACAATAATCTTCGGAATCCATTAGCAGTGGCGAGCATATTTTTCCAGTTATTCCTATGGCCAAAAGTAGCGGGCCGTCCCCATTTAATCTCCAGAAGTGCATCAGATCTTCCTTGCCAATATGCTCTCATTATTAAGTACTTCCGTTGAACTCGATATTTCGGAATTTGATGCCACACTAAGGCAGACGCAGCAAAGGCCACTCGATAGCCGCTAGACTGCAATCTCTTCATATATTCAAGATCGCCCGACGACCTTAACGTTGTAGCAGTCCTGTCGAAAAAATGACTAAATCCCCCAATGTTGTTGCACGCTTCTTTTGAGATACACATATTGGCACCAACGACGTATTGATCATCGCCAATATTCGCAATATCTTTACCTTCGTACATTAACTCCGAAAGATAACCTCGTAATTCGTTTGAAAACCATGAGGGTGCGGACTCTTGAAGAACGAGCCTTACAGATCCACCGATCATATCCGCTTGATGCTTGTCGACTCCAGTAGCGAGGTTGGCCAACCAATCTTTGTCAGGCACACCATCATCGTCAAGGAACGCGATAAATTTACCGTTCGAATGCACTATCCCAGCATTTCTCGCAAAACTCAGGCCGTTTCTCGGTTCCCAAACAACTCGAAAACTCGAACATGGGCGCTCGATGTCGCTTACTTCAAATCTCGGTGGGTTGTTATTGTCTACAACAATAGTTTCAAAATCGGGTTCGGACTGTGTTTGGAGGCCTATTAGAACCTGATTAAGAAATTGAGCTTTGCCCCATGTTGGGATTATTACACTGAATAGTGGTGCACGGGTGTTCATCGATATTTCTTTGCTTAATTAGTTTCTTTCGTGCCGAATCGCGAATTTGATGATTGCGTTCCTAGATACTGGCAAACCTTCTCCGTTACCTGTAGTAGACTCAGATCAGTGGTGTCTATCTTCTTAACCGGAAAAGGCAATATGAGGTCAAGAAAAAGTTCATAAAATTCGCGGTATTTTGATAGAAAGGATCGATCAAACCACTCTGGATAGCGGCCATCATTCTCATAACGTGCGCGCCGGGAACGGCTGACAGTCTGGGACACAACAAATATCAAAAGTAGGTCGGGCTGAATAAATCCTATTTTTGCATCAATAATCAGTCGTTCAATTAAGTCAATTAGTCTATACACCTCCGAATGCATACTTGATCGAGCATAGCTATAGGACAAAAGACTCAAAACACTTCGATCCTGTATCACCACACCACCGTCCTTGAGACTTGAATCAATTTTTAATTGACGAGCCAGTTCAGAATCTATATACCACTGCTCTTTGTCGCTCGTCCTTATTAGCGTCGTAGGATCGATACTCTGTTGAACATGATCGAGTTCCTTGGAAATGACAATGTCCTTTTCAAATCTGGATAATGCTGACAATACTGAAGTTTTCCCAGCACCCGGCATCCCTTCGAGAACTACTAACGCGCCGTTGTGACAGTTTTGATGAAAGCACTCGAACATCACCTTCAGTCTATCTAAAAGTCTCGATTTTTCCGTTGTCTGCTTTACCATATCGGAAGTCGCTTGGCTCTATAATCGACGTTTCTGAGAATCGTTTCTTCTTAAATACCTCCTCAAGCCATAAAGGGAGTCCATTGTGTACACTTGCCACGTTGGAGCGCTTACGCAGAGGAGTAGCACGTATCTTCTGATAAACTGATTTTGCCTCAACAGCGACCGTCTCCCAAAGATGATTCTTATTCAGAATCGCGATTGTCTCGTTCGCGCGTGAAAGGCGGCTAAGTTGTCCGTTCAACAAATCAACGCAAATCCGAATGTATTGTTGAAAATCGTCGCAAACAAAAAGAGCCGGGAAATCTAAGCCCTCCGCAGCAGCCGTACTTGAGACGACGGGTATACCACAAGAAAGATATTCCAGGATCTTCGTCCGAACTCCGCTCCCTTCAGAAATGGGCGCCAATCCTACCGAACATTCACTTATCCATGTCTTCGCATCAGGCACTTCCCCAATTAATTCGATGTCGTGCCCGTCACAGTACTTACGAACATGTTCGGGCATGTCGCCAATTATGACCGCATTTACATCAGGTCTAAATGTCCGGACCGCCGGAAGTATCTCTTTTACGATCCTCTCAACCGCTCTTTCGTTAGGTTCAAAGTACATGTTACCAAGAAAAACCAGTTTCGGTTTTTGCCTTGCTCGCGGTTGAACCGTCTTACCCGAAATACCGAAAGGAATAATGCTTGTCCTTCGTGCATCTGATCCAGATAGGTGAATCCATCTGTCTTTATCGTTCTCGGTAAACACAATTAGCTCATCGGCGTACGAACATGCTTCACGTTCGAGCTGTTTTAATGACTCAATACTAACCGTATTCAAACCCAACTGTTCCGCCAATGTGCTCGTATGATAATGAGCTTCGTAGACTACTCGAACTTCCAAAGAACTGGTAAGAGCTTTACCAAGCGAAAGGACTGATTCGGCGTCATTAAACTGTATTATGTCAATCCTCTCGCGACGAAGAATTTCCACTAGGAGTTTGTGGTCAAAATAATATGTTTGAGGTGAAAAGTAATAGGTTGAATAGGGTTCCTGGCTTATCTTGTGAAGATTTGACCACCCTCGAAAACAATGAAAAACAATGATATCGACCCCAGCCGCCACAAGGCTTCGCGGAAGGTAAGCAAAGCGAGTGCTCGCTCCGTCGCGCTCTGGAATGAATGTTCCATCGATGAAAATACAAATACGCATCTATCTATTCACGGACTAGAAGGCAAATAGACGCCGCCAATTAACAGAGAATACTCAAAACAAAAGTCTTCGTGACTTGACGACGAATGAACTGCGTTTTCGCTCTTTCCTGTGCCATAAGTGTGTCTTAATGTTCCAGGTTTGGCCATTTTAGGGTTATTATGACCACACAGTTCATTTACTCGTCGAACGGCATCCTCTCCGGTCAAAATTAGGACTTCGCTTGGGCCAGACGTCATAAACGAAATAAGTTGATCGAAGAAGTTTTCGGTCATATGCAATTTGTACAATTGCTGCGCCTGATAAATGGTTAAATGGATTTCATTTCGCGTTCTCGTTTGTAAACCAATACCCATTACCTCTTTTATGATTTCATCCCGAAAGTTTTTCCTTATTGCATCCGGCTTAATTAGCAGGAGGGTGTGGTCAATCATGCATTTCGTTGGGTATTTATATTTTGTCTAAGATTTCAGATTCAATTGCATCGGCAACGTATTCAACTTTAACGGCTTTCATACAGTCGACGTGCTCACACTCCCATTTCTTTGCTTTACCATTTAACCAGTGGTCGGGCTGTCCATCCGAAAGTCGTTTGAGGTCGAATTGGCTAAATGGTCTTCCACAGGGTTGGCATTCGAGGTGTTGAAAGTAAACATTGTGGAAAGTGTCGTAAGAAACGCAATACGGATGTGAGCTACCTAAAAGAACAATAACCCCTCCTCTTTGACGACGTTGAGAAGCAGCTGCATGTAACAAAAATGTATCAAGTGTCACCACTCCGTCCACCAAGGCAGCAACCGCAATTGATTGGCGAGGAGTGAGAGACAGATATTCGACCCCCTTGATTAAGGGCTTCTGAAAATCGCCCACATGCAACCATCTCACACGATTTCGAAAATGCGTTACAAGTTCTTTCCATGAATCACAATTCCATTCTTTATTTACCGTCGAGGTTCTTGTAGTAATCAAAATTGCTGGTAATCCACTTCTCAATCGATCTAAGCCTATTTCTCTCTGTGCCGAAATGATCTCTTTAGCAGACAGATGACATTCCGGTCCCAAGAAGTCGTTGTCCACCTTGGCTCGTTTGCAAAGGAGTTCGATCAAATGAATGGGTGTAGGGCGTCGATTTGGCTGAAAATCGAGTGTTCCATTCAGATCAATAACCTCCCTATCCATAATCGCGCCTTCAAAATTAGTCACTTCATCCCAGTCACAAACCTTGTCGACATAATTTAACCCCTCAAGGAGTTCGGGGAATTTGGAGATACATTGAATTAGGAATTCAGGGTATTTATGTCGCAGTCTGCGAAGTACCACAGTACCGAGGAGCGTGGCACCCATTGCTCTCGGCAAAATCACTGTTAATTCTTTGAATCGCATAGAGTGCTTTAGCAACCGATAATTATTCAACTGGAACAAAGTGGCAGCAGCGATTACAAACGGGTAGATTTTCACCTGAATCAAATCGCCCTTCCAGCCACCTACGAAGTTTCGTATCCACAAATCCGTTTTCAATGTTTCCGAAAGAAAGATCGGGAAAATCAGGACAAGTAACAAATCGGCCCGAGGAATCAATGGCAAGCTTCTGATCGAAAACATCACAACGGCACGATCTAATGGGATCCATCGTAGTGAAATAACGTCTTAACTCATCGCTGTTCAAACTCGGATACGGATAAAATTGAGCAAATCCGAAATTGTGCTCATGAACCGTTTTCATTATTTCACCTAGCAGGTCGTAATCTATGCCCTGAAAGTCGGACACAAATGCATTGTAATTTCGTGCCGAGCAACCGCACTTATCTTCGATTATGTTTCGATAAGCGTTAAGTTGGTCCCGGGTAAAGAAAATTGGTAATTGGAAGTGAATACGATATATCGAGGTTTGGCGAGCCCACGCCAAGAACTCAATAATCTGAGTGTAATTCGTGGGGAGAACTACAAAATTTATCCGTATTTTAGGAATGGAAAAATCATTGCAGGAATACCCGTTTAACGCCGAAATAGCGTCCATTATCCTTTGATAGGATCCGGGCATTCCCCGGATCTGATCGTGTGTTTCTGCATTACTGCCGTCAATTGAAAAAATGATTCTGTCTAATCCACTTTCGATTATTTCAGTGAGATTTCGACTTAAGGCATAGGCGTTTGTATTCATTGCTACGAGAGCATTCTGTGCCTTGAAAAATCGAATAATTTCTACTATTTGGGGATGTAAAAGAGGTTCTCCACCCCATATGTAGACACGTTCGATTTTAAGAGGGTTATTTTTGAAAAGTTCTTCCAGAGCGGAGAGTGGAAGAACTTTTCTACGATCCTCTTGGGAGAGTTGCCCACACATGGCGCATTTCATCTCACAGTAGTCCAAAATCTTGACGAGGATTTCTGAATATTTCCACATTTTTTTCTACTTCCAAATTGTGACAACAACAACTTATTATTATTTAACACTAAGCATTTTATCAGAACTATCTAGTCCCCTCTCGTATCATGCTCAACCCGACTATCCGAGCATAAAAATAGCCGCCCTAGCAGCGGCTATTATTTTAGTCCATCCGATTCAGCAGATGGTCGAACTCCATATCGATCTGACACGCAAGGCAACAGCCTACGTGTAGATCAGCCAGTTCCTTTTCCTCCTCGGTCAACGTCTCGCGTGGTTCAAAGACCAGTTGCCCGTCGTCCGTGTTTATACAGTCGAATTCGGAATAGTCATCTACCTCGGAATAATCCTCTACGTCTCTCACGACTCACCCCCTTTTTCGTTCTTTGCCAATTCCTCGATTCGTCCGAGGACGGCGATGTACGCAGACTTCTCGAAAGGCGAGAGTGCATCGTTCGCGGCTCGAAGCTCGATCCATTCCGCTAGCGGCTCGTAAATGCCAAAGCGGCCGTCGCAATCCCCTGCCGGTGCCGGTCTGATGACCGTTCCCGAATCGTCCCCGTCCGGTGGTGAAACCTCCTTCGATTGTTTGCTGTCACTGGTCATTTCAATCCCGAACCATGACGCGAGCTTTAGTCCGGCATCCCGAAGCGAACAATTCTCCATGACCGTGACAAGCTCGATCACATCGCCGCCCGTCTTGCCCCTCCGTCCCCTGGCACAGGCGGGTGAGTGACATATCCAAACCTGCTTCGATACGTTAATCGAAAACGACTTGGCATCATCCCCCACCGGATGCGTCGGGAGCGGGCACTTGCCCCGCTCGTGAGAGCCGTTCATGCGCCGTAAGGCAACCCCATAACGGGATGCTACGTCCTCGACGGACACCTCGGCTTTGACCGTCTTGAAGTCAACATAATCTGCCATTTCAATCACCTCTTTTTTATCTCTTAAACTTCTGCCCGGAGCCTAGCAACCACCCCGGACTTGGCAAGAGATTGGCCCCCAGATAAACATGAGGCGGATATGAAATCCGTCTAAAGCGGTTATGAAATTTTCATGAAACCGGTTCTGACTGGATCAGCGGGACCGGTGCGTTGGCGGTAAATCTGGTGGTGCGTTGGCGGTAAATTTTACCGCCCGCGCACCATGGGCACTTGGTGCGTGCGTGGTAAAAACTTGGTGCGTGCGTCGTAAAAACTTGGTGCGTTGGCGGTAAGGATTTGGTGCGTGCGCAGTAAAAACTTGGTGCGTTGGCGGTAACACGTCTTCTGAAACACCCTTAGTTTATAGGGTAGATTCGGCGGTTTCGGTTCATGTAAGTATTTCTAAGTGTCTTAAAGTCTTTCTAACCATCTCTAACACACTAGCCGAGTGCGAACGACGAGTCATGGAACGAACGGACGCGACCGACCACGCCGGTCGGCGGGTATGGAGTTGACGCGGGAGAGCGCGTATCATCAAGCGGCAACCAAGCCATTCCCGCCCACATGGAAGAACCAACGGCTGCCGCGCCAGCGATTGACCAAACCCCGCCGCTACCGGTGAGGCGAGTTCGATCCGAGCTGAACCTAGAGCAGTGGTCGATTTGGTTGCCATCGAATTCCAACCGCGATCCGGGGCCGCGACTCCTCACACGGGATATAACCGGTGACAACGCGCAGAAGATCAGGGCCGAGGTCGAGATCGCAGCGTCCCGAAAGGGAACCTTGACGACCGAGGACCAGAGAACCTACTACGCCCTTGTCGAACATCACCAGCGAAACGGCAGGCCGGACAATATCGTCTATTTTTCTCTTCGGGGCATCGCTAAGTCTTTGGCGAAGCAATGGGGGACTAGAACCATCGAGACAGTCACGGATTCGCTTACACGCCTTCGGGCAAATACGATTGTTTGGAAGAACTCGTACCACGACGCGGCAACCGGCAAGGCCCAAGAGGAACTGGGTTTTTTCAACATCATCACTGACCTCAAGATCGTCACTGCAAAGCAGGACGGACACGTCACCCGCTCCGAGGGCTATTTCAAGCTCAACGACGCGATCATCGCGAATCTTGAACGGAACCACACCAAGCCGGTCCTGCTGGACGTGGTTCTCGGATTCAAGAGTGAAGTGGCGCAGATTCTATACACGCAGCTTGACCGGATCCTCTCGAAGGACATCACGAGCTACGAACGGCGCACCAAGGAACTTTTTGCCGATCTTGGACTTGAGGGACGGAAATACGCTCAGCCGAGCGGTCGAAAACAGTTGCTTGAACCGGCGATTGCCGAACTCGAAAACGCCCCGCTGACCAACGGACACATGATCCGAACCGCCGCCCTCGAACGGCCGGTGGACGGAAAAGACTACAAGCTCGTGGTCAAGCGTGGCCGAACACGGCTAAAAAACGGCACACCAGACGCCCGTTCATATGAAAGTCAGGTCGAACCACACCCTCAAGAGAATCGACCCGCACAGAGCCGTATAGAGCTAAATATCGCAATGCAGACCGAGACGGGGAAGGGGATAGAGCTTTTGGTTTATTTCCAAAAGGTTTTCTTTGGCACCGACGTGCTCACCGCCCAGCCCGCTCAGAAGCACCGCGACCTTGCCGACTGGATGATTGCCAGTCACGGAGAGGAGCTTTCTCGGTACATCGTCGATTTCGCAAAGGTCGAGACCGAAAAAACCAATTTCCGCCCGGCTACGTTTGGAGCCATTGCAAACTACATCGACCGCTCGGTTGCTCACTTCACACTTGAACAGGCCAGGTTAAAGCGACAGGAAGCAGACCGGCGTGAAGCCGCCAAACAGGCTGAGGCGGATCGTCTGCGGGTAGCCCGTGAACAGCGCGGCTATAAGCTTTTGCGTGACTTGCCGGACATCGACCGGCAAACGCTCTTGGATCAGAAACGAGCTGAGCTTATCACCACCGGGAAGTGGCAAAACGCCGACTTCTCATCCGGCCTTTTCAAGATCATGTTCGAGAAGGAAGCCGAGGAATTGGTGCGAAAAGACCTTCTGGCAAACGAACAACTTTACGGCGTTACGACGGCGTGAAACTATTGCAGCGACCGTTGCTACCGTTTCAACGGCGTAACACGACCTTTGCCGGTTTACCACCCGCAAGAAACCTCGCTTAACCGACGCTCCACCGTTGCCA
>OCZT010001594.1_pt1 | contig 23420 bp, 17 predicted proteins | sample 1539031 | NCBI WGS metagenome assembly OCZT01 (sample SAMEA3539308, study PRJEB22396) | soil metagenome | biome: tundra; feature: field; material: soil | place: USA | collected 2010-05 | depth 0.15 m | reverse complement strand
TCCGGCGCCCTTTTCTTTGGTTCATTTCTTTTGGACGAACAAAAGAAATGAACAGATTAAATATGGTGAGAAAAAAAAGAACAGAAATTACCTCCCTGAAACAGGAAGATCCTTCTGTCTGCTCTTAATCTTATATGTAACCGTAAAATTCTGCCCTGATCTGTCATAAATTAAGACTTTTGTTGAATCAATGCTTTTTCTTAAAAATGGATTAACAATGCAGCAATCGGTAAGCAGATCAACTTTCCTGTGAAAAAAGACTTCGAATAAGTCCCATAGAGAGAGCAGTTTTTCTCCGCGATCAATTGGATCCTTTGAGTCTATTTCCACAAGCAGATCAATATCACTCTTTTTGAAATCAAATTGTTCAGAAACAGATGATCCAAAAGCATATAAGTATTTTACATTATGATTTTTGCATAAATTATTAAAATCTTTTTGGTTCTTCAATATTTCTTCCTTTATAATCATGTATCAAAGGTACAAATATTTCCTGAAAAAATTGAGCGTTATGGAGAATGGCACCGGACATTTGGCTTCAGGCATCTGGCATCTGGCATCTGGTATTGGGCCTCAACCTCAACCTCAGCCTGAATCTCACGCCTCACACCTGTTGCCAGACGCTTTTATATAAATAAAAAAGAGTGCCCATCCGCACTCTGATTCTTTTAAACTTTTGTTCTTCCCCTGTGCCCTGTGCCCTTCGCCCTGTGCCCTGCGCCCTTCGCTCTGTGCCATTAACCGAACGGCTTATCCCCGAACGGACTGGCAAAAGGAGTATCATTACCCTTCTTTCCCCCGGCCCGGGGAGGTGGATCAGATGGCGGACCCGATAGCATTTGCAGAGAGATAGTATAATCCAATACTATCCTTTCTATTTTGGGTTTAATATAATTTTTCTTATTCACAAGTCAAAACTAACAATAATATTCGTTCTGTTAAAATATTATAAATTTGGAAACATGTATTTGATTATTTGCTTTAACATGTGTTATATACATGCCCCTTGGCAATGAGAGATACAACTGAATTGTCTGACCAGGTACCAAAGATACTTTATTGTCATTATAAACTTTTTTACCTTGTAAATCATAAATCTCCAAAATGCTGTTATCTGAGGATATATTGTCGGGACAGTTAATATAAAGGAAGTTATTACTGTACCAGGTTTTCAGATTATCGGTGGATATTTTTTTAACTGCGGTAGTAATTTTGCTGATTATTATCTGGAAATCGGTATACGTTCCGGCTGCCAGTGTAAATGAATAAGAAGCATCTTTGATCAGGGTAGTCTCAACAGCTCCATGCTTAAGAACAACATTGAAGCCATCTAGATTTTCAAATTCAGTAATATCTATTTTATAGGTCCCGTCTGATTTTAATATAATACTGAGAGGAATGACCATTGAAGAAGTATCAGGTTCCGGAACGGAATTTATAGCATATTTTATCCCATTAAGTTCAGTGTAAATATACGGTTCGCCCGTAGTACTTTTACCAAACAGCTTATAGCCATCAAAATCTCCATCGAAACCTGTTGTAGCTTTATCAATCAAACATACAATGGTTTCATCCGGCACCAGGCCATTATTTAAGACAAGTTTAAGTTTTTTTACAGAGCTTGTTCCTTTTGATCGTAACGGTGCGGCTGTTGCCGAAGTTTTTGAGCTGGCAGGCAGGTTTAATGATTGACCGGAAGCAGTAACGTGAACAAAGAATCCCTGCATTGGAGGGATAATATCTGAATATCCGGTCGAACCTCCTACCAGAACATTCCAATAAGCAAATCCACCATCGTGATTAAAATAGATGGTATTATCTACACCATCTCCTGTGTTTGTAAGCGCAGATATTCCGTTAAGATCATAATTGCAGGGATAAGGATTTCCAACAAGGTTCCATCCAATATTTGTAAAACTCAAACCGTTAAAAATATGACCTGTGGAATTCAGGGTTCCTTTGAAGGTAATTTTATCATTGGACGTCAGGAAGATATTATATCCAGTTGAGGAGACTAATGAAGAGAATGGAGTTGTGGGTCCATAACCATAGTCATAGCCGTCAAAATACTGCCAACCGGCGTCCTTGTTAGAACCGGCAGCCATTTCATTGTAAGAGGCAAGATCCCCTTTAAAGTATGTCAGACCAAGATCAGTTGCAACAGTTGCAGGAGTAGCATTATTAAAATTCATTGATTGAACGGGGGGAACAAAATAATGAAATCTCGCCGACCCGGTCGTGGAATAGTCTCCCTCAAGATACAATTCAACTGTGCCGTCAAAAGTAGAAGTGTTGTTAATTAATTTCCCGTCACCCGTTGGATCAGATTTAATTACAAGGCCGGAAGTGCCGGCATTGTTAGTAATTGTGCCTGATACTGTAAGGAGATTACCTGAAGTTATATTAAGCAGCTTCCCTGAATTAATGGTCAGGTTATTATCTATAGTAAAATTTGTATTTACCGATACACCCGTTCCATTATCAACGATTAAGTCATAAATATCATCATTCAGATATTGGTTAGGCACAAGAGTTTGTGCCACGGAACCTGAATAGATCATCGTTGGGTTGTAAAAAGTGACAGTGCTTGCATCCAGCCGCCCCAGAGTAACGGTAATCGAATTTAACAAACTTAATGTCCCATAGAGACTTACGTTTTTGGCATTATTAACAACCAGGTTATAGACCTGGTTATTATTAAATACACCGGCCGGAATCGTTTGAGCCGAAGACCCTGTTCCTGCAAATTCAATTGCAGATGAGGCACTTGAAGCATCAATCTGAGAACTGGTTGCAAGATTAAAATATCCTTTTATAGTAAGTTTATGACCGTTAGTTATAAGCTTTTTAGTCGATCCGTTAGTAACGTCGGTGACTGAGTGGTCCGCATCCAGAAAGCAATCATTTGCGGGAGCTGTATCGAAAATAATACTGGCATCCATCGCCGGCAGAGCACCAGCTGACCAGTTGCTTGTTGTACCCCAATCAGTGTTCGTTGTTCCCGTCCATTTGTTTAAATTTATAGCGCTTTCCCAGGCTCCCATTGTAACTATGGTTCCTCTTGGATTCAGACCAAAATCGACAGTAATACCTGTTCCGGATACCCCAGGCAACGATGCACTTATCTTGTAATCGACTGCAGTTGTTGAACCGGGATTTGCAAACGTCGGATCTAAGCTTAAACTACTGCCATCCTGGCCCGTTACTATAGGCAAAGCTGCTTTGTTTCCACCATAAAATCCAAGTTCTCCGCCAGTTCCTGAAATAAGATAATCATTATAATTACAGGTAATAGAACCACCAATTGTAATATAAGCCGCATAATGTTTAAGTGAACCTCCGGAAGTTGAACGGGCATTCACAAAAATGTTATTCCTGAAATTACGTTGTGTCGAATTAGTGCCATTATATAAAGCATAAGATAAATTAGTAACTCCGGAACCCAGACTTCCCGAAATATACACTGTGTTAAAATAGAGATTGGTAGTTGTTGACCCGAATTCGTAGATTCCATATATGGTCGTATTTGTAACTCCTCCAAGGTTAATGATATTGTTGGAGTAAGTGGAAGCGCCTCCTGCAATTTTTATCCCATAAACTGAAGCGCTGGCTGAAGATGCACCTGTTACCGATAAAGTATGAATAAAATTACCCGAAACCACATTAGCACCGGTGTTTCCTGAGAAATACAAACCGATTATGCTGCCTGCAAATGATATATAAGAATTGGATAATGCATAAATTGTATTTCCCGTAACTGTTTTAAGATCAATACTTCCGGTAAGTGCAATACCGCAAGCAGAGGCACTCTGTGAAGATGTATTATTGGCATTGCCAATGGTAAGATCGTGTACAACATTATTTGAAATTATATTTGTGCCTGCAGAAGAGGCAATGCCATTGATTAAACCAAGTCTTATGGTGCTACTGTTTGAAGTACTGTTGGTCAGATAGGAAATGGTATTGTTGTTAATGGAAATAGTACCAGTGCCTGTATTTAAAATTCCATATACTGATTGTACGTTTGATCCTGTACCCGTAGAAGTTGCAATTATTTGGGCTATTGCGTTATTACTGATAGTTGTAGTTCCGGCAGCAGTTCTACTTATTCCATAGAAGTTGGTTGAATTTGCACCATCAGCATTTGCTGCGTTGAAGTAACCAATTTTATTATTCTGACAATTTACAGTCCCCGTCCCGGCAATATTAATTCCATATACATTTGTATTGGTTAATCCCCCTGATACAATAATTGATCCACCGGATTCACCAATTATATTTCCGGTTGCTGTGCCAGTATTAACATCACCTCCGGCAATATTAATTCCGCTCCAGCTCGCAGCTCCGGAATTTGACCATCCAAAGTTCTTTATGGTATTGTTTTGAATACTGCTCGATGTTCCGGTTCCGACATTCAGATAAATTCCTGTAAAAGCATTATTAAATGTACCATTCTTTGACCAGGAGGAACCACCGGAGGATGGGGCATTACCCCCTATAAAATTTCCGGATACTATAAAGTTGTTTCCCAAAATATTATCTATCAGAATGATATTAAATGGACCGTCCGCAGTGGGTGAAAATGATGAAGTCTCATAAAAACTATTCCCGGATATAGTCCATCCTGTTGAATTTGAGGAAAGGTAGACACCGGCTGAATTAGCTCCATTATTCAGGAAATCAAAGATATTATTATTAGAAATGACGTTTCCCTGGTTTGCATCAGGAGACACGCTTCCGCTTGCGTAGATTACATTTAATGGTCGCCCTGATGCCACATAGCTGGTTATATCATTATTGTCAATTGTATTTAAACTATTTCCTCCGCCAGATGTTCCATCAGTCGAGAAAAATATTAAACCACCTGAGGGACTTCCTTCTGAACCCAGAATTTTGCAATATTTGATGGTATTGTTTGTGGCAGATCCGATAAAGCGCAGAGTGGAAGCTGAATTCCCGGAGCTTGTATTTGTAATTGTCAGATCTTTAGCGCCTGATTGATTCACCCTACCGTCAATAGTAATATTATCCGCTCCATTTAAGTCAATCAGTGGTCCATCAATATTTCCGCTGATTGTATGACCCGTGATTGTGGGGTAGATGGTTACTGATGCGTACTTTGACAGGCCGCCATGTCCACTCTCATAAAGAACAGCCGTTGCATTTTCAACAGTATTGTCTATTATATATAGAGTGATATTTCCACTAAGGTTTCCTGAATTAATAAAATCAAAAGCTTCTTTTAAAGTTGGAAAATCTCCCCCATTTGTGCCTATTGTGTTTTGTGCCTTCAAACTTATTTGCACTGCCAGAAACAATAAAAAAAATAATGTGATTTTTTTCATTTCATTCAGGGTTTTCATTATGAACTTAATACTGCCTTTCAGGTTGCTTTAACTTCACTGATTTATTTCAACACTTACAATAATCCTAAAGTCAGAAAAACAAAAATAGGCAAATATTTAGGAAGAACAAAATGAGGGGATTATAGATAAAGATAAAAGACAAAAGGCAAAAGATAAAAGTAAGCGTTTGACGTTCCCTATGTAACATGAAATGAAAAGTTAAACTATCATCGTCTAAACCCTATAATTATTTTATATTTCGAAAAGAGATCAGGTCTGCATAAGCCTGAACGACCTGCTATGGCTTACTGCTTAGCAATTCTCCGGATACAATCGTCAATCGCTTACCCTTAGTAAAAAACCACAGTAATGTTCGATTGAACAGGTAATGCCAGCCTCCGGGCATAAAAGTTTTAACCGGATGCTCTTTTTTATTGCGTTTTAAACTTACCGCTATCCCGATAAGTTGCTGTTGAACCCAGGGTTTATCAGGCTCCGGAGTTGAATCTCCGCGGGTAATAAAAGTCTTAATCCCTGCATCGTTATTAACCATTTTTACTATCCGGTGCATCACAAAAACGCTGTTATCTTCATAAACCAATACGCTTCCAGGTATTGGAACTTCTTCATTTATTAAAAGTTTTACAGTTATTTTATCCCCGGGCCTTAGAGTGGGGAACATACTATATCCGGCTGCCGGCAATTCTATGGGATTTCCTGTATCGAGTACAGCTTTTACTATTTCTCTGGCTCGTTGAAAGGAGATTTTGTCACCTTCCAGATTCAATGAAATTGCATCATTCATTAAAACCATGTTGCAGTTTTTGTGAACGCACAAGTATATGAATAATTTTTGTAAGGATGAAAAGTGAATTATGACATACGGCTTATGGGCTCGCAATGACCCTGGAAGTAAGGTAATTCCATCGTCATTGCGAGGATCCCGATGAAATCGGGAGACGAAGCAATCCCATAAGACATCCAGAAAATTAATAAAAAATTCACCTCCCTGATTTGCATAATCCGAAATAACGAGTAAATTTGTTACTCATTAATCCGAACCAATCCTGATGATTAATGCCCTTATCACTTCTGAAACAAGGATAAAGCTTCTCAGGAAGTTTTTCCTAAACAGCAGAACCACTGCCCATCTACGTGGCTTGGAATCTGAATTCGGGGAATCCTCCAATGCGATCCGTATAGAGTTGAACCGGTTTGAGGATGCAGGGCTTCTGCACTCCCTGCGTGATGGCAACAAAAAGGTCTACCAGGCAAATCCCGATCATCCGCTCTTTGGCGATATTCATAGTATCATAATGAAGGAAGCCGGTATTGACCGTGTGATAGACAAAGTGATTCATCGATTGGGCAATCTTATTTGCATATATCTCACCGGCGATTTTGCGCGTGGCAAAGATAGTCCCGTAATAGATCTTATTCTGGTAGGAGAGAATATCGACAGAGAATACCTTGCCAGGAAAGTAATGCAGGCTGAAGAACTTGTCGGACGCAAAGTGAGTTATGTTGTGCTTCATCCCGATGAGGCAGACAGCCATCTGATGAAATTGAAAAAATCTGACTTGTTGCCGCTATGGAACAGAGAGGAAAGTAAATTATTATTGCATCATTCTGTTTCTTCCGGGATATGAATGAGAGAGGGGGAGATTGAGTGACTGAGAGACGGAGAAACGACGGGATTAAGGGGAGACTGGGAGAGGGGGAGATTGGGTGATGAAAAACTGACAAAGAAAGCCGGATTGACCGGTAAATGATAATATAAATTGTTACGATTCAGATTTTAGCTGAAACCGCTGCAAACATAGACAAAATGGGCTAGTCAGGCACTTTTAAACATGTGACTGACCAGACGGAAGTTTACCCGGGAAGCAAGTTGGAAGCTGAGAAAGAAAACCAATAAACATGAAAATCTAAACACTTAACATGAAACTAAACTTTGCCCACACTTTCTCCATTCTCATTTCACCTTTCTCCCTGATATCCTTTATCTTTAACCTGACTTTATCTTAAACATAATGTAATGAAACAACAAACCCTCATACTCTCTGCTGTCTTATTCCTGGCCGCATCCTGTACCAGTCAGAAGCAATTGGCTTACCTGAATAACCTCCCTGTGCCTACCGGTGAAGAAAGATTCCCGATGGAAGTACCCGATTACAAGATCCAGAACCGCGATATCCTTTACATTACTGTCAAGGCAATGAATCCCGAAGGTATAATTATGGACTTCCTTGGCGGAAGCGGAGCTTCCAGTGGAGCAATGAATATGCAAGGCGAATCAGGAGGATTTTTGTTCGGCTATGATGTAAAGCCAGATGGGAACATCATCCTTCCTGTAGTTGGATTATTACATGCTGAAGGAAAGACTCTTGAAGAGATGAGAAGAATATTGCAGGACGAGTTTATTAAGTATTATAAAAATTCGGTTATAGAATGCAAATTATTGAGTTTTAAATTTACTGTTATAGGTGAAGTAAAGGCCCCGGGGACATTTGTCAATTACAATAATTATCTTACAGTTCTTGAAGCCATTGGACGTGCCGGAGGTATTGGCGATTATGGTAAAAGAGATCGGGTACTTGTCGTCCGGCCAACTGAAAAAGGCACCAAAACCTATACATTGAATCTTCAGGACAAGGCAATCTTAAGTTCAGAAGCGTATTTTCTTTTGCCAAACGATGTAGTAATAGTTGAACCAATGAAACAAAAAATATTCAACCTCAACCTTCAGACATATTCATTTATTCTGACAACAGCATTATCTGCTATAAGCACAACTCTTTTGCTTATCAATTTTTTAAAGAAATAAGTACTGAAAATTAGGTATAAGACTACCAAGGTTTGATATAAATTCTAGCTATTTAACTTAAAAATTTAACTATTATATATAGTACCATGACAAATCCGACATATCCGAATGGTTACCCGGAACCCAATGACCCACAGATAGATGATGACAGTTTCGTTATCAGGCGATATCTCTCATTATTTATCAGTAACTGGTACTGGTTTGCAGCTTCATTATTTTTATCACTTACAGTTGTTTATGGAATAAACAGGTATTCGGAAAGAATATTTACTCTCTCCTCCACACTTTTAATTAAAGATGACCAGAATAATGGGGGTATGTTAATTGCAAAGAACGTTGTTCCCGGATCCAATGTGTTTAACAGTCAGCAAAATCTTAATAATGAAATTGGAATTTTAAAATCTTTCCGGCTCAACAAAAGAGTAATAGACTCATTACCTGAATTCAAGATAGTCTATATGGGGGTGGGGAAAAGAAATATTGTAGAGAGCCGGCTTTACACGGATTCCCCTTTCCAGGTAAAATCAGATGTTATAGATTACCAGCCGCCAAATGCAAAAATATATATCACAATTAATTCTGCCACGACATATACACTTGAATCCATTGGGAAAACTAAAATTGGTGAGATAAAGCAATTTGGCGATACATATAAAGAGCATGGGTTTAATTTTAAAATAAATCTAAGGGATCCTCTAAATTATAAATTTGAACCTGATAAGTCAAACAAATATTATTTCTACTTTGCAAGATCACAGGATCTCGCAGGTTATTACATGGGGAAGCTCGATGTTTCTCCAGTCAGTAAAGATGCCACGCTTGTTAATTTGTCTTCCTCGGGTTTTGTCGAGCAGCAGGAGGCCGATTACCTTAATAAGCTTATGGAGCTTTTTATATACCAGGGACTTGAATCCAAGAACCAGACTGCAGACAGCACAGGTAATTTTATTGAAAAGCAACTTAAGATTACTGCTGGATTGCTTAATACAGCTGCAGATAGTCTTCAGAATTTCAGGCTTAGAAACAAACTTGTTAACATAAGTGAAGAGGGAACGATGATTCAATATCGTGTTGATTTATTTGAGAAAGAAAAAACTACAATTGACCTTCAATATCAATATTATCAATATCTAAAAAAATATCTTGAAACAAAGAACGAGTCGGGAGATATAATTTATCCTACTGTTATGGGAGTAACCGATCCTGGTCTGGCAAAGCTTGTTCAGCAACTCGCGGAGATGCAGCAGAAAAAGAAACTTTTATCCATGAACCTCTCACCGGAATTACCGCCCGTCAACTTGTCAGACGACAACATACTTATTACAAAGCAGGCTCTTTCTGAGAATGTTGAAAGCAGTATTATTAATCTGGAAAGGGCGCTTTATGATGCAACTAAAAGAATTGATACGGTGAACGAGGAGATAAAAAAGCTTCCGGGTACTGAACGTGAGATGATCAGTATTAAAAGACAATTTGACATCAACAATACTGTTTATACTTATCTGCTGGAAAAGAAAGCTGAGAATGGTATTGCAAGAGCTTCCACAGTTTCAGATAATAAAATAATTGATAGAGCCGAAGTTTTTAATTCAGTTCAGATAAGACCGAAAACCAAAGGGAATGATTTAAAAGCTTTTATAATTGGTTTGTTTGTTCCCGGACTGATTATAATCTTATTATATTATGTCAACAGAAAGGTGATTGACAATGGTGATATTCTCAAGAGAACAAATACACCTATAATCGGTTATATAAGTCATAATGATAATGTTAAAGAGCTTCCGGTTATTACTAATCCCGGATCCGCTCTTTCTGAATCTTTTAGGTCAATAAGAACAACACTCAGGTATTTTATTAAAGAAACTCCTCATCCTGTTATTGCTATTACGTCTACAATAAGTTCGGAAGGAAAGACTTTCATATCAGTTAACCTGGCAGCGGTAACAGCTTTACTTGGGAAAAAAGTATTACTGATAGGCCTTGACCTGCGAAAACCAAGAATTCACAGATTGATCGGGCTTGATAATAATGAAGGGATGAGCACATATTTAAGCAGTAATTGCGAATATGAAGATGTGATAAAGGAAACTTCTATCAGTAATCTATTTTATGCAGCATCCGGTCCTATACCTCCAAATCCGGCAGAATTGATTGACGACGACAGGATGAGAATGTTTATTGAAAGAGCAAAAAAGGAATTTGATTATATTATTATTGATACCCCGCCCATAGCAGTTGTTTCCGATACTCTGCTCATATCAAGGTTTGTTGATGTTAACATTTTTGTTGTCAGACAACGATACTCCCCGCTGAACACCGTCGAATTAATTCAGGAATTATACAAAGATGAAAAGCTTAGCAATATGGGGATCATAATAAATGATATAAGCTTATCAGGCTACTATGGTTATGGACTCAGGTATGGGTATTACAAAGGCTACGGGTATTCATACGGGAAAAATTATTACGGTCATTATTCCTATTATAAGTATGGCTCATCTGAACATGATCGTGATTATTATGATTCTTGATTGACTCAGGTTTACATTAAAGTATTAACAGGAAACAAGAACATATGAAGGATAACTGGACCCAGATCATAAAACCGAAAAAAAATCTACTTGAGATTGATTTTAAAGAAATATGGGCGTACCGGGATTTACTTCTCCTCTTTATACGAAGGGATATTGTTACAAAATATAAGCAAACTATTCTGGGTCCATTATGGTTCATTATACAGCCAATATTAACCACTTTAATGTACTTACTGGTATTTGGCAGGATAGCAAATATTCCTACTGATAATACGCCACCGATCCTGTTTTATCTGTCAGGTATAGTTGCATGGACATATTTTTCAGTTTGTTTGACCAGCACTGCAAATACTTTTCTTTCCAATGCCGGGATTTTTGGGAAAGTATATTTTCCGCGGTTGGTTGTTCCTCTTTCAATTGTAATATCCAATATTATTCAATTCTTGATCCAGTTAGGATTGTTATGCATAGCTATAGTCATTTATTATTTTAAAGGAGTAATATTTACATTCACTTCTAATCTATTGTTACTCCCTTATCTTATTCTGTTAATGGCGCTTCTGGGACTTGGTTTTGGTATTATAATTTCTTCACTTACCACTAAATACAGGGACTTAACTAACCTGATGGGATTTGGCGTACAGCTGTGGATGTATGCTACCCCTATTATATATCCTCTATCGGTTATACCTGATAAGTACAAGATTTTTATTCTGGCAAATCCTCTGACTGCAATAATTATAACCTTTAAAAGCTCGCTTTTGGGAACACAATCCATAAATTTCAGCTATCTGATTTATAGTTCGGTTTTTACTCTCGTAATTTTGTTTTTGGGAATTGTAATCTTTAACAGGGTCGAACGATCATTCATGGACACAGTATAAAAGTGCTCAATCGATGAATGAACCGATAATTAAAATAGAAAATGTGTCAAAAGAATACCGTCTGGGAGTTGTAAGTACACAAACCCTTAGGGGGGATATTCAGCGCTGGTGGGCCCTCGCACGGGGACAAGAAGATCCTGCTCTGAAAATAGGACAATCAAATGTGCTTAACAAGCATGATAAATCTGGTATTAATGAACAATACGTTTGGGCTTTAAGAGACATTAATCTGGAAATAAACAAAGGAGATGTTTTAGGGATAATAGGGAAAAATGGCGCCGGTAAATCAACATTATTAAAGCTGTTAAGCCAGGTAACCACCCCTACTCTGGGTTCGATAAAAATTAAAGGCAAAATAGCGAGTTTACTTGAAGTCGGGACTGGATTTCATCCGGAGCTTACCGGTAGGGAGAATATTTTTTTAAATGGAGCCATTCTTGGTATGACAAAAAGTGAGATCCGTTTAAAACTTGAAGAAATAATATCTTTTTCAGGTGTTGAAAAATACATTGATACTCCCGTAAAGCGATATTCAAGCGGAATGTTTGTAAGGCTTGCGTTTGCAGTTGCAGCACATCTCGATCCGGATATAATGATAATAGATGAAGTACTGGCAGTCGGGGATGCCGAGTTTCACAGGAAGGCAATGCAGAAAATGAAAGATGTAAGCAATGGGCAAGGTCGTGCTGTATTATTTGTAAGCCATAATATGAGTTCTATTAAATATTTATGCAACAAAGCTATATTACTTGACCAGGGAAAGATTTATTTTGAAGGAAGGGTCGATGAAACAATAGATAAATATCTTCAGCTGACTTCAACTATCAATGAATTCAGAGAAAATATTATTTCTGAGGACGGCAGGGTAAAACTTCGCATGCCCTATTGGATTAACAATAAGGAAGAGGTAGTTAAATATTTTACATTCGGGGAAAGAATAACTCTTCGATTTGAAATAGAATTCCTTTCTTCTTTTCGTCAATTCAATATAGGAATAGGGGTCAACAGGATGGATGGACAACGTGTTTTCACATCTCACCTTTTGGACGATAATTCATTTATTAACCCGACCGTGTTTAATGGAGAAATGATTCTGGATACAGAGTTTGATCTCGCTACTTTAGCTCCCGGAATGTACATGGTTAGTTTTGGAATGCGCGATGAAAAGGAAAAAACTATATTGTATTCTGAAGATGAATTAACCCTTGAAATAGGACATGTCCATCTTAAAAATGCAGGTTATGGAGTATTATGGCATACAACTAAATGGATAATCAAGTAATAGTGAAAAGCAGTATAGTTATTACCTCAATTTTCCCACCTACCAAAGCGGTGGATTCTTATAGTAATATGGGTTATTTAAATACCATAATTGTGGGAGACAAAAAATCTCCGGCAGAATATAACAATACCAATGTCACTTTTTTATCCGTTGAAACACAGTCAAAATTAGGGTATGCAATTAGTAAGGAATTACCATTTAATCATTACTGCAGAAAAAACATCGGGTATATATTTGCCATCCTGAAAGGAGCGGATGTTATAATTGATATAGATGATGATAATATACCATATGAAGATTGGTCTTTTCCCGATTTTAACGGAGAATATGATCAGCTGAATTCTGATATGGGATTCATTAACATTTATAGACTGTTTTCGGAACAAAATATCTGGCCACGAGGTTTGCCTCTGAATAAAATTAATTTAAAATTCAAATCAGAACAACTTCAAAAAGGAATGAGCAGGGTAGGTATATGGCAAGGGTTGGCTGATGCTGATCCTGATGTGGATGCAATTTACAGGTTAATCAATAATACCCCATGTTTTTTTAAAAAAAGGACTCCTGTAGTTCTGGGTCCTGGCACTGTCAGTCCGTTTAATTCACAGAATACTGCCTTCAGGAAAGAACTTTTCCCTTTATTATACCTGCCGACTACAGTCAATTTTCGCTTTACAGATATACTAAGAGGTTTTGTGGCACAACCAATCATGTGGCTTTATGATTATTTTCTGGGATTTACGCAGGCAACGGTTGAACAGGAAAGAAATCCTCATGACTATATGAAGGATTTTGAATCTGAAATTCCATGTTATCTTCATGGTGAAAGTATAATAGGAATTATTTCGAAAAGAATTTCTTCCTCCTATACTATTTATGAGAATCTGTTGATTGCATATGAAGAGCTGCTTAATAATGGTATAGTAACAAAGGATGAGATTGTTGTATTGAAGAGATGGATTAGTGACTTACAGAAGCATGATTAATAAGATCAAAAAGCATTATAAGCAGGGTACCCTGTTATTAGTTTTAAGGAATTTCTTTTTTCCTTGGTTACCTAGGAAGAAACGGAAATCCTCAACTGCCAGGATCGTTGGACGGGTCACAGAATCCCCTGAGGAGGCGATTGAGTTTTTAGTTACCAGGATTTCAGATCTTAATAAAGACGGCAAAACCAGTCTGTTAATAGCTGGTGCTGATCAAATATCAAAAAAACTCATTGCTAGTCTTAAAGATAAATCCATACGATTTCAAAAAATAGGTTTAAATGAAATAACCTCTTTATCAATTAAATATCCTGAAAAGACAGGTTGTATATTCACTTCTTTCATGGATGCAAAAACCATTGATAAAATCGGCAAAGAGCTATTAACCAATATATCTATTTCGAACATCCCGTTTGAATATGTTTGCATTCCAAGGGGAGAGTATTCAGCTTTGGAAAAGTATGACGACTACAATTCCTTTTCTTTTGTTTCCCCGTTGCTGACCTCTGAAATTGATTTTAATGAACTGTACGAAAACTCACTTGACAGGTTTAACCTTCGGACTCCTTACTTTCGTTATACCGCTAAATGTGATATCCGTGATTTTATGGATCTGTCTCAATTAATCACCAATGTTGTTCAGAACAGGATTGAAGGTGATTTAGCTGAGTTTGGTTCATATAAGGGGCATAGCGGATTTTTAATTTCCGAACTGTTGAAAAAAAACGGTTCAGATAAACTCCTATATATGTTTGACACTTTTGAAGCATTTCCGGGAGAGGAACTTGGAATTGATTCATTCTGGAGCAATACACATATAGTTGATTTTGATGAAGTAAAAAGCAAACTTGCCTCTCAGACCAACATCAATTTGGTTAAAGGTGATTTTACTGAAACTCTGACATTGCAATCCATTAAAAAGTTAAGCTTTATTTATGTTGATTGCGATTCTCACAGAGCGACAAAATTTCTTTTGGAATATCTTTTTGATAATGCATTATCCAAGGGTGGTTGCATGGTTTTTGAGGATTACGGACATCCCGCGCTACTGGGGAACCGGCTGGCAGTAGATCAGTTTTTTAATGAGAGGAAGGACTGCTTAAGGCTTTTTTCTCAATTCAGCGGATTCTATATAGTTGTAAAACAATGAAACCTAAGTGAGAAATCCGGATATCTCAATTGTCATACCCTCATTTAACCAGGGAAAATACATCGAAAGGACCCTTCTCAGCATTCTTAAGCAGGAGTATCAGGGGAAAGTAGAAGTTATAGTTTCAGATGGAGGTTCAACGGATAATACGGTTGATGTCCTGAAAAAGTACGATAAACAGATAACCTGGTGGTCCGAAAAAGATGATGGTTATACAGATGCTGTGAACAAAGGGTTCCAAAAAGCAACCGGTGAAATATTTGGTATACAATCGAGCGACGATTACTATCTTTCTAAATCATTCCAAAAATTAAACAACTCTTTTGAAATGAACAAAGATGCTGTTTTAATATGTGGAAGAGAAGCCCTGCAGGAATCCGACGGTCATATTTTTGGAGGGTACGAGTTACCGGAGCTTATTACTCCAAGAAGCTTTTTACTCGACCACCCTTTCCCCGGAATTTTTCAGCATACTACATTCTTTCGGAGAAAATTTTACGAAAAGGCAGGAGGAATGAGGTTGCAATTTGATATTTGTGCTGATGCAGACTTGTTCTACCGAATGCTTCATTTTGGCAATGGCCATTTTCTGAATGAATATATCGCCGTCTATCAAAGACATAATTCCCAGAGAACTACTACGCAAACTTTAAAATTCCGCGACAGTCTAATTGAAATGGTAAATTCATGCAAAAAGGATGAATTCTATTATAGAAAATATTGTCCATCTGAAAGTGAAACAAATCGTTTTCAAACATTTATAAGGTTGTTTTATCTTCAATATGAAAATCCCGAAGGTGCTTTGAACCTGGCAGAAGAGATTTCCAAATCTTCGCCTATCGATAAGCGGATAACAAATTTAATAAATCTGGTTCTGAATCAGGAGGGACCCAATAAGAAGTTTGAAGATAATATAATAAAAAAATCAGCCAGAATTTTAAATCGGATTATTGCGAAAATCTTTCATGGGACTAATTCACAAAGGGTACAGCAAATTTTATTTTCCGACAAGATAAACGCGAATTGGTGGGATGAACACAACAATATAAAACAAATAAAGCTTCAGTGATAAAATATATTATACTCATCTACTTAATAATATTTGAATATAAATATGTTTAACGCACTTATGGTTTTAACCTTCAGTAATATACATTAATATCAGTGAATTGGATTAATAGTGAAAATGGAAATTTGGAATATACTTTCATTTAGTTAAAATCTCATAAGTACCAAAGTACAATTAAAGAACACCAAGTAATATGCAATTTGTAGAAAAGAAGAAGGCTATTGGAAAAGAGAAATATGATATTCTTATAGTAGGAGCAGGCCTTTCCGGAGCTATTATTGCAGAACGTTTTGCATCACATAGCAACAAAAAAGTTCTTATAATTGATAAGAGGGAACATATAGGCGGTAATTGTTTTGACTATATTGATGAAAATGGAATTCTTATTAATAAATATGGTGCACATTTATTTCACACAAATTCTGACGAGGTATGGAAATACATTCAAAAGTTTAGTGATTGGCTACGTTGGGATCATCGTGTTTTAAGCCGGATTGAAGGTAAGCTTGTCAATATTCCTGTAAATATCAATACTGTTAATTCACTTTGTGGGACTAATATTAAAGATGAAAAGGAAATGAATCAATGGTTGGAGACTGTTCAAATTAAATTTGAAAAAGTCAGCAACAGCGAAGAAATAGCTAAGTCACGGGTTGGTGAAGTTCTTTATAAAAAATTATTTAGAGATTATACATATAAACAATGGAATAAATATCCTGAAGAATTAGATTCATCCGTTCTTTCCAGAATCCCTGTCAGGAATAATTTTGATGATCGATATTTTGATGATCGGTACCAGGTTCTTCCAAAATATGGTTATTCTAAATTTGTTGAAAATATTTTGTCACATGCAAATATTACGGTTCAAACTAATATTGATTTTTTTGAAATCAAAAATTCAATAAATTATACTACTTTAATTTATACCGGTCCAATTGATCAATACTTTGAAAGTTCCGGATTAGCTAAACTTGAATATCGATCTATTGAATTCATGATAGAACGGTATAAATCCATGCACTTCTTTCAACCCAATTCTGTAATTAATTACCCGGAGAATAATGTGCCCTTTACACGTATAGTTGAATACAAACATTTTTTACACCAACAATCACCGCATACCACGATTGTTAAGGAAATTACTAAAGTTTCAGGAGAACCATATTATCCTATACCAAACTATCAAAATCTTTCTCTTTATGAAGTATATAAAGAACTCTCAAAACTTGAAAAAGATGCCTATTTCATTGGTAGACTAGCCAACTATCAATACTATAATATGGATCAGGCAATCATGAAAGCGCTTGAATTCTACAATAATTTTGACAAAGAAGACAATTAATTCTTTTTAGGAGGAAACAACTAATGCCAATATTAAGCAGATTTGCACAAAAAAGGAAAATAAAGTTTTTTTTAGAAAAAATTCCCAAAAACAAATCAATATTAGAAATTGGATGCGGGTCAGGATGGGTAGGGTACTATCTTAGAGAGAATGGTTGGGCAAATTATTTAGGAATTGATATCAATCCTCCGGCAAATATTGTTGGTGATATATGCAATTGGAGGAATTTGGAAATTAAAGAAGCGTCTTTTGATATTATTATTGCTTTTGAAGTTGTTGAACATGTTGATTGCTTCAAAGAATGTTGGGAATTATTAAAAGTAGGTGGCATGTTAATGCTGACAACACCAGTTCCACACATGGACTGGGTTTTAAAAATTATGGAATATCTTGGACTAAATCAAAGAAGAACAAGTCCTCACAATAATCTGATATATTTGAAAAATATTTTTTGTTTTAAAGAGAAAGAGATAAGAATTATTCTATTCTTGGCTCAGTGGGGAATTTTTACTAAATAAACATACACATGGATGCATTTTTACATAGTAATCAGATGGGAAGTAACAAAAGCAACAAATTATACATTGTTATGCCTGCCTATAATGAAGAAGCAAATATTGAAAAAACTGTTAAACAATGGCATAGTGTGGTAGAGAAAGTAGGTTTAAATTCGCGGTTAGTTATTTTTAATGATGGCAGCACTGATAATACATTCGAAATAATGCTTCGTTTGAATGAAAAATATTCCCAGTTTATTCCAGTTTCCAAGCCGAATTCCGGACACGGAGCTACTTGTATATTTGCCTACAATTACGGTATAAATGCTGATGCGGATTTTATTTTTCAAACCGATTCTGACGGACAAACGAACCCGGAAGATTTTTGGCCTTTTTGGGAAAAGAGAAATGAATATGATTTTATAATTGGTTACCGAAATGATCGAAAAGATGGTTGTTTTAGAGTTTTAGTTACTAAAGTTTTAAAATTGCTTGTTTGGCTAATATTTAGGGAAAACATAAGGGACTGCAATTCTCCTTTCAGGTTAATGAATCCTAAAAAACTAAAGCCAATCTTGGAAATTATGCCAGATAACTTTTTCTTTACAAATGTGATCATTAGTACATTAGTGGTTAAGAGAAAAGAAAAGCATTTGTGGTTACCAATATCTTTTAAACCACGACAAGGGGGAATTAATTCTATCAATCATAAAAGGATCATTAAGATTGGATGTAAAGGTATAGTTGATTTCTATACTATGAGACAAAAAATTTATAATGGACAAAAATATGAGGATTAACAGAGTATATTTATTTATAGTAATCGGAATTTATATCATTACACTTTCGACTATCTCAAAGAATCTTTTTACACCCTATTTAAGCTATGATGAAGCGGGTCAGTTTTTTATCTCTAAGGGTTTAAATCACGATTCAAATCCATTGGAAAAGGAAAAAAATTTAACATATGTGATTAAAAACAACTCTTTTTATAATCTGGATCCGGGTGGCTTTACCATTTTATTGCATTATTGGTCCAAAATTTCAAATTCACATATCTGGTTGCGTTTATTACCATTTTTGTTTTTCATTGGTCTTATAATGTCTTTCATTTATTTATCATATCAATGGCTTAAAAACCTGAACATTGCTATACTCATGGGATTTATTCCTATATTTTCTCCTGTAGTACTTAGTATGGGCTTTGAAATTAGAGCCTACAGCATGGAAAGTATTGGGACAATAATCAGTATTGTTGTGTTGGAAAAATTTAAAAGTCAAATCTCATATAAGAACCTTTTTTTATGGAGCTGTGTCCTTTCTTTTTATATGACTTCACGATATTCTGAAATTATTATTGTATTTGTTGTTTCACTTTATGTATTATTTTTAATCTTCAACACAAACCTGACACTGAAAAAGAAATTATTATCATCTCTGGCATTCTGCATTCCTCTCCTATTTACTTTGGCTTATATATACTTTTTTGCATTAATATTTCAGAATAGGAATCTTGAAGCAGTAGACTATCTACCGTATATCAGCAGCAGTAAACGCATTTTATTAGCTCCTAATAACCTTCTGTTTCTCTGTTTAATAATGCTTTTAATTATATTATTTTTCTTAAAAAACAGGTTTCCGATAATTAAGAAATATGAAATGCTTTTGTTTGTTACAATTTTCGTTAATATATTATTTATCATTCTTTCATTCTTGGGTAAACATCCCTGGGACCCCTATTCAAATAGATGCATCTCTCTGTTTTTATTAGTACTTCTATGTTTCTCTGCACTTTTAGGTGAGCTGATAATACCTTTATTTAAAAGCTCTGATATTTTAAAATATTACTTTATGGTTTCAGTTATAATATTTACCTTAAATAGTAGAAAGGATTCCTTGCTTATAAGACTGAACAAAAGTAATACTTACTACAATTTTCAAAGAATTTCTCTTACTGACTATAATCATATATATGTAGATTGCGGGGAAGCTCCTATAATTAGATATTTATTCGAATATGGGAACCTTAAGACAAAAAAAGGAACAAGTTATCCGGATCACTTTACTTTCGAAAAATATGGTCGTCACGGTTTTTATGAAGGGCAAAAATCAGTACATGACTTTTATATGGGCCAATATAAAATGAATGATCTTCTTGAATACGATCTTTTAATTACTCCTGGATTATCTCGTTATGGTAATAATGACAAATGGGAACTAATTAATGGCACTACTAATTTTTATGTAAAATCCAGAGTTAAGTGATTCGTTTTACTACTAATATTTAATGTTAACAAAAAAGCCACAAAATTAATTAGATGTTTTAATTAAGAAATCAGTTTATCTAAAAAGTGAAGTATTGAAAGTTTATGAATAAAAAACATAAGGTTCTTTTTGTAAGTCCAGGTGCATCATTTACAGGGGTCCCGGTTCTTTTTTCAAATATGTTATCCTGGCTAAATGAAAACTCCAGCATTATACCTTTCATATTAACGTCCGGTTCTGGTCCCATTGAGAAAAAATATCATGAGCTTGCTCAGGTATATAAATGGGATGGGCAATCAGAATTGTCAGGTTTAAACAGATTTTATTTTATCAGAGTTATTAAAAGAATCCTCAAAAAGTGTGTGTCAATTAAAGAGGCAACCTATAAGGAGACTCTTCTAAAGACATTAGAACGGCAGAAATTTGATCTTATTTATGCAAATTCGGTAGCCTCATGTGAAATATTAAAGGATCTGAAAAAATATTTACCATGTAAGGTAATATGTCATATAAGAGAATTAGAAATATCAATTTTTCAATTCTGTGGAAACGAATTGTTGCATTCACTAATACCATTCATAGATCTTATTATTGCAGACTCTGATTCAGTGAGAGAAAATCTAATCGTTAATCATGGCGTTAAAGAAGAAAAAGTCATAAAGATCTATGAATATATAATTCTTTCAGACGCTGCAACCCTCATAAATCATCTGGCAAAAGGTTTTAATATGGAGTTGAGAAAGAATATTGGTATTCCGAATAATGCATTTATAGTTGCTTCCTGCGGAACTACCGACTGGAGAAAAGGGGCTGATCTGGTTGTCCAAATCGCAAAAAAAGTTTACTCTAAAACTACCCTTCCAATTCATTTTATCTGGATAGGTGGAGATAATAATGGACTTGAATTTCAAAAGCTCTACTACGATTTAGTCAAATTAAATCTCCAGAATTATATTCATTTTTTAGGTATAAAGGAAAAACCTATGGAATATTTTTTAATTGCAGATGTATTTATGTTATGTTCCAGAGAAGAGCCTGTTGGAATTGTAGCATTGGAAGCTGCCTCTCTTGGTAAACCAATATTGTGTTTTGATCAGGCTGGAGGAATGTCTGAATTTGTAGAAGACGATTGTGGGTTTATACTTCCTTATCTGGATATAGATGCCATGGCTGACCGTATTATTCAGTTGCAGGATGACAGGTCACTTCTCTTAAAGCTCGGAGATAACGCAGCCAGAAAAGTTCAACGTCATGATATTAACATAGCCTGCAAAGAGATTAAATCCTTAATCAATTCAGTAATTGAATCATAAAACATGCACGGGAAAAAGATTCGTCCATTAGCATTTTACCTGCCGCAGTTTTATCCTACACCTGAAAACGATATATGGTGGGGGAAAGGATTTACCGAATGGACACTGGTTGCGCAGGCTAAACCACTGTTTAAAGGGCATTATCAACCTCACCTTCCCTCCGATCTTGGTTTTTACGATCTCAGGATCCCTGAAATCATGGAAGAACAAGCTGCTATGGCAAAATATGCCGGATTGTATGGATTTATGTTTTATCACTACTGGTTCCATGGAAAACGCTTCCTGGAATTGCCTGTGAATAACATGCTGAAATCAGGGAAACCCGATTTCCCTTTCTGCCTGTGTTGGGCAAATGAGACCTGGACAAAAGTATGGGCAGGGAAACCAAACCAGGTTTTACAAAAACAGGAATATAGTCTTGAAGATGATAAGCGGCACATATCATATCTTTGTGGGGACGTTTTCAACGATCCTAGGTATATTAAAATTAACGGAAAACCTTTATTCGGAATCTGGGAGAGAAAAGAGATCCCTGATCTTAAAAAAACCATATCTGTCTGGCAGGAAACAGCAAAAGAATTTGGCTTTCCCGGACTTTATCTGGTTAGTTTAGATTGTTTATCCGGGGCAGTGGATCCGTTGTTGAATAATCTGGATGCTGTGGTTGAGTTTGTCCCGGACTGGGGAAAACTTCCCAAACATCAATCTCGTAACTTATTTCACAAAGTTCTGAACTTTCTGAAAATTTATCGTTCTCCTTTTTATGAACATAAAATCATGAAATATAATGATCTGGTTAACATTACAATGAATAAGACTAAACCAACATATAAATACTTCCCAGGGATCACGCCGTCATGGGATAATACTTCCAGACGCAAAACAAGAAATGCACATGTATTTCATGATTCTTCACCTAGGGAATTCGATGTTTGGTTAAATAAAATTATTGAGGAATTTGTACCATATTCAGAAGAAGAAAATTTCATTTTTATAAATGCATGGAATGAATGGGCCGAAGGAGCGCACCTTGAACCCGACTTGAAGTGGGGGAAAGCTTATTTGGAGGTGATTAAAAAATATTTCAGATCATGAATTTTTTCTACACACACATATCTTCGGAAGCTAAAGAATATGTGAATCGTGTTCTTGACACTACCTTTATTTCAGCGGGGAAAATAGCGGAACAATTTGAAAAAGAACTGGAAAGAATTCTGAAATTGAATCAGGTGGTGACAGTCAATAGTGGTACATCGGCTTTACACCTTGGACTTGATATCGCGGGAATTAAAGAAGGAGATGAAGTAATTATCCCTGCACAAACATTTATTGCCACCGGATTATCGGTACTTATGCTGAAAGCAGTCCCTGTATTTGCGGATATACAACCTGATACCGGAAACATTGACCCTGTATCAATTGAAAAAAAGATTACTTCCCGGACAAAAGCCATAATTCCTGTACATTGGGGTGGATACCCTTGTGATATGGATGAGATTAATGCTATAGCTTCAAACTATAAGTTAAAGGTTATTGAAGATGCAGCGCATGCTGTGGGTGCGAGTTACAAAGGTGACTCTATAGGAACAATATCTGATTTTACAGCTTTCTCATTTCAGGCTATAAAACATCTCACAACAGGAGATGGCGGGGCGCTGTGCTGCAAAGAAACAAAGGATTACCTGGGAGCAAAACATAAACGATGGTTTGGCATTGACCGTGAAAACAGCAAACCTTCAATATTAGGCGAACGGGAGTATGATGTTTCAGAATCAGGATATAAATATCACCTAAACGATTATGCTGCTGCACTTGGTCTGGCAAATCTGAATGATATACCGGCTATACTGAACAGGCATCGATTCATTGCTAATATTTATTCTAAAGATCTGGCTAATATTCCGGGGTTAACTTTACTAGATCGGA
>OCZT010001592.1_pt1 | contig 23453 bp, 26 predicted proteins | sample 1539031 | NCBI WGS metagenome assembly OCZT01 (sample SAMEA3539308, study PRJEB22396) | soil metagenome | biome: tundra; feature: field; material: soil | place: USA | collected 2010-05 | depth 0.15 m | reverse complement strand
CCCGCTACCCCGAGGTGGCGATGCGGGCCCTGGACGTCTGACGCGGGTCTCGCCCTCTGGTCGGTCTCCCTGTTTCGGGCCCGCGTTTTCGGCAGATGAAGCCCCTATATATAGGGCCATGTGGGGGCGCAATGGGAATTGCCGGGGGCTGCGGGGCCTACAGACCAGAGTCACGCCTTCGGTTTCCGTCTCAATCCCGGCCCGTAGGCGGGCATTCTGTCGGGAGAGCGATTTAGGTTCGAGTAATCGGCCTTTTCCTAGGAGGCGTCCCCGGAGTAATGGCTCAGCGCGCGAGTCTTCTGGACCAGACCCCGCTTTCGGTGGAGAAACGGCGGTCGAATAGGACCGTCTACGTTCTCCGAAGTGGTTCCCGAGCAGCTTAACGCGGGGTGGATGGCTCAAAGCGCGGTGGTCCGGGACTACCGGGCGCTGGAGATCGGACGGCGGGCAACTCTCTTCACCGAAAGTCGGATACCAGAAGACCACCGAACCGCCTCGGGTTCAGTCGTAAACCATCCGAGGCGGTCCGTTTGATCCCTACTCCGAAGGCAGCGAACGCCTATTTTTGTCCCTTTCCATTGCAATTGGGACACTGAATCTTCCCAGTGTTCTTGCAGTTGGCACAACCACTGCTACACCTCGGACATTTAATGAGCCCTTGGCCTTTGCACGATGGACAAGTCATATTCTCTCCTTGTCAATGCTCGATGGGTCGCTTTTCGACAGATGTCCAGTGGGAAAACGGTGAAGAACAGCTGGTTCGGGTGCGAGCGGCGTGACGCGGTTGAACGCCATGAAACGAGTCTAGCACTGGTGAGATAGGCGGTCCAGTGCGGTGGGTCGATCGCCGGAAAGTGGCGTGAGGCCTTCGAGGGCTACTGGGCCCTGTAGGGCGGCAATGGGAATTGCGGGGCGCTGTGGCGCGTAGAGACCAGAGTCACGCCCTCGGTTTCCCTTCTCGGGCCGGTCCGGAGAAGGGCATTCTGGCCGGACGGGAGCTCTTCATGCGGAGGGCCTGCTGCCGGTGCTGCTTCGAAAATTCGCCTGAAGAACGGTCACCCCGGGAGACACTTCGGTCGACGTGTGCGCGCACGGAGCCTTCGTAGTGACCAAGGCGCTGGTCAGTGCGCGCCAACGCCCGCCGCAATTCCCATTGCACCCCTGCACGATCCTCGAAATCCAGCCCTTCTACGCGTCCACGGAGCCTACCAAGTCGCCGGCCGCTTCCTCCACGTCCTCGTCGTCGGCGTCCTGTGGTACCTCTTCATTCCCGTAAATCGCCTTCTTGTTCATCGCAGCCTCTACCAGCGACAGAAGGGCAGCACGACGGGCGCTGTAAAACCCCTCAAAATCATCGGCGCGAAGAAAAGTGGGATCAATACTATGCGATCTGAGAATCACATCCATGGCAGCAGCGTCGAGTTGAACCGCCTTGTCATTCTGGAGCTGCTCCAGATACTTTGAGGGGGCGTTCCCCCCAATCTTCCGATTGGCTTTGAGGGAGATGGCCGTCTTGTTGACGATTGAGTTGTAGATCCGCGGCGAAATACGCCGTCCCTCGCACCACTTTCGCGGGAAGATATGATGAATGTCAATGCCTCGTTCGTTCCGATCGATATCAAGGATCCGGGCTTTCCAGAAGAAGTCCTGCGCTCCTTGTTGCTGAAGCAGGACATATAGCCCTCTATATGCAGCGGAGGTCCTCGTCCTAAGAGTGTCCAGACGGCTGGGCTGGAACCCTGCCGCCGTCACTGTGCTCGGCTCCGGTGCCCCATCTTCGTCGATCCAAGTAAGCAGTTCTTGGAGATCCAGTGCGATTCGCGTCTCCGTCGCGCTGCCGTATAGCTCGCCGAACACTCCACACCAGTACCACCGCGACAGTTTCCGTTGAACCTGCGGTTCGAGCCACCGTTCCTTCAAGTGTGTAAGCACGGTCGCAAGAGGTACGATCTGCGCCGCATAAGGAAGAAACCTCGTATGGTAGAACCCCAAATGGCGAAGGAACTGTTCCGCCTCCAAGATGCCCGTCGAAAGGCGATCCGCCCAATGTTCATAGGCGGATAGCGGCGTTGCCAGTATGTGCTCTCTCTTGGCACTGACTGCCGTAACATCCTTCCCTGTCTTCCCTGCGCTCAGGTCCGCTTGCTTGCGGTCGAGGGTGTGCAACAGGGTGACCCCCTGAAGGAAATCGGTCGGCTCGAGTTCTTTGAGGAGAGGTTTCGCAGCAAGTATTGCTCTCCTGCCCCTGCTACCATCGAGCTCCGCCTGCGGCTCAACGCCAGGGCTGCTCTTCTTGGGCGCCCCGAACCAGTCATTGCGCAGGTTGAAATTGTCGGCGGCGTAGGTCGCGGTCACCAAGTCAAAGACGGATAGCGGGACGCCGCCGGTATTTACCTTTTCAAATATAAGGCAGACCGCGGCCTTGGAGGTATCTCTTGAGAGGACGATTACAGGCAGCAAATAGGTGCGAAACGGGTTGAGGATCTCCTTGCGGAATGCCATGTAGCGACTAAACCGCGCCGGCTCCTGGGCGTTCAGATGTTCCTCCCAGTCATCCGAGCTGAGGATTTGATTGCATGGAAAGTGAAAAGCGTTAATCTCCCTTTCGGGGCTACTGAGATCTAATACCACATCACGGCCGAAGTTCGCTCGCAGCTGGCGTTTCTCATCCACGCCCACAAGTGCGTCCGCAAGCACGTCTGGTCCATTCAGAGCACGGTCTATATCGAAGTAGTAGAAACGCTTGATGTCGTGCTTCTCGTCGCGGGTTGAGGTAGGTGCTAGGAGCTTCAATACCTGTGTCAGAGAGGTAAGCCGCTGCTGGCCATCCAGAATCAGTTTTTCTGGATCACGATGAACTGACGTGACGACGCCTTCTGCAAGGCGTGCCTGGAATCTCGCTTCACCGCCGGTCTCAAGGAGCATTACGGCGCCAATTGGAAATGACCGCGCGATGCTGACTAAGAGAGAACGAATGTGCTCGTCATCCCAGACCCAGCCCCGCTGAAAGTCGGGCAGTTGAACCTTTCCGCTAACGACGTCAGCGAGAAGGTCGGCGAGCTTTGTCTTAGTAGAGTCGAATGTTGACATCTACGCGTGCTCCGTGTGTCTCAATCATATCCGCTCCCATGCGACGAGGTCCCTGACGTGGTTGAACGGTCACTTGAACTCCTAGCTCCTCATGCCGCCACAGCCGTAGCCCGGACCCCTTCCAGCACTCGTACGAGCTGATCGACTTCGTCTGGCTTGAAGAGAGCCTCCGGACCTCGCGACGTCAGATCGGTGAACGGCGACGAGTAGAGGGCGGCTGGCTCCACGACGCCGCGCTCCGTGAGCTGGTTGATGATCAGGTTCACGAAGTCGATCTGATTTGCCGTCAACGTCTTGCCGGCGAGAAAGCCGGCGAGGGCCGCCTTAGCAGCCTCGCGGTCCAGTCCGACGAGCGAGCGGACGAAGAGGCCGAGGCCCTGCGACTCTGCCTTCGCACGGGTAATTTCTTCGGCGCCTCCAGCTCCGCTTTCCGCCAGGATGCGCTCCAGTTCCGAAAGGTCGGCCGGCGTCAGCGGTTTGTTCAGGATCACCTTGCGGACCGCGACGTTGTCCTGGTGGGCGCGTAGGAACGCGCGCGCCTTCGCGCGGAACTTCTCGAAGTCGGCGCCGACAGTGAGCCCGGAGAGTTGGACCTCGGTCGAGGATCCGATCTCATCCTCGAAGTCCGTGTAGACGAACCGTCGCTGCCCCTTATCGATGAGTGCGACCAGGTCCCTTAACCGGCGCCGCACGCGCTCCAGCATTGGCGTGGTCACGTCCTGCCACCATTCCTCCGTCTGTACCTCGAAGATGAGCGGCATCTGCGCCTGCACCATCGGGATGGCGCCCTTCTCCTCAAGCAGGCCGGCGATCTCCATGACCTGACCCCGAAGCCGCGGGAACGCCGGCGCCGACCGAAGCACGGCCAACTGCAGCTTCAGGATGAGGAGGTCGAATCGCTTCGCTTCTTCGGCTTCCGCGTCAAGTTCGGAGGGCAGGCCCGCCACTTCCTTTGACAGATCGGTCAGAGCCTCACGAGACAGAATTCGCCACGCCTTTTCCTCCGCGTACGTCTCGATGAACCGACGTTTGGGGCGGACAACTAAGTTCTCCAGGTTCATTGCCGCAACTTCCCGGTGAAGCCCCATTGCAATTCCGCGGCGCACGTCCCCCTCGGTCTCCGGATCCGAATAGGCGGTCGCCACCTCCCCAAAAGCATTCTTGCTCACGCCGACAGCGAGCCTCTTGTCGAGCTCGGCGAGAACCTCGAGTCTGTTCTTGAAGAGCTTCTTTCCGAGAGGCTCCTGCGATGCCCCCTCCGTGGTCTCCATCGTCTGATTGAAGAACTCGAGATTCTGGCAATAGTCGAATAGGTAGAACTGCGTCTTGTTCTGGCCCGGGCCGAACAGATCGGGGCACAGCCGCGTGCCGCGGCCCAGCATCTGCCAAAATTTAGTCTTTGATCGTACGGGCTTGAAGAAAACGAGATTCGCGACTTCGGGAACGTCGATCCCAGTATCGAGCATGTCTACTGAGATCGCGATGTGCGGCGCCTTCTCCTTTGCGGAAAACGCGTCGATGAGGCTCTGCGCGTAGGTGGTTTCGAAAGTGATCACCCGAGCGAACTCGCCCTTGTAGTGCGGGTAGTTAACGTTGAAGCGGTCGGCGATGAAGTCGGCGTGCGCCTGGTTCTTGGCGAAGAGAATCGTCTTCGCGAGCCGGTCGCCGCCGGCAACCTTCAGCCCGTGTGTCATCAGATGCTCGAGAACCTTATCGACCGTGTCCTTGTTGAAGAGCCACTTGTTGACGGCTTCCGGCTCGACGCGGTCGGGTACGCCCCCTTCCTCATTCCATTCGAGCGCGTCCCACTCTTCCTTCTCGTCCTCCGAGAGGTCCTCATAGTCGATCCCCTCCCGTTGAAACCTCAGCGGCACGGAGACGGCCTTCGGCGGGACGAGAAAACCATCCCGCACCGCCTCTTCGAGCGAGTACGCGTCGGTGGGCACACCGTTCTCGAGATGGAACAGGCCATAGGTATTACGGTCCACCTCGTCCTTCGGCGTGGCCGTGAGCCCCACCAGAAGCGAATCGAAGTAATCGAAGATGGCGCGGTACTTCTGGAACACGGAGCGGTGCGCCTCGTCGATGATCACGAGATCGAAGTGGCCGACACCGAAGCGGCGCTGCCCGTCCTGCGTCTCGTCGATCAGCCCCATCATCGTCGGGTAAGTCGAGACGAAGACGCGCCCCTCGGCGTCCCTCTCGGTGACCAGATTCACCGGCGACGAATCGGGCAGATGTCGCTTGAAGGCATTCACCGCCTGCCTAACGAGCGCCACGCGGTCCGCGAGGAACAACACGCGCTTAGCCCAGTTACCGCGCATCAAGAGATCGCAAAGCGCGATCACCGTGCGCGTCTTGCCCGCCCCAGTGGCCATCACCAGCAGCGCCTTGCGGTCGTGGTCGCGCTCAAAAGACTCGGCGATGCGGCGAATGCCGCGCGTCTGGTAGAACCGCTCGACGATCGCCAGGTTGATCTCGACGGCGGCCAGGGGCCTGCGGCTCGCACGCCTCTGCACGAGAAGCTCCAGCTCCGCCTTCTTGTAGAAGCCCTGCACCCCGCGCGGCGGGTAGTTCAGGTCGTCCCACGACCAGTGTTCATAGCCGTTCGAATAGAAGATTACGGGGCGCTGGCCGAACTGCTTTTCCAGGCAATCCGCGTAAAGCTTTGCCTGTTGCTGCCCGACCCGCGAGTCGCGACGGGTGCGCTTGGCCTCCACGAGGCCGAGGGGCTTCCCGTCGTTGCCCCAGAGCACGTAGTCCACGAAGCCCTTGCCGTCCTTGTTCGGCATGCCGGTGACTTCGAACTCCCGGTCGCGCGCCTGATCCAGCGGCCAACCCGCTTCCTTGAGTAGCAGGTCGATGAAGTAATCGCGGGTCTCGACTTCGGAATAGTCGTGCGTGTCGGGCTGCGCCGCCGCGGCCTTCTTGGCCTCGGCCACTTCGGCGCGCAGGCGCTTCAGCTCCTCGTCCAGGCTGGACTTGTCGCCCAGCAGGGCCGCGAGCTTTTCGTCTCGTTCACGCAGCCCTGCCTCGATCTGCTGCAACTGCTCCGCGGTCTGTTTCGGCTCGGTCGAGCCTTTCTGCAGAGAGTTCAGGTCGAAGGCCAGGCCCGGCGCTGGGCGCGTCGCGCGGCCGTATGTGCGGGCCAACCAGTACGCCACGTGGAACAGCTCGCGCACGGCGACCAGCGCATCGTCCGGTGGAATCGCACGGTGCCCGTGGACGGCGCGGTTGCCGAGGGTGTTGATCACCCGTGCCTTGCTGAACACCGCCTCGCCAGCTACCGCCCTGAAGGTCGGCTCGTGGATCAGCGCACTTAGATTGTCCTGATAGGGTAGTTTCAGCGCGGCGTCGTGCTTGTAGGCCCAGGTCACCGCTACCTCGAGTGCCCGCCGGGCGTAGAAGCAGGCTGTACGCGCGTCGGCGTGCACTGCCACTTCCGCCTTCCTCGCGGCCTCGTAGACACCCGGCCATTCTCGTTCGAGGAAACTAAACTGGTTCAATTCAGCTTCCGCGATACACGATGTCAGCGTCGAGCTGGTCGCTCAGGTACGGCGTGAACCCAGCCAGCAGAATGGACATGGCCACCATGTCTCGCATATCGATGGCGCGAAGCATCCCCGCTGACGGCGTCCCATGGCGCAAGCCAGGGAAGTCCGACGCGAAGCCGTATAGGTTGAGCAGGGATGATCTCATGGCAGCATGGGGCCATTGTGTAATCTGCTTGCAGATTCCGGCTAACTCCGTCCCAGTTATTCCGGCTGATGCGGCGCCAATAGCCTCAAGGAGCATCACCTGCTTTGCGACACAATTCCCAATTCGCCCCTCTGTCTGCCCCAGCCGAAGATCCTGTAGTGCCTCCTCGAAATCCCGCAATCGCCGCGCTACGTTTCCGTCCGCTCGACCAAGCACGTTCAGACCGCGGATCACACTCGCAAAAATACCCGTGAGAGTTGGGCGCAGCGTGCAGGGACGTCGCAGGTCATAACGCAGGCTGAATTTGTCGATGAAGCCCACCAGCAGGTTGAAATAGCGGTTCGCCAACGGATCTCCACCCATGTCGTCAAGAATCCCATATGTCGTTTCAAGAAACGCGACGAGCGCTCGTTCACCGATGAAATCGCTCGTTCCGGTTCGTTCAAAGGCCTCTCTGCTTCTGAGCTTGTCGTTGATAATGCCATCGATCGCTCGCTCCCTTGCCTCCGCGCGCTTCTTCGGGTCATCAGCAAGCTCGGAAAGTGCTTGGGACAGCACGTCGCTACTCCTCGCTGTGTCGCCAATCAACGTCGTTAGCGCAGTCTCCAGCGCAGCTCTGCGGTGGATGGCGGTCTCGAGGCCCACGGCACCCGATCCGTCGAAGACCTCATCGCGGCGTGCCAGCGCGATTTCGATTCGTGCAAGCCCGAGAGTGCGATCAAATGCCTCTCTTAGTTGAATCGCATCGTTTATCGCAAGAGCTACAGCGCCGTCGGCAGCAGGCTCCTTGACAGCTACCGCGAGTTCACGGTAAAGCTCAGAGAAAATATCGTCCGGAACGCCCTCCTGCTCAATCAGTGGCTTCCAGATCTCCCGCACTGTCTCGGACCAAACGCCAATGAACTCGCCGCGCATGACTACAGCTCGCCCCGGAAGGCACGGGACTGTAGCGCTCCGAACAGCTCGTCTAATGAAGCAAGGGATGCCCTGCTCGTCCCCTCGAGTGTGTTGACGGCGGAGAGTATCCGGGAAAATCGGCCCTGCAGATCAATTGGAGGAACGGGAATCTCTATCCGTTCGAATGCGGACTTCTTTAGAATCGGGAGCGTCGTTGATGCGCCCCAAGCGATGATCGTCGGCTTGAAGAAACGGAGCACGGCAAAGCCGTAGCTGTCGTCGATCCCTTCGCCCCATTCAACCGCATTGATCTGCTGATTGAAGGCGCTGCTCACGGCCGCCTTCCCGATCTTTCCGATGGTCGCGCCGATACAGCACACAAACGTCGCACCCGGCCGAACCGTCACGCTCTCCCCGGCTCCAGCCTCCGTCACACTCCGCCTGGGCAGCGCATCACTCTCGAGGTCACCCGGTGTGACAAAGGGAATCGGCCCATCGAACATGCCCTGCTTCCCACTCGGCGGGGTGCCACCAGTCGTCACTTTGCCAAGCTCCTTTATCGCGCGCTGCGGCCAGCCCCTCGGGTTCATGGCGGGGTCGCCGAACATGTCGAGAAAGATAGACTGTGTGAGGATGTCGAGTTGGGCGAAGGCTGCGCGGCGTTTGCCCCGCAGTGCCTCGGCCCGGTCCAGTGCCTCCGCGATCCGCCGCTGCTCGGGCAGGGGCGGGAGCGGAATCCGCATCTCGTCGAGATGCCCGTTGCGAAGGTTATTGATGTTGATTCCTGAGGCCAGCGCTGATATGCGCCGCCGATAGTCCTGAGTCTTGAAGAAGTGTGCGAAGTAAGCAGGATCAATGTTCTGTGCAGGGCGCAGCACCTTGCAGAACGCGCCAAAGCCTCCTTCGAAGTCAGCCAGCACCCGGGCCGCCTTGCCCACGACGTCGAGACTCCCGCTGGACGCAGCGATCAGAACATCGTGCCGGCGAACCCTCTGCTTGCGTGAAATGCGCTCCGCCGGAACGTAAACCAGATCGTCGAACACCAAGCCTTCGTCGGTGATGTTGCCCGCACGAAGCACCGGCAAATAGCCAGGCCTCGGAGTGGTGGATGCATCCTCCTTGCCGTAGGAGACTCCGCGCACCTGCTCTGCCAGATCGGCAATTCGCGCTATCGGAGCACTCACCCGAGCATCTCCTCCAGTTCCCTTATGCCCTGCTGGATCTCCTCTTCCCGCTTGGCGAGGTCCGCGAGGATGTCTTTCGGCGCGCGGTGCGCGATCTCCTCGTATACCACTTCCTTGTAGCGGTTGAAGGAGAGGTCGTAACTCTTGGCAGCAATGTCGGTCTTCGGGACGCAGAAGCTCTGCGCGGTTCGCGGGCGCTTGTGCTCGGCGATGCCACGCCCGGCCCAACGCGCCCGCACGTCGGGCAAGTTGTTCTTGATGTGCTCCTCGGCGGAGAGCGCCGTGAGCGGCACGGGGCCGAGCCTGTCATCGGAGAGGAGCGGTGTGCGCCTGTCGTCGAGGCTCCAGCCGTCGGCATCCACATCGTAGAACCAGACCTGGTCCGTGCCGCCGGAGTTCGTTTTCGTGAAGAGCAGGATCGCTGTGGATACGCCCGCGTAGGGCTTGAACACCCCGCCTGGCAGCGAGACGACCCCGTCGAGCTTCTAGTCTTCCACCAGGATTCGCCTCAGCTCCTTGTGCGCCTTGCTAGAGCCGAACAGCACGCCTTCGGGCACGATCACCGCGGCGCGGCCACCGGGCTTCAAGAGGCGAAGGAAGAGCGCGAGGAACAGAAGCTCCGTCTTCTTCGTCTTGACGATCTGCAGAAGATCCTTCGCGGTATTCTCATAATCGAGGCTGCCGGCGAAGGGCGGATTCGCCAGCACCAACGTGTACTTCTCCTCCTCGCCCGCGTGGTCCTGCGCCAACGAGTCGCGGTAGCGGATGTCGGGGTTTTCCACCCCATGCAGCAGCATGTTCATGCTGCCGATGCGCAGCATGGTGTTATCGAAGTCGAAGCCGTGGAACATGTGCTGGTGGAAGTGTTCCCTGGACTTCGCGTCGAGCAGCAGATTCGGGTTGTGCTCGCGCAGGTACTCGCCCGCGATGACGAGGAAACCGGCGGTGCCGCAGGCGGGGTCGCAGATGAGATCGGGGGACTGCGGGGCCGTCATTTCCACCATCAGCCGGATGATGTGGCGCGGCGTGCGGAACTGGCCGTTCTGCCCGGCGGTCGCGATCTTGCCGAGCATGTACTCGTAAAGGTCGCTCTTGGTGTCGCGATCCTCCATCGGGACGTTGTCGATCAAATCCACCACCTTCGCGAGCAGCGCCGGCGTGGGGATCGTGAAGCGCGCGTCTTTCATGTGGTGCGCGTAGGTGGAATCGTCTCCGCCCAGCGTGCGCAGGAAGAGAAAGACGTGCTCGCTGACGACGGTGTACATCTCCGCCGCCGCGAGGTGCTTGAACCGAGACCATCTCAGGTCGCTGTAGGGGCGTCCCTTCGCGTCGTCTCCGTCCGGGAAGACTTTTCTCTCGATCGGAGCCCTGAGTCGAGCCGCCTTGTTCTCCGCGAGCGTCTGGAGGTCGTCCAGACGCCGGATGAAGAGAAGGTAAGTAATCTGCTCGATCACTTCGAGGGGATTCGAGATGCCACCGGACCAGAAGGCATCCCAGATTCGGTCGATCTGACTTCGAATTTCGGCGGTCAGCATGGGCACCTACTGGACGGATACGGTACACCGATTTCGACGGACCCGAAGAGCAGCTGGGTCTCCGATCCGATCGTCCTCAGGTCTCGAGCGCCGCGAGAGTTCGGACAGCTGACGCGTGGCAGGAGGACCAGGGCGCTGATCGAACCGCTGTCGGCACGTCCCGAGCCGAAGCCCTGTGCGCCCGACCTAGGGAAACCTGGATCAGGACATCTGGATGGACCGCAGGTAGTGACTCTTCGTAGCGACGTGGGCGCTCGACGACACGGCTAATCTTTCCGAGACGTAGATAGTACGCCACATGTGGCGTGGGCACCGAACTCCGTTCCTTCTACCTTCCGACCGTGCCCCCGAAGGATCCCGGACACCGTCTTCAAATCCGACTCGCGGCCGGTCTAAGGCGCGAGCGGTCCCGGCAAGGGTGGACCCAGGAACGGGCGGCTGAGCTGGCGGGCCTGAACCCCCGCCACTACCAGAAACTCGAGAATGGCACCGTCAACGTCACCCTTCGGACCCTGGAGCGCCTCTGCCGTGCCTACGGGGTGGACGTCGGGCGTCTGTTCAGGACGTAGGCCTGACGGATGGTCGCGGTCTAGCTCTTCGATTTCCAGATCGCGGCGTCAATCGTGGCAAGGATGTGTCCTATCCAGCCGAGGAAGAAGAACCAGAGAACACCGGACAGGACGAAGAAGCCGATAGCCGCGAGAACCCGTCCCTGAATGAGCTGTCCGAGCCCCGGGATGAAGAAGCTAACCAGCGCGGCGATCACATTCCCGGTCGAACCCTGGCTCATATCGGAATGATACGGCGCTGAGAGGCTTCCCCGAATCGCCTGTACGACGAGTTCTCGTCTCTTTAAGCCGATTTATTTGCGAGACATGGTGGCCTCCGAATTAGACCACTAGGCGCGGCGCTCTAACAAGTTACCCCCATGGGTATGCGCCTTCCATGGTGAAGGCGCATACCACAGACGCAGCGTACGATGCCTGGCCGGAAGGTCCTCGGAGCGCAGGTGCGGGGTGGGGGCGGAAGTCAGGCGGTCGAGATGGGTCGCCCGCGCGTCCGGAGGTATTTCCCTGACCCTCGCGGATTGAAACCGCTACCCTTGTGGCAATGGACCCCACTCCCAGTCAGAAGCGCCAAAAGAGCCGAGCTAGGCGCGACCACATTAAACCCGAGGGATACCTGCGGGGATTCGTGCCCGACAAGCCAGATCACGAACAGAAACCTCTGTGGGCCTGCTACATCTCGCCTCCACCCATTCAGACCAATCGGCCGACACTGAAGTGGATTCCTCAGAGCCCGTCCGAGGTGAGCATACAGATCGGCTGGTACGACTATTCGCCTGACAGCACGCCGGATGAAACCGCTGATCAGGCCTTCGCCAAGCTAAAGCGGGAGGTCACGCCGGTACGAGACGCCATCCGAAATGAGCGCTACCGGACCTGGCGCCACCACCTTCCGTTCTTGCTGCGCTACGGCCATATGTTGCAGGTCCGATCTGAGCTTTACAGGGAAGATGTGGGCGGTTCGTCGCCCAACATGCCTCATCCGAAGAACTACTCGATCACTCGGATGAGAGAAGAGCTGAAGAAGGGCCCAAACGAGATGTGGAGCTCATTTCAGTGGACTCTTCGCTTCTGTCGGGACCCGAGTGATCCGTTCATTACCGGCGACTCTGCTCCGGTCATTTCGGGCGAAGTAGACGATCCCAATCTGATTCTCACTGACCTCCGCACCAGATGCCTGTGTCCGTTCGGCTGGGATATGGCCCTATTGGGGCGAGTCGATCCGTGGCCGCGAGATCTTGGGGAATGTGAGCCGTCGGAGCTGGACTTTTACCGCCGCCGGGTCTCGGAGATGGCTAGGCGCTATCTTGTGTCGCCTCGAGATATATCGGATCGGCTAGATGTTCGCATCCGCCGCGTGGACCCGCTACGGGAGCGCGAACGAAATTGACCCCACCGCTTGATCCGCAGCATCGGCTCTTCGCAGATCTCGCGTTCTCGGCGTTTGAAGCCGGACACTACCCTGCATCGCTGAGCGCCGCCTCGCGTGCCGTGGAGTCCGCGCCCCAGTGCCCCCGCAGTCTCTGGGCCTACGCCTGCGCTCTGCAGGTCGCAGGCAATCAGGAGGAAGCCGCCGCGGCTTACGATCAGATCATCGGCCTCGGCCCGCGCCGGATCTCGGCGTCCTGCTGCTGTCGTCACAAGGCCCACGCGCGCGGCCTCATAGCCGACTCCTACCTGCATCTGAGCCTTTCCCTCAAGGAATCGGGCTACAGCCTGGCCAGCAAGGACGCGTTCGCCGAGCACCTCGACCGTCGCGGGCCCGGGTGCTATTCCATTTATCGCCTCGATGGCCTCCCCGATCACACGTCCGCCATTCAGGCCCGAAGGCCCGTGGTCTGAGTGTCGTGATGACAACCATGGCTTGGATCGTGTCCTTCATCCTCAACACGCTGTTCTGGCTCTGTATCGCGCGCTGGGGCGGAGCCGAGAGACTCGAGGGCACCTTCGCTTCCGGCTGCTTGGTTTCCATTTTCGCTCCTAGCTGGAGCGCGGATGGCCTCAGGCTGTTCGCCTACGTCATGCTCGTCGCCGGCACCGTCCTCTTTATTACAGGCCTCTTTCAGCCGGAGATGAGGAGCCTTTGGTTTTAGGTTCACTCGCCACTGAGCCTGATATCCTTGGATGCCACCGGAAAGAGGTCACAGCATAGTGGACTGGAACTGGTTCTTTAGCTCGCTCGCGCAGTCCATCGCGGCTGTCGCCGGCATCGTGGCCGCATTTGCAATAACGAGTCTCGTATCGAACCAGGCCGACTTCAAACGGCAGGTTGCACGAGGCGAGGAGCTCCTCGCCCGTTGTCGCGAACTGGTCGACAAGCTGTCCAAACGCTACTTCCGTTGGTATAATGAGCGCCGACTCGAAAGTGCATTAGACTCCATAGAAGATTCTGTACGACGGAGCGTCACTGCCTCCGAGGATATCGAAGAACTCTTCCGGAAATACCCTTCCTCACCGTTCCTCCCTCGAGGAGAAGTGATCGCGGCCATGGAGAGACGGATAGCGTTTGTAAGGGCAGACCGCGACCGCCCCAGAACGGGGTTCGACTCCAGGCTGGATACGTCGGTTCGGTCTATGAAGAGCATTAACGTCCAACCGAGGCTTGAGACTGAACGCGAGATGATCGACGCCCTTGTCGTGGACGTGCGGCAGAACACACGACTTGTGTCCCAGTATCTGGCCAGCCTACGAGACAACCCTGAGGATTCGCCGATCGTGCGTCTGGCTATTGCTGCGTCTGTAGTCCTGTTTTTGGGGGTGTTATTTATCCACTGAGTTTCTTGCCCATGGATTCAATGCATCCACCGAGTCTGTCATTCGCGGCTATCGTTCCCGCACTCTTTTCTCTTAGAGGGTTCCTTCTGGCGTTCGCGAGCATCGTGTTCTTATCACTCTGCGGTATTTTCTTTCGTGTCAGTCGGACCCTGCGTTACTCGTCCTCGTTCGTGAAGGATCTCGAGCCTTTCTTAGAACTCGGGTCCTACTCGCAGGATCTGGCCGTAATGGTTGCGAACGAGGACGCGGAAAGTAAGGGCAACGAAGCCGTTGAGGCGGGTGAGAGCGGTATTTGACCGAGAACAGGAAGCGTACTCGCTTCTCTCGCCGCTGCGTCTACGCAGCCCGCGCGAAGTCGAGCCCGCCGACGTAATCCCACCCTCGCGGCCCAGGATCAACACCAGAAAGGTCTTATCTGTTACGAGGAGGATCACGGCCTCGGTCAACGGGTCGTAGTGCTCCACCGCCTCGCTGACGGCCGTGACGAGCGTCGTCGCGTCCTCGTGGGGCTCGAGCCTGGCTGCTATCTCCCGGGGAGTTTTGACACCTCGAATGCGGCGTGAAGACCCGAACACGAGAGGACGGTGAGGGTGGAGTGAAGCGGGCGGCGCATAATCCACATCGAAGATGTTTCGAGGGTTTCTGCGATCCCGATCGCGCCTGTCCGCCTTCCTGCGGGAGACATGGGTCGCCTCGGCCGCGATGGGTCTCTGCTGCGCTACCCAGGGGGTCACGTTCGTAAAGCGGTTTGCCGCCTCATCTCCATCGGCCGTAACTCCTGGGAGTCCAACGGCAACCTCCCGAGACGCTCCCGAAACCCAAAGGAAGGCTGACGTGTCCCACGCGTGAGGGCTGAGGATCAGGGCGCAGAAGCTCCTAAGAGCCCGTACCCCTCGAGCGTAAGTCCGCCCACGTAGTCGTATCCCGGCGGCCCTTTCGCCGCTGATGACGTGCGACCGCCTCCCTCGTCGCCCGCTCGCGCTGCCGGAGCGCCATCAAGAGGACGGCGATCGGCGAGACGTCGAAAGGAAGTCGAGGAGGAGCGAAGAAGTCCAGTACGTTCGCCGGCAGCGGCGCTTCGGCCTGGCGCTCCGGCGGCGGCACGCTAAGGTCGATCGAGCGGCGAGTCGTCATGGAGGGAGTTTCTCATCGAGGCGAGTAGCATCGTGAGATGACAATCGGCGTTCCCGCTACACCCGGCATGAGCGATTTTCAAACCTGGGTAGGAAAGAAGCTCTCGATCGGTGAAGGCCTCGCGACAGGTGTTCTCGGCGGAACGTACTCGGACGCCGTCTTGATTCTGGGGCCGCTCATCTCGTCGCTCGCCGCCATGGTTTGGCCTGGCCTCGGCATAGACAAGGCGAGATTCATTGAGGCGTGCGTCAACCTTGCGGATCGCGACTTGGCTCTGGACCGGGTGAGTGTGCCGCTGCTCATTCAACACCTCGAAGACACGGGCCGTAACGCTGAAGCAACGGCGTTGCGAGGCACGAACACAGCATTCACGTTCGCCCAGGCGAGCCTGGTGATTTGTGGCGATGACGTTGACCTGGCACCCGACGAAGTGGCACGTGTTGTCCCGATCCTCACGATGAAGGAAATACGGGCCCACGCGCACGCCACCGTTTTCTACGAGGAAGTCCGGAGCAGCCTCACGCATGAGTACCAGCTCGCAAGGCGCGTCGGGAGTCACGCGATGGCAGAAAGCGCCGTGGGCGTGAGTTACGTCAATCTCCTCGAGGGAAGCGGCCCGTTCGGGGTCGACCCTCCGATCACAGAACGTCGCATGATTCACTTTCCGATTCCGCTGCTCGCGGCCATTGCGCGAAGTGTCTCGACTGCGGTCGAACCTCTCTTCGAGAAGTCCTTGACCCGTCCAGTTCCTCCCGTGTGGTGGGTCAACGGAGGTTGAGAAATGTCCACCGGCTCCGCCCGCGAGTCCTTCGCCCCAATTGGATCGAACCTTCCGGACTTTGATAACTACTTCTGCCGCGACTGCCGGCGCATCGTCCATGTGAGAAAGGGATCCCCCGGCTTTCGCGCGTGCCCGACGCCCGGATGCTTGAGGCCGACAGGATTCGGGGTGTACGTGACGACCCCGAGGCCGAGAACCGCCGCTCGCGATCCGACCCCCTGAGGGCCTGCACTCGCGGCTGAGCTTCGGTGTCATTAAATGGCGCAAAGAGGGAGTTCGCTATGCCTACGCTCCCTCTCCTGAAGGGTTCTTGGTACACTATAGATGGTCGCAACTCGGCCTCGGTCCGATCCGCGGCTCTTACTCTCACGGTTCGAGCCGCACCGGACCGTCATACGAAGGAGGCGCTCCTTGCGCGTTGATACCAAAGGGTTCAAGGTTCGCGTCGAGAGAAACGATGGGACCGCCAGCCACCTAGCCATCGTCTACCAGCTCGTTCCGGCCGACCCGCACGTCGTGACCGAGATCTATCGACTTGTGTGGTCTACCGACGACGCGTCACCCAAATCCGCATTCGCGAAGGAGTTATTCGCTACAAACCTCGGCGCCAGGATATCCACGGACGGGCGTTCCAACGATGTGGCTCGCATCGAGGGCCTCCTGAAAGAAGCGTACGGCGCCGCTTGTAAAGACCTGATCGACCCCTGGGTATAGGTCTCGCCCGATGCCGCCTAACAAGCGGGCTGTTTTGCTTGCGCTCGCCGCTGAACTCGATATCGTTAGGCCGCTCAAGGTAAGCTAAAGCATGTCCGAGCCCAAGTGGCATCACACGCTACCCCGTCGATACCAGGCGGGTTTCGCTCACACGGTCGACGGCCCGATCTGGAGGTTTGAGCGGAGCCGCCAACGAATCCGACGGGCTAATCCCAAGAATACTGCTGTCGCGCGGCACTGCTACTCGTGGGACAAGCCGGGCTCAGTCAAGGCCTCCGCGCTGGAAACACTCCTAGCGAACTCCGTCGAGAACCCCGCATGGGCGGTCATCGATAAGCTCGACAGGAGAGAGACGCCCGACCAACTGGATCGCGTGCCGCTCTCTTTCTTCTGCGCTTTTCTGCTCGCACGCGTCCCGGCGTTTCGCGCGAGCTTCGAGTTTCAGTTCGCAGCCGCGCTCGTTCGGTATCCGAACCTCGCCAAGGACGCGCCATTCCTCGACGATCTATTCCAGAAGACCGAGTCGGGCCTCCTCATCCCACGTGCCACCAAGGATCAATCTCTCGTCAAGATGGTCGATATCGGCCTAAAGGTGGGTCAATACCTCCTTACCCTTGACACTCACATCCAATATTCTGCCGCCAGCGAGCCCTTCATCACGACGGACAATCCCTTCGGCTTGGTCCGAATGGTCGACGACGGCCAGGAAAAAGGAATCATGACGCCCGGGTTCCTAAAGGTAGTCCCTCTCTCGGCGAAGACTGCTATTGGGTTTGGAGAGGTCGGAGACCTCATTTCGTTCACAGAGGTCGCGTCGGACAAGATGCGACGGAACAATCGGAAGCTCGCGTCTCAGGCCACAGAGTTCGTTATCGCCGGCAGCGAAAACCAGCTTTGCGAGCACGTGGCCGGTCTACCCGTCGAAGCACCTCACCCAAGCACCTTTCCGACGGAACTCAGTTAGGAGCAAGAGCGGCCTAACCCCTCGTATCTGGACTCCTCCTTGGGATCAAGTGCGGGCGGTCTCTAGTCTTCTCCTTCTAGGAAAGCAGAAGTTTCGGTCGTCGAGGTGCTTGCCGTGTCGGAACGGTCTCGATGGTGATGAGCGGAGGGGGTCGCGACGCGAAATGTGCTTCTCCCCCCTGGGGGGCACCATACATCCCCATAACAAAGGCGTTTTGACATGTTAAAGCGTCTCGGAGCCGCGTCCTTACGACTCGGAGTTTCATCTCTCGCCCCGGGGAGACCCTATCTTCCTGGCGCTCGGGGTGATGAACCGCCACCAAGGTAGCGACCCTTCTCACGAATTCCTCGTCCTGGAGCCGGGACTGACCGACGCGTCACGCCAGCTGATCACCAACGCTCGCAGCGGAACCCGTATCGTTAGGTAGCCGTAATGAATCAGATGTACTGCACGAACTGCGGCACCGTTGCATACGCGAAGACCTTCACAAAGGGCCACTTCGCGTTCGAAGTGATTCTTTGGCTCTGCTTCCTGATTCCGGGTCTCATCTATTCCGTGTGGCGCTTGACCACTCGCTATCAAGGATGCCCTGCCTGCGAGGCCCCGAACATGATCCCGGCTGGCTCACCGAAGGCCCAAGAACTGTTGGCGCGGCGGCCAGCGCCGATGATGAGCGAACCGCCTCCGGTGGCGTTCAGGCCGCCCGCGTGAGCCGCTCCATGAACGCACGCTGCCACGCGCTCCCCGCCGCAGACACCGGAGAACAGGCCATACCGTCACGAAGGTGGAACCGCGCCCTCCCCCTCCCGTCTACATCGGGTCCCTTGTAGACAGAATTGAAGGGATCGGACGGCTTTGGGGCACGTCGAGGATCTCGCCCCGAGCCACGTAAATTCTCAAGGAAAAGCACAAGGTTGCACACGGTTCGACGAAGATCGGGGACACGGCACTTGACGTGATAAGTACTTGCACAGCCCCTGGTTATGTCCGCGAATGTTGGCTGACCCGCGACGCTGCGGGGGCATGTGGCAGCGACGGTTATGCACACGGTTACGTTCCGAAATCGGCTGAGCCGAGCCACAGCCGCCAGACCAGCCGGAACCCTCCGGAGATAAAGCCGGACCGCTGCTAGGCCATCGGCCCGACGACGGCACGGTCACCCCGGCTCTAACGGGCGAACGTCTGCGAGCCGGATGAAGCCTCCCGGAAGGCTCATTAACCAGCCCGGAATCGCGTCAGGATCGCTTCTGCGGGCATGAGGGATAGCAGAACGCTTCCTACCTCTAGTTTGAAAACTGTATCGGTTGATTCCGTCCGGCTCGGGGTCACGTCGCCGACGGGCGATCATATTTTGACTGAATCAAGTCGAGGCTAGCGAGGGCCGCTTCTGTCGAAAGGTCCCGGCGAAGTCAACCGCACCAACTAGACCAACCACCAACCGCCCGTTCGCTTCGAGTCCCTTTCCCCGCTCTGCTCCAGCCAACGCCCTCCCTCTCTCTTCCCCCTAGAGAGAGTGTGGGGGGGTGGTGAGATAGATACCCGTGCGGGCGGTTGGTGGTTGGTACGGTTGGTGATAGAAGCGAAATTGGGCTAATTCGTGTCGGTAGGCTGGCCGGGTGGACGCAGGGAGTCCGCCGTGACGTACTTCCCGGCCCCGTTCGGGACGATCAGGCCCTCCTCAGCCATCTGCCTGAGCCGCCACTTCGTGGTGTTCAGGTTTACCCCTAGAGCCGTCGCAATCTCCGTCGGACCCATAGCCCCATGAGTGGAGAGAAGGTCGAGAATCCTCTGGCGCTCCGGGTCTACCGGGGCAGCATGTTCGTTAGTTTCCCCGTCAATGATCTTCCAGACTCCAGAATCGAGCTTGATCCTGTAATCCAGCCCTTCGAGGTCTCGCCCGACCACCGAGAGAAGTGTGTCGCCTCGACTTGGCCGGGGAGTCAGGATAAGACCTGAGTCGGCGCACCCGAGAAGACCCTGAGTCCCGGAAATCGTTTCGAAGGGGTCCTCCGATTTAGCCTTGCGCGTGTGATGAACGACGAGAATCGCAACTCCAAACTTGTCGCCGAGCCTTTTCAGGGGTACGAGGGCTGCGTAGTCGTCGCCATATTGAGTACCATGCCTCGCCGCCGCCTTCCGTACCCGCGCCAACGTATCCACCACGACGAGCTTCGCCCTCGGATGTTCAGTGAGCCACGCATCCAACCCTCCGAGTCCACCCTCGTCGAGCTTCGGCCAGCGGGTCCGGAAATGAACCCCCCTCGGAACGACGCCGCCCGGACCCAGCAACATGCGCAGACGTTTCTTGAGGCGTCGAGGTCCGTCCTCAAGAGCAAGGTGGAGAATCTCGCCCTGCTCCGTCCGGAGGCATCCGAACATCGATTGCCCGGAGGCAACCGCCAGAGTGATGGACAAAGACAGCCAGCTTTTTCCCTTCTTAGGCCCACCACAAAACAGCGACAAGCCTTCGGAAACTAGAGTCTGAACGACTTCGAGAGGCTCGGGCAGGTCCATTTCCATGAGTTCTTCGGCAGTGAAGGCTTCGTCGGAGGTCGGGGGTTCGGCTTCTGCCGCACGGGCATCTGGCAACGCGGGTGCAGCGCTAGCGTTCGGCGGATACCTGAACGCCTGATCGAGCTTCTTCACTGCATCGGCCCCGGGGAACGGAGGCGTGCAGTTCGCGGCGGCCTCGAGGACGAGACGCTTCGCCTCGTCGAAAGTGAGATTCATGCCGCGAAGGCGACAGGCGTACTTGAACAGCTTCTCGTCACGTTGACCCTGCGGGACGCCGCCGAGAACGCTGCTCGTGGATTCGGAGTCCTGACAAGTCGAAGTAGGACGCTCTTCCGAAGACGGCGGGGGAGCAAGAAGGTCGAGGAGAGGACCGGGGATCGGCGGGAGTGCGGTCATGGGCGTCACCCACTCGTACCTGCCCCCGCTCCTGTGGAGACTCGGCGGAACGACGACGTAGCCTCCATCGCCCCGAATGTCGATCCCGGAGCGGAAGTTGTTCCGGCTCTTGACCGGCCTGTCGGGGACACGAAGAAAGTAATGGACGCCATCGCCGCCGGTATGGACGAAGGCAGAATCCGGAATCGGTCCGGCTTCCGCCACGAGCGCGTCCAGCGCCTCAAGACCACCCCTGTCAGGGTCCACATCGATCACAACTACGCCGCTCTGCGCGCCCGTGGCAATGGCGACGTTGGCTTTCGGCCACTTCGCCCACCACTCGCGGATCAGATCAAGGTCGGTCGTGGCTGAATGGAACCCTCCGGCAATCCTCGGGTGCTTCCCTACGTCGTTGCAGTCGGGCGTCCCACAGGCGCAGAGCCCGTCGGGGAGAGGCTCGAAGACCGGCAGGACCGCCATGCCCCGTCCAGCGTAGAACAGCGCGAAATCCAGCGCGTTCGTTCCACAGGACAGATCACCGAGAAAGTTACTGACGCTGACCTCCGAGAGATCCGAGCCGTCGAATGGAATATTCATGGAAACGTCCTTCCGTAGTGTTCACTCGTTGCGCGTTCGCACTTACTGCTGCTGGGAGTGCCCGAGCGAACTCAACCGAGGACTTCCAGTTTTCGTGAGAAGCAGGGATTACCCCCGGTGCTCACTCTTCTCGAAACGGCTCGTTACGTTGTTAAGATGAACTTCCTAGCACCACCTTCAGCGCGCCGCCTTGGATTCAAGGCTTCCTCCCGCCCGGCACTCTCGGCCCGGCCACGGCCTGTCCCTTGTCGTTCACAGCAGCGCCCTCCTCGACAGGGCCGTCACACTCGGTCACGTCAAACGTAACGGGGCCGCCGCCGATAACGCTCTGGGACCATTCACAAGTAACCTTCGTGGGGCCGAAAACCTCTTGGGTCACGACGGCGTGAATGACGTTGGGGCCGGAAACCTCTCCGCCATCACCTCGCAGCCGGACGCGGCTGAGAGGATATCGACCCGCCGACCGTCTGCCGTGTTCGTCACGTAGAAGTAGATCCGGTAGAACCCCGCGAAACCGGCGGTCGTGAGCGTCTCCCCGAAGTCCAGCGTCCACTTGTCGGACATCTCATGGCGAAGGATCTGGGAGGCCGTGCTTTGCGCGAGGAGAGCCTCGTTCCAGTCCCAGCTAAACGACATGACGTGCGCCCCGTCTGCGTCTGCGCGAATTTCGACATGGACATGACCGACGAAGAGTCTTTCCTCCGGCCCGCCCTCGCCGCGTGCCGACTCGACTGCGTCATCCTCTGCCTTCTCCCACACCGTCCCGTCTGCTGTCGGAACCTCGCGGTAGCCGACGCTCCTCAGGAGTTCCTCGGCCTGCGAGAGGCGGTACTTATGGGCGTCGTAGCGTTCTTCACTCATGACTCTCAGCCTCCTTAAACCACTATATGGCGGCAATGTGGCGAATTTCAAAGGTAAACGGTTCGAATGTGAGGCCACAGCACAAGTCAAGTACCTAAGTGTTGAGTTGTATTGGTCTTATCGACCGAAAGTTTTTTTGCTCTGTACCACCTTGGCTCTGGCGACGGCCCCCGAAACCACTAGAGACAGGGAGGCGACAGCATGAGTCAAGCACCTAAGGGTTGCAGTGTCTGGCTTTATCTGCGGCAATGAGACTGTGATCTGTACTACCTTGGTTTTGGCGATGCCCCTCGAAACAACGGGGAACGGCGCCTTCCTCGGCACTGTCACAGAAGCCTTCGGCGCTGCGTCAGGCACGCTCTGATCTTCGTGGCCATTCAGAACTGTTGAGTCTGATTTCGTGATTCCTCCGGGTGGCGCACTGGCCAAGAGGTGCTTTTATACCTGATCGCCAATTGCATCTCTAGTGTCTGCGGGACATTCGACGTTCCAGTGCGAGAACCCTTTCGGCGCACCAATAATTCCCCGGGTTTCGGGAGCGGTTCGCACAGCCCATGCAGTGCAAATTTCTGGCCAAATCAAGTCATGACGGCGTCGGGCCGTGCGTTTGATGCGATAGTCGCAGATCGGTCGAATCAAGTCGCAGCAGGTCCCGCCAGCAGCGATGCTTAGCTGCAAGATCGGTCGAATCAAGTCGCGGTCGTGCGTGGTGGGACCACAGAGCGACCGAATCAAGTTCCAACGTTTGGTAGCAACTTATCCGGATAAGGTGGTTTGTACGTCTCTTCGCGGCTTGTTTCGGCGCGATTCGTGATGCATTGTGGTCCTGTCAGCCGGGTCGTACCGGATGACCGTAAAGACGGTCTCGGAAATTCGGGCGAGGTGCCCTCCGAGATATAGGAATTCAAGGTATGAAGCCCGAGAAGAAAAGCGAGATTGAGAGCGCCTCGCCGCCGAACCCGGCCAAGGAAAATGACCGGCGCTTCGCAGAGTACCGGCGGAAGTTCGGCAACAAGTGCTGGGAGCTGGACGCGCTGTCGCCGACCTATCTCGTAGACCTGGTGACGAAGCACGTCGAGACTCTCATAGAGGAACCCGCTCTCTGGCAGGAACGCCTCGACAAGATCACGGAGGAGCGGGCGAGGCTCGCCGACCTGGCGGAGGAGTGGGCGGCATGAACGCCGCGCTCGCCGGCCGCTACCCCTTCTTTCGCGAGCCGGGATCTTTTAAAATCAGGGCTCGATGAAGCTGCTCTCGCCCGCCCACGTCGCCGAAGCTCTCGGCATCAAGCCGCAGAGCCTTCGGCTGCGCCGGATGAAGGGACAGGGCCCGCCGTTCATCCGACTCTCCGACTCACCGACTGGGCGCGCGTACTACCGCGAGTCCGAGTTCAACGCTTGGCTCGCCGCTCGGCCTAGTCGCATGGGAACCGCCGAGGAGAAGCAGGCCGCCCTTCCCTGCGCGTCGGCGCCTCTCCACGCCCCGACCGTGCCGGAGTCCGTAGGCGAGGGCTCGGGCGCGACCTCGACGACTTCCCGAGCCTTCTGAACGAAACCGCGCCGCGCGGGCAAGGGGCGGGCAAGGGAACTGCCGCGAGTCACGAAACAGGCCGAAAAACGCACATCGCGGCCTGAATCGCACTCAGGAGGTCGTCAGTTCGATCCTGATCAGCTCCACCATTTTATTGCGGCGGCTATACGGCCTTCCCGTCCAGCACCTCGCGCACCTTGCGCGCGAGCGCGAGCGGGGTGAAGGGCTTCTGGAGGA
>OCZT010001591.1_pt1 | contig 23458 bp, 12 predicted proteins | sample 1539031 | NCBI WGS metagenome assembly OCZT01 (sample SAMEA3539308, study PRJEB22396) | soil metagenome | biome: tundra; feature: field; material: soil | place: USA | collected 2010-05 | depth 0.15 m | reverse complement strand
CGGGGATGAAGAGCGGGGTTTCGCGGCGGGCCACGTATTTGGAGGCGGTGTCTCCAGTGGCTGCGGCGATGACGCCCATGGCGGAGAGCGGCGTGGCGGGCTGGTTGTAGCCGTAGGTGGAGCGGAACTCGGCGTCGAACTTGGCGACGCTTGCTACCGGAGTGCGCGCGGCCTGGCCGGCGGGCAGTTCATGCGAACGGCAACCGGTGCTGCAGGAGCCGCCGGCGGTGGCGAGTTCGAGAATGGGCATCAGCGCCTGGCCGCGGAGAGTGGAGCGGTCGGCGGCGGTGAGCGCGCCGATCTTGATTTCCTTGACCTGCGAGAAGCCCTGCATCATGACTTCCATGTTGGACTGGACCACGGCGTCGCCGAGCTTGCCGAACTTCTTTACGTACTGCTTGTGGACGACGTCGCGATACTGCTCCTGGGTAATGCCGAAATCCTTGAGCAGATTGCTGACGGCGAAGAAGCCGCCGAGGAAGGCGTTGCCCTGCATGCGGAGTTGAAGGTCGCCGCGGTCAGTGGCTTTCTTGGCGATGGCAAATCCGGGCAGGGTGAAGACGCGGATGTTTTTATCGATGATCTGCTTGCGGGCCCAGAGAGGCAGGCGCTCCCAGGCCTGCTCGCCTTCTTCGTCGGACTCCCAGAGGAGGCTGCCGCCTTCGGTCATGCCGTCGAGGGGGTTGGAGTGGGTGAAGGCTTTGGGATCGCAGCAGAGGACAACGGTAACGTGGCGCAGATCGCAGTTGACGCGGATGCGGTCTGGGGCGGCGACCATAAAATACGAAGTCGGCGCGCCTTTCTTCTCAGAGCCGTATTTCGGGTTGGCGCTGACGTGGATGATCTCTTTGGGGTTGCCGTATTCGTCCTTTAGGCCGTCGCGCTCATAGAGCAGGTCGTTCAGGTCGCCGATGATGGCGCCCAGGTTTTTGCCGGTGGTGATGGCGCCCCATCCGCCGATGGAGTGGAAGCGGACGGCTACTGCGCCCTCGGGGAGGAGGGACGGGGTTTCGTCGCCAATCACGCTATATGGGTGGTCGATGCCTAGGACGAAGAAGTTGACGCCGTCTGCTGCTCTCTTTCCGTCTTTGCGGGCGCGGCCTGCGGTGGCGTATTCGTAAGCACCGATGATGTGCTCGGGGCGGAAGTCGCGGGAGCCGAGGCCGTAGGTGCCGCCGTAAATATGGGGCACGTCTGCCATGGTGAGGGCGGGAAGGCCTTCCGCGGCGGGACGGCCTTCAGTTTGAATCGCCTTGGAGAGCGCGGTGCGGATATCGCGGCCGAGCGGGTTGTCGCCGGCGAGAGCTTCGTCAGTGCGCTCGAGGATGATGACGTTCTTCTTGCCCTTGAGGGCGGCGACGATGGCGGCTTCGGGGAAGGGGCGAATCACATTGACGTGAATGGAACCGACGCTGGCATTGCGCGTCTTACGGAGGTAGTCTACGGCGGCTTCGATGTTTTCTGCTGCCGAACCAAGTGACACGAATACGGTGTCTGCGTCGTCGCACTTGTACTGGCTGAGGAGGCCGTAGTTGCGGCCGGTGAGCTCGGCGAAGTCCTTGTATGCGGCTTCAAGGAAATCGAGAATCGGCTCGGCGAAGTTGTTGCGGCGGGCGACGATGCCGTTCATGTAGTGTTCCTGGTTTTGCACGGGGCCGAGGAGGATGGGGTTGGCGAGGTCCATCATCTTGGGGACGCGGCGGCGGGTGGGGCCAAAGAGCGTGCGCTGGGCTTCAGTGGGGCAGTCGATGATGTCTTCAGGAGCGCCGAGGTATTCGCGGATCAGTTCGGATTCGTGCTTGTAGAAGGTCCGCTCAAGATGGCTGGTGAGGAAGCCGTCCATGATGTTCATGCCGGGGGTCAACGAAAGCTCAGTCACGCGGCGCAGGATGATAGCCTGGTCGGCGGCCTGCTGCGCGTCCTTGCCAAAGAGCATGATCCAGCCGGTATCGAGCGCTCCATAGATGTCGTCGTGGCCGCAGTGGACGTTGAGGGCGTGCTTGGTGAGGGCGCGCGCGCCTACTTCGAGGACCATTGTGCTGGCCTTGCCGGGCGCGTGGTAATACTGCTCGACTCCGTACACCACACCCTGGCCGGAAGTGAAGTTGACCACGCGCTTGCCGCAGACTGAGTGGGCAATGGCACCACCCTGGGCCGCGTGCTCGCCTTCCGTTTCTATAGCTATGGTGTTGTGGCCGAAGACGTTCATGTGCCCTTCGGCATAGGCCTGCTGGAAGAGCTCGCCGCCCTCGGTTGAAGGTGTGATGGGGTAAAAGACGCCGGCGTCGGCGATGCGGGTCTCGGTGTGGTATGAGACAAGCTGATTTCCGTTAGCGGTAACACGAATGCCAGGATAGCGAGCAGAAACCGTCATAGATACCTCTCTTCGAGCCCAGTTTTTCAAGTTCATGTGTTTGCAGCGCAGCGCCGGTTCTGGTGCGGTGTAGCGCGTCCGGTTGCGAATCCGGGGAAGCTGCGATTTGCTTTGCGGCCTTTGTTTTGAGGGACCTGCATCTCAAACGGTACGGAACAAAGGCCATGTCAAGTGTAAAGGCCGAGGGGAAAAAGAGGGAACCCAAGGGGAGGTTGTCCTCGAAAAACGGCCTATAAATCAGTATGCACCTCTAGAGAGACAGACGCATTTGGCGGGGCCGGCGGTGTCCCACGGGGTGGGATGGGGGTCTGGCGGGGGTCGCTTCTTCCCGGGGGGCTTGAGGCTTGTCGGTTCCTTTCTGGCGACACGCTTCCCCGCGACGTAAGACTGAACCGATCGGGAGATCGAATTCAAGACGGGAGATGCAAATGGCCTGTTCAATTCCGCACATGATCGGCGCTCCCGGCTGATTGTGCCGAGTTAATATTCGCGTTTTCGGGAGATATCATCCCTTTGCTTTGTGATGGTTGCGAGCAAACTGTCGATTGTCGCAAATTAACAAGCGTCTAAATCTATCGAGTTATCAATCTGGTACAGTCGCCGGATTGAGGTTACCGTAACGTCGAAGCTGTAGATGGGCAAGATAGTTGTGACCTTGCATCTCCGCATCGCAATTACGCGACATCGAAGCACGTTCTTCAAGAAGGCCCAATGAATTCTTTCTCCCGTGTCCTTTTCGCTCTCCTGGCATCCGCTATTCCTGCGTACGCCACTGTCACGGTCACCAGCCCTGCCATTGGGACGGCCGTTACGTCACCTGTGCACTACACGGCGACTGCTACCGGGACCACCTGTACCAAAGGCGTCGCTTCCATGGGGATATATGTGAATAACATATTGATCTATGTCGTAAAGGGGGCGCTGTTAAACACGCAAGTTACGATGGCTGCAGGGCCCGAGCATACGGTCGTAGAAGAGTGGGATTCCTGCGGCGGTGCAACTTATACCACCGTGAATATAACCGTCGTCGCATCCCTGGCGGCGCAAGTAACGATCAGCGCAAACCCTCTTTCGATTACGGCCGGAAGCCCATCCACTTTGAATGTAACTGCCGTAAATGCTACCCAGGTTACCGTCTCCGGATCGAACGGCACGACTTATCCATTGGCGTCGAGCGGCGGAACGGTGACGGTGATCCCGGCAGCAACGACGACTTATACAGCGGAAGCGTTGGCAACAGCAGGCAATGCCTCAGCAACGGCGACAGTCACGGTGGCCTCGGCAACCGGCCTTCAATCCATTAGCCATGTCGTTTTCATGCTGCAGGAGAACCACTCGTTCGACAATTACTTCGGCATGCTCAATCCCTATCGAAAGGCTAACGGCTGGGAGATGGGCGATGACGGCAAGTTATATGACGTGGACGGGGTTGACGATAAGTTGACCAAAATCAGCAACCAGGACGATCAGGGCCTTGCATATAGCCTCTACAAATTCAGAACTACCTGCATAGACGACTTGAGTTCGGCCTGGCTGGAAAGCTACGGCGACGTCTATCGCTGGAGCTTCAGCTCAACCCGTCCGATTGTGATGGATGGCTTCGTCCACATAGCCCAGGGATACGCGAACAACTGTGTGAGCACCGGCCAATGTTCCGGCAAGTTCACTGACACGACCGGCGAGCGCGCCATGGGGTACTACGACGAGACTTTTCTCAATTACTACTACTACATGGCGGCTCAGTTCGCGGTGTCCGACCGGTGGTTCTCGCCTATCTCCACCAAGAGCACACTCAACCGCATCGCCACTTTCACCGGCGGCACTACCCAGGGACTGGTCTTTGATCCGGGCAGCAACGACCATCTTCCCCAGCTCAACATACCAACGATCTTCCAGGAACTCGACGTGGCAAAGGTTTCGTGGAAGATCTACTACACAGTTACCCAGGACCTTTGCCTGGCCTCCAATCCCTGCTCTACCTCGGCGAGTGGAAACTATCCGGCAACCACCTTTTCCATCCTGAGTTACTCGTTTAACTACTTGCATGAAAACCCCACCAAAGCAGCCTGTACCGGCACCACCAAAGCATCCAGCGTGGTGGGCGATGCGACTAACTCTTTCTGCATCGATCCCAATCACGTGGCCCCGCTGTCTGCGTACTTCACAGATTTAACCAACGGGACACTGCCGAGCTTTGCATTCATCGAATCCGGTTCGGGCGTCAATGACGAGCATCCGGGTTCCGGCCAGTCGATCCTTATGGGACAGGCCCAGGTGGCGAACATCGTCAATAAGTTCATGGCAAGTTCTGCCTGGAAGAATTCTGTCTTCTTCCTCAGTTACGACGAGGGAGGAGGCCCCTACGATCACGTACCGCCGGTGCCCGCCCACTCGAACCAGAACACCGATGCAGCACTGGGTACAATTCCGGACATCTCCACGATCGCCGTGAATGCCGACAGCTACAAGCCTTGCGTGCCCGCCGGCGGCGTGGCGACGACCCATTGTGACCTGTTGCCGGGCGACCCAGGAACCAACAGCGGCGATGCGCCGGTACTCAGCGGCTTTGCGGCACAGCTTGGGTTCCGGTTGCCCAACATCATCATCTCGCCGTTTACCCGGCGCCACTATGTATCGCACACGCCGATGGATCACACGGCAGTTATCAAGTTTGTCGAGAACCGGTTCATAGGCAGTTCTGCGCATCTCACGGCCCGGGACGCTGCGCAATCGAACCTGCTGGAGTTCTTCGATTTCTCCAAAGTCCCATGGGCCACGCCGCCCACCCCGCCGGCTCCTGTGACCCCCGCGACGTTGGGCTACGATCCATGTCTGCCGCTGAGCCTGGGGCCGTAAAGAACGATAGGCTCGGACCGGATCGGGGCACCTTGGGCTCTGCCTCAGAGTGCTTACGGTGCAGCCGTCATCTGAGTCCAGGATCCGACTTCACCCGCCTTTTCCGGGGTGTAATTGGGATCGTCTGTAGTGCGGTAGTTGCCGAAGCCGTCGGTGAAGTGATACTGGCCCAGGTTGGAGAGTTGCGTCGTGCCGCCGGTACTGGGATCATTGAGCGTATCGACGCCGCGAATCGTATCGTCCCAATGGTCGGCAGCGCTGCGGGCGCCGCCATCCCGCAAGTAACTGTCGTTGACACCGCCGCTGGAGCGGAAGGCCTCTTCCTGTTTGTCGAAGTTCGCCTGGAAAGCTGCCTGTTGCTTCATGGTCTGTTCCATGATCGCTTGGGCCGCACGGAGTTGGTCATAACCTTGCTGCAGCTTCTGGTTGAAGTCGGCAAGCATCTTGTCGGTGATAGTCTTTGAGAGCCGGACCCATTCCGGATTTACATACATGGACTTGGCAATCACACAAAACATCGGCATGCGCTGGTCGAGAGTGCCGGCGGGTGCGCGAAAGCTTTGCAGGGCCTGGAATCCCCAGTTGGTCTGCTTGATCATGCCTGCGTTCACTCCCGCGTTAGCCCCTTGCGAGATGTAGTAGACGCCAAAGAAGGCCTCTTCGACCGGCTGGCCGTTCAGGTCGTATCCGATCTTGATGGCCACGCCGTGCTGGTTGGGCCGTGGGTCCAGGTGCAGGGCTTTTGCCAGGTCTGGCAGGTCCTGTTGCCCAAGCCATTTGAGATTGGCGACATTGGGGCGAACCTTCTGGATGAACATTGCCATGGCCTGCATTGGAGGTTTCGGGGGAGGGGCAAGGGCGCCAGTGGGCAGGCGCTCGCCAGGGGCAATTTTGCGGCCCTTGTCGTATTGCCTGAGTTGAGGCGGAACTTCGGTGGACTCCAAGCGCAAGAGCGGGTATTGGAAATAGGCCTCTGCATTGTCGGGATTCTCCGCATGAGAGGAAAAGGAAAGGGGGTACTCGACCCAGTTATAGTGCCACTCGATCTTGCTCTCGAAGTGCCACTTCTCGGGCAGGTGAATGGTTGCGGCGCGCATTCCGCCATGTTCCGTATCCGGGATGACGCGCTCTACGAACTTTTCTCTGCCGGCGGCTGGAGCGGCTTTGGGTGCAGGGGCCGGTTTAGGCTGGGAGGCCGCGGCAGAAACGCTCGGACCAGCAACGGAGCGGGGCGGCGTAGCCGGGGAACTGGCAGCGGCGCCGGGGACATTGACTCCGGAAGCGGGCGATACACCGGAGGCGCTAGGCGCAGAACTACTACCTGGGTTCGTAGCCAGCCCGGCGGCCTGTTTGCACCGGTCGGACAGCGAGTCCTTGTGCTCCTTGAGACAGGCCACGATTCGTCCCCCGCCCGGTTGCACTCCCGCGCATAGTTTCTGTGCATCCTCTGCGCAGGCGGCGCGAATCGCAGCAAGTGTCGGCGGGGCGTTGGCCAGCGCGGATTGCTTCGCTGCAGCGGCACAGAAAACGAGCAGTACCCTCAAACTTCTCATAGCAAACCTCGCCTCAAACTATCGATCAAAACATCGAGTTCAGGATAAGCCGAATTGCAAAATACTGTACCAGGCGAAATCTCTTTTTTCGGCACCGAGGAGCAGGACAAACCGCCGGCAGAGGCCACGAATCATGTTTCTCTCCGGAAGGGGAAGTTACTCCGCAGTATTTTGGCATTTCGGTTGGTGGAGGGTCTTTGCGTTAACGCAGATAGGTGGGTTCTGTGGTGGTTGAAGGCGTTGGGGGGCTTGGACTTTCATTCGGGGCGAATCTGAGGGGCACCGGTCTACAATCGGATTCGTCGCATTGAGAGGTGCGATGGCATTGTTGTTGGGGGCATCGTGGAAGCGCCTATGAGAGCAATTCTGTTTCTTGTCGCGTTTGTAGTGTCGAGTCTTCTGATTGCAGGAAATCCGATCTCCGCACAAGCGCAGGGTGGGGGTTCTGGTTCGCCGGCTGGTTCGGTCCAGCCTCGTTTGTCGGGCGAGGTGGCGGCGGTGCAGGCCGGGTCGGCCAGTTACAAGGCGGTGCAGCGGAGACTGGCACGGGGATGGAATACGTGGGACGTGAACAGCGTTACTACGCATGTGCTGCTGCCGGAGGGGTTAGCGATTCATGTGGGGCTAAAGCATAACTCGACTCTGAATGGGGATGCGTACCTGGGCGATGCGCTGATTGGACGACTCGAGAAGGGCGCGGAGGTGGTGACGCCGGGGCCGCACTCCTGGGACGGGAGTTATACCGATCTCAGCATTGAGTGGAAGGGGCATAAGTGGCGGGTGCAGAGCGCGCACGAGGGAGACGACCTGATGCTTCTGGTAAGTCCTCTGGTACCGACCGATCGCTCCGCATTGCCGCCGTCGGTGGTCTTCTCGGTCCACAGTCTTTGGAATCGGCGGGGTTTGATCATCGCCGGCGCCACGTTCATCCAGGCCGATAGAATTGTGGATCCGATTGAGTCCAGGAAGATCTTCTGCACTTGCGCGACATTAGAGAGCTGGAGAGATGAGAACCTGATCGACGTTCCGGTAGGCGGGCCGTACTTTGCGGCAGGCCTGACCGGGCCAGTTGGCGTGAGCACCGGCAAGCGGCGGAGCCTCGAGGAGAATGAGGCGGCCATCGAGAAGCAGAAGGCGGCCTATGAACATTCGATCAAGGCAGCCGGCAAGAATGGGCCAATTCTGGACGCCATCGAGACGACGCTGGGATGGGACACGATCTACGACCCGGAAAAGGGGCGGGTGATTTCGCCGGTGAGTCGGGTGTGGAGCGTGGGCTGGGGCGGATATGTGCTGTTCGATTGGGACACTTTTTTTGCGGCCACGCTGGCCTCGATTGGCGACAAAGACCTGGCCTACGCTAATGCCGTTGAGATTCTGCGCGAGGAGACGCCGGCGGGGTTTGTGCCGAACTTTGCGCGCGCAGGCGGATGGAAGAGCTTTGACCGGAGTGAGCCGCCGGTGGGGGCGATCACGGTTCTGGACCTCTATAAGAAATTTCACGACCGGTGGTTTCTTGAGGAGACTTTTGAGCCGCTGTTGAAGTGGAACCGGTGGTGGACGGAGCATCGCGACCTGGAAGGATTCATCACTCTGGGAAGCGACCCGGAGAACAAGCCCGTGAACCGGGACGACGGTTCCGTGAGTACATGGCAAGGTGCGGTGTTTGAGTCGGGGCTGGACAATAGCCCGATGTACGACGGGACGACCTACGATCAGAAGTCGCACTTGCTGGAGTACGCCGACGTGGGCATGACGAGCCTGTACATTGCCGATTGCGACGCGCTGGCGGAGATTGCGGAGGCGCTGGAAAAGCCGGAGGAGGCGAAAGAACTGCGCGAGCGCGGCGGGCGCTACCGGGCGAAGCTGGCGACGCTGTGGGACGAGCAGGCAGGGATCTTTCTGAATAGGGATTTGCACACGGGGCAGTTGAGCAGGCGGCTGTCGCCGACGAATTTCTATCCGCTGCTGGCAAAGGCCGCTACGCCGGAGCAGGCGCGGACCATGATTGAGAAGCACCTGAAGAATGAAAAGGAATTCTCGGGCGAGTGGGTGATTCCGTCGATTGCGCGGGACGATGCGGCATTCAAGGACCAGAACTATTGGCGGGGAAGAATCTGGGGGCCGATGAATTACCTGGTTTACCTGGGGCTGCGGAATTACGAGGATGCGGCGGTACGACAGGGGTTTGCGCAAAAGTCCTATGGGCTATTTCTAAAGGAGTGGAGAGAGAAGGGGCACGTCCATGAAAACTACAACGCGATCACTGGAACCGGGGACGACGTGCAGAGCAGCGATCGGTTCTATCACTGGGGCGCGCTGCTGGGATACGTGGAGTATTTGGAGCAGACCGGGGCGGGGGGTGTGGCTAAGACTGATCGGTAATCGGCCTTCCGGAACGCAGTAACCAGACTGTAACAGCGCTGTCATGCTGGGGAAATCAAAAGGGGCTAGGTTCGTTTCGCGAGCACTCGCGAACGAAATCTTCCCTCCGGAGGTTTTGGATCCCCATGGCTACCGACCGCCGCAAGTTCCTTCAACTACTTAGCTCCAGCGCGCTGGCTGCTGCGTTTCCGGCTAGCATCAGCCGGGCTCTCGAGATTCAAGCAAACAATCGCACCGGCACTATCGCCGATGTGGAACATATCGTGATCCTGATGCAGGAGAATCGCTCGTTCGACCACTACTTTGGCACGCTGCGAGGCGTGCGTGGTTTCGGCGATCCGCGGGTGGTCAAGCTACCATCGGGAGATCCGGCTTGGTATCAGCCGAATGGCTCGGGCTACACGCTGCCGTTCCATCCGGACCAGCCGAATCTCGGGCTCGATTTTCTTGAAGACACGCCGCATGACTGGACGAGCACCCATGCAGGTTGGAACGAAGGCAATCTGGATGCGTGGGTGGCGAACAAGGGCACGACCTCGATGGCGCATTTGAACCGGAACGACATCCCATTCCACTACGCGCTGGCCGACGCCTTCACGGTTTGCGACGCGTACCACTGCTCGCTGCTGGGACCGACCGACCCGAACCGGTATCACATGTGGACGGGATGGGTGGGCAACGACGGGTCGGGCGGCGGGCCTGTTATCGACAACGCCGAGGCGGGATATGGCTGGTCGACTTATCCTGAGTTACTGGCAAAGGCAGGCGTGTCATGGAAGATATACCAGGACAAAGGAGCGGGGCTGGATGCGGCTCATTACTGGGGCTGGGGTGCGCCCTTTGTGGGTAACTACGGCGATAACTCGCTGCTGTATTTCTTCCAGTATCAGAATTCGACGCCCGGAAGCCCGCTGTATGAAGGCGCGCTGACCGGAACCGACATCTCGGTCGGAGGCACGCTGTTCGATCAATTCCGTGCGGATGTTATGGCCAATAAGCTGCCGCAGGTTTCGTACATCGTTGCGCCGGAGGCCTACTCGGAGCACGGAAACTGGCCGCCGAACTTTGGGGCATGGTATGTGGCCCAGATGCTGGATGCGCTGACCGCCAATCCCGAGGTGTGGAGCAAGACGGCGTTCTTCCTTGTCTACGACGAGAACGACGGGTTTTTCGACCACGCGGTTCCGCCAACGCCGCCCCAGACGCGGGCGCAGGGGCTGTCAACTGTGGATACGACCAACGAGATCTTTCCGGGGAGCTCGAGCTATGCGAGCGGGCCTTATGGGCTGGGCATGCGGGTTCCGATGATCGTGATTTCGCCGTGGAGCAAGGGCGGGTGGGTGAATTCAGAGGTGTTTGATCACACTTCGCTGATCCGGTTTATCGAGGCGCGCTTTGGTCCGCAATACCCTGGGTTGACGGAGACGAATATCACCAAGTGGCGCCGGGCGGTTGCCGGGGACCTTACTTCTGCGTTCAACTTCAAGACGCCGAACGCGAAGGTGGTTACGCTGCCGAGCACCGCGAGTTATGCACCGCCGGACTATAATACGCATCCGAGTTATGTGCCGGTGCCGCCCACGGACCAGGCGTTGCCGGTGCAAGAACCGGGGATACGGCCGGCGCGGGCGGTGCCCTACTTGCTGCATGCGCGAGGAGCGGCGGATGTGGCCGATGGCAATTTTGGGATTCACTTTGCTAACTCAGGTAAGTCGGCGGCGGTGTTCCAGGTGCGGTCCGGCAATGGTCTGGGCGGGCCGTGGACTTATACCGTGGGGGCGGGCAAGAGTCTGGCCGACACTTGGGCTGTTACGGCCGGCGGGCAAACGGCATACGATCTTTCCGTCTATGGGCCGAACGGATTCCTGCGGGCGTTCAAGGGGGGCATTTCCGGCCAGGGAATTGCCAATCTGCATGTGGAGAGCGTGTACGATGGGTCGGGAGAGGGCATCGGCCTGAGCATCAGGAATGCTGGAGCGGCGGGCGTGCGGGTTAGCGTGCTGGACGTTTATGCGAACCATACTTTTACTCAGCAATTGAATCCAGGCCAGACTCTGAATCGGCATTGGGGGCTGGGGGAGAGTTTCGGGTGGTACGACTTTGTGGTTACGGTCGACTCCGATGCCAGTTTTCAGCAACAGTTGGCGGGGCACGTGGAGACGGGAAAAGATAGCATGACCGATCCGGCGATTGGGGGTTTGGCGCTGGACGAATAACAGACCGAGGAGAGATCGCGGGCTTTTCGCATTCCGCTGCACTGTCTCAACTTAAAGTGAGTATCTTCAGCCAGACTCCAAGCGGCGTCGTGGGTATGTTTGAAGGAGCAGTCCCTCGGGGGCTAAAGCCCGGACGATGTGGTGGCAATGACGTACGGGCTAAAGCCCGTACCCTTCACCTGAACACCTTGCTATTGAAACTGACCGGCCTCCAGGCTGCGGGTAGCTTGGAGGCCGGTGCTTTGCCGTAAGATACTGCCGAGGGTTAATTCGTCATGGCTAACGTTTTGAAATTGCGTTTTCGCATTTCTGCTTTTGCGACGATGTTTGCCGCAGCGATGCTGTTTGCGGGTGGGCCCCAAGCAGGGGCGCAGCTTGCCGTTGAAACTGCCCAGAGTGCGGCTGACGCTACCAAGACCGCCGCCACCCTGGGGGCTGAGTCCCATGCTGTGCTGGCGCGGCTTTCTGGACTTCATGAGTTGCCTGATGGCGCATGGAAGACGCACGCCGGCGACCTGGCGCACGGCGAGGCAGTGAACCTGGATGAGAGCGGCTGGCAAGGCATCGCGCTGGGCGGCAAGGCACCGCTCGAGGCGGTGTGGTTTCGGCAGACGATTCAAGTGCCGGAGACGCTAAGCGGATACGATTTGACGGGTGCGCGGATCTGGTTCCAGTTCCATGCCGACGCCAACGGGCCGATGCCTCAGATTCTCTACTTCAACGGGCGGCGCGTGGCCATGGGCGACGACCTGGAGCCGATTGTGCTGTTCGACCAGGCCAAGCCGGGCGATAAGGTGACGGTGGCGGTGAAGCTGCTGCACACGGTAGACGTGAAGACCTTCCGGGGCGCGACGATGCGGATTGAATTTCCGGAGAGCCGGCCCAATCCCGAAGATTTGCGGCTGGAATTTTTGTCGGCGGCGGTGCTGGTTCCCTCGCTTGCGCCGGGGGACGCCGGCCAGATGGCAACTTTGAATGGGGCTATCAGTGCGGTGGATTTGAAGGCGCTGGATGCGCAAGATCAAAACAAGTTCGATGCCAGCCTGACGGCGGCGCGTGCAAAGCTGGAAGCGCTGAAGCCGCTGTTGCAAACAGCAACCTATCATCTGGATGGCAACGCACATATTGATGCGGCGTGGCTGTGGCCGTGGACCGAGACAGTGGATGTGGTGAAACGCACCTTCTCGACGGCGCTGCAGTTGATGCACGAGTATCCGGACTACACTTATACGCAGAGTGCCGCGGCTTATAACGAGTGGATCGCCGACAAGTATCCCGACATGAACGCGGAGATAGCGCAGCGGATCAAGGAAGGGCGTTGGGAGATTGTGGGCGGGATGTGGGTTGAGCCGGACCTGAATATGCCGGATGGGGAGAGCCTGGTGCGGCAGTTGTTGGTTGGTCAAAGGTGGTTCAAACAGAACTACGGCGTGGTGGCGCGGATCGGGTGGAATCCGGACTCGTTCGGGTATACGTGGCAGTTGCCGCAGATCTACAAGAAGAGCGGCCTGGACTACTTTGTTACACAGAAGATGACCTGGAACGACACCAATCAGCTGCCGTTCAAGCTGTTCTGGTGGGAGTCGCCGGATGGGTCAAAGGTGCTGGCGTATTTTCCGCACGACTATGTGAACCTGACGCTGAACCCGGTGCGGCTGGCCCAGGATTTGGCGACGGCGCGGACGCGGGCAACGGGCGAGACGGAGATGCTGGATCTCTATGGGATAGGGGACCACGGCGGCGGACCGACACGGGCGATTCTGGACGAGGGCTTCCACTGGGCGGCGGCGGGACATGTTACACCGAAGTACGAGTTCGGCACCGCGCAGAGTTTCTTCTCTTCGATTGAAAAGAAGATTGCACCGAAGAGCAAGGAGTGGAACTACCAGTCGATTGCCAAGGGATATGCGGCGCCGCCTGCGGCTGCGGGGCAGGTGAGTATTCCTACGTGGAAGAGCGAGTTGTATTTTGAGTATCACCGCGGCGTGATGACTACGCAGGCCAACCTCAAGCGGAATATGCGGGACAGCGAAGTGGAGGTGCTGAACGCAGAGAAGTGGTCTTCGTTGGCGTGGCTGGATGGCCGCGAGTATCCGGCGAAGGAGATTACGGAAGATTGGAAGAAGGTGCTGTTTAACCAGTTCCACGATCTGGCGGCGGGGTCGGGGATTGGGGTGATTTATCGGGATGCGCAGAAGGACTATGACGTGGTGCGCTGGTCGACTGATGAGATTTCGGCTGCGGCGCTGAAGAAGGTGGCGGAACGGATTGATACTGAGGTTAAGCACCCCGACGCTCTCCCTGTTGTGGTTTTCAATCCTCTGGGGTGGAAGAGGTCTGGCATTGTGACGGTGAAGGTCCAGTTGCCCGGGACAAACCCCGCAGGCCTTCAGGCCGAAGACACCACGACTGGAAAGATAGATGGGACGGAGTTGGTGTCATTCGATAAGCAAACCGGAGTAGCGGAAACACGGATCTTCGTCCGCGACATCCCAGCGCTGGGATACAAGACGTATCGAGTTTTCCCTGAGCCAGCAAACGGGCCGGTTTTCCACGCGACGCAACAACACGACACCTCCGACAGCCTGGTTATCGAGAACGCGAACTTGCGGGTTACCGTAAACAAACAGTCGGGATGCGTCACGAGTCTCTTCGACAAGCGTTCGAACTTCGAATCTATGGCAGCGGGAGCCTGCGGGAATCAACTGCAGTTTTTCAAAGACACGCCCAAAGAATACGACGCCTGGAACGTCGATCCGGGCACATTCGATGTGGCGCCGGCATTGAGCGATCATGCCAACTCAGTAGAACTGACCGGAACCAACACTCCGCACCCGGACATCCGCATCGTCCGGCACTGGCAAGACTCGAAATTCGTTCAGACCGTCAATCTGAATCCCGGTGCCGACTTTGTCGACGTCGACAACGAGATCGACTGGCATGAGCGGCATGTGCTGCTGAAGGCGGCGTTTCCGCTGGCGGCTTCGGGGCCGTTTGCTACTTACGAGATTCCTTACGGCACCATCGACCGGCCTACTACGCGGAACAACAGTTGGGAGAAGGCGCAGTTTGAGGTTCCGGCGATGCGCTGGGCCGACCTGGGCGACGGCAAGCATGGGCTGAGCGTCATCAACGATACGAAGTTCGGCTATGATGCGGCGGGGAACGTGCTGCGGCTGACACTGCTGCGCGGGCCGACGTGGCCGGATGCTGAGGCCGACCAGGGACATCACCATATCCGATATGCGGTTTATCCGCATGCGGGGACGTGGAAGGACGCGCTGACGGTGCGGCACGGGTATGAGTTCAACTATCCCTTAACTGCGGTTGTCACTACGGCTCATGCGGGCGTGCTGCCGGCCGAGCACTCGTTTGCATCTGTCGCGCCGGAGAACGTGGTGCTGACGGCAGTGAAGAAGGCTGAAGATGCCAAGGGTTTGATCTTCCGCGTGTATGAGTGGGGGGGCAAAGAATCAATTGTCGAGTTCCATGTGCCGGCGGGGGCCAGCGGGGCTACGGTGACCAACATGATGGAGACGCCGGAGGGCGCGCCGCTGGCGGTTGTTGGCGACCAAGTGAAGGCGCTGATTCATCCGTACGAGATTTTGACGATACGGGTGGATTATCCGAATGGGGGGCCGAAAGAGTAGGCGGGCGGACCCGAAGGCCCGGTGAGTGTGGTGGTATCCCAGGTCTCTCCGTCACGGCGGACGAGACCTGGGGCACCCATGGTTTTGCGTCGACCCAGATCCGACAAGACGACAACAGGCGCATTTCCGGTGGGTTCTCGCGTTTGTTACTCTACGGGCAAGGAGCTTGTGAAATGAGCATTTCTTCCCCGCCGTTTGTGATTGCCGTGATTGTCGTCATCTTTGTTGTGGCGATCTTTTTTGGCACCAGCACCAAGGAAGATGGGCCGTCGTCGCATTGACGCGAGACAGATTTCAGGAACATTTGGGACCCTGCAGGCGTATAACTGGGCACGAGGGCGAATGCCATGGTGCTTTGCAAGTTACGTGATGCGGCAGTTTTGATTGCTGGCCTGACGCTGGCGGCCGGGTTGGCGGGATGCAGGGTTCATGTGGATAAGGATGCCAACGGGGTGGAGAAGAATGTCCAGGTGGATACGCCATTTGGCGGAGTGCACGTGAACACCGACCAGACTACGGCTGCAGACCTGGGGCTGCCGGTGTACCCCGGCGCCGAGACGGTGAAGAACGACGACAAGCACAAGAGTGCAGACGTGCACCTGGGCTTTGGCGAGTGGCAACTGCGGGTTCGGGCGGTTTCCTATGCCACACCGGATAGCAAGGACAAGGTGACAGCCTTCTACAAGAAGGCGCTGGGCCGCTACGGCGACGTGATTACCTGCCAGGGTAATGTGCCGATGGGCACTCCGACCGCTACGTCTGAAGGGCTGACCTGCGCCGACGACAAAGAGAGCGGGCATGTGAAGATCGACCGGGGGGATTACGGCTCCGGCGAACACAGCGTTGAGTTAAAGGCGGGTTCCAAGCGGCATCAGCATATTGTGGGCTTCGAGGAGCCCAAGGACGGCAAGACCCGGTTTGCCCTGGTGGCTCTGGATCTGCCGGCCATTGTGGATGGTGACAAGGGGACAAGCGACTAGGGCCGCCCTTCTTCCAGGTTTTGCCAAAGTGGATCAAGCCAGGTGGCGATTTCCTTGAGCGATCGCACCTGGCTGCAGCGTGTTTCAAGAATGGCCCGACAGGTTGTGGTCGCATTCCCTCAAGGGCTAAAGCCCGTTGTTTTATTGGGAGATTAGACGTACGGGCTGAAGCTCTTACCCTTCAAGGCGTTACGAGTATCTCTTGAAGTACGTTCCAGGTGTGCGCCCCTGTTTGTGATCGAAAGTTCTGATTCCATCGTTGGCGCCGGGCATAGGTATAAGATGGTTTGCCGGAACCTATTCACGGCGAATCGTGCTTCCAAAATGCAATGTCTCTCACCTCTTGGGACGGGGTGAGCCGCCTGACGGGTTCCAATGACGGGTGGAAAGCTCGCCCGGTTCCAGGAGGATTCACAGTGAAGCCGCTCCACCGCACTCAATTTCTACTTCCGGGCCTTTGCATGGGGCTCATTTTTGCCTGCAGCGCGCTGCAGGCGCAAAACGCAACCCAGTCAGCCTCTGGAGGTTCCGCTGCTTCGGCGCCGCGGCCGAAATACCGTACGCATTTCATGGTCTATGACGTGCAAAAGAAGACAACGAAAACCATTCTTACCGTCGATGGAGAGTTCCATGCTCCCAACTGGACACCGGACGGGAAGTACATTTTTTCCGACATGGGCGGCGAACTCTATCGCATCCCGGTGAGCGGCGACAAGGCCGGCAAGCCGGAGAAGGTCAACCTGAGCCAGAAGATGATGGCCACCAACGATCACGCGCTCTCGTGGGACGGCAAGCGGATTGCGATCACTGGCATCGTGATGCCGATTTCCGGCACAGTCCGCAGCGCGGCGGATATTCACAACCCGCTTTTCATATCGAACATTGACGGGAGCAACGCGACGGAGGTGCATCTGGGCTGGCTGCATGGCTGGGCGCCGGACGGGAAGTACGTCGTCTACACGCAGTACAACAAGGATAACTTCGATCTCTACCGGATCAACACGGACGGAAGCGGCGAGACGCAGCTGACGACGAACAAAGGGCAGGACGACGGGCCGGAGTACTCGGCTGACGGCAAATGGATTTATTTCTGCTCGACCCGATCAGGCAAGTGGGATGGATGGCGCATGCCCGCCGATGGCGCGGGGCCGGACGACAAGTTGGCGGAGAAGATCACCAACGGCGACACGCAGGATTGGTTTCCGCATATCTCTCCGGACGGCAAGTGGCTCTACACAATTTCTTACCCGATGGATCATCCCGACCACCAGTACATTGGTTCCGATATGAAGATCAAGGTGTTGCCGCTTGTGAACGGAGTACCGGCGAAGGGCGCCGAACTCAGGACGGTGGCGACGTTCTTTGGCGGTCAAGGCTCGGGGAATACGGGCGGCTGGGCGCCGGACTCGAAGAAGTTTGCGTGGACGGTTTACGAGCCGTTGCCTGAAGGGGCTGCGAAGTAAGCACCGCCGCAGCTTTCACTCGCTGATTTGTTGAAGAGTTGCGAGGCGGCTCTTTCATGGAAGTGCCGCCTCGTGATTCGCCAGCTTTGCGCAGGGATGTGCGAGAACCGCACGAAATGACCTACAATTCCTGAAACAGAGTTAGCACCCCTTCCAGCCGGAGATTCTTCTAATGACCATGAAATTGATGCGCCTCTTCGCCGTGGCCATGCTGGCTGCGGCGCTTCATTTGCACGCAGCCGACAAGTCAAAAGCCAAACCGGCGCCGCCCGCGCCGGTAGCTGTCGATCCTTATGCTGAAGTACAGCCAGCAGCCGAGTCGCTTGACCTGAATATGTACCAGCGCATACGCGACGAGGGGCTGAACCACTCGCACGTGATGGAGTTTGCCAGTGCGCTGATGGACGGCATCGGTCCGCGGCTGACCGGATCGCCCAACGCGAAGAAGGCGAACGAGTGGACGCGCGACACGCTGACCAAGATCGGCCTGGAGAACGCGCACCTTGAAGACTGGGGCGAATTTGGACTGGGCTGGCAGCAACTGAACACCTGGGCGCGCATGGTTACACCCGACACCGCGGTGTTGATTGTGCAGGCCACGCCTTGGTCGCCTTCTACCGCCGGCCCGGTGACTGGAGACGTGGTCTTCGTCAACATCAAGGATGAGAAGGACCTTGAACCATACAAGGGCAAGCTGGCCGGCAAGGTGGTGCTTTTCGGCGCCATGCGCGACGTTCCGCCAGTGGATACGGCTCTCTTTTCGCGCTACACCGAAGCTGAGCTCGACGAGATTGCCACTTATCAGGTCAACGCGAATGTGGGCGGGTTGCCACCCGAGATGATGGCGCGCATGCGCGAGCGCATGGAGCGGATGCGCCTGATCGACAAGGTGGCGCAGTTCTTTTACGAGGAGAAGGTGGCCGCTGTGATTGAGCCCAGCCGCGATGCAAGGAACGGCGGCGGTTCAGGCGGCACATTCTTTGACGACAACGGCGCCACCCTGGGCCGCACGCCTTACGTTGCCGACAAGCGGGTCAAGGTTCCGGTGGTCGTGGCAGCCATTGAGAGTTATGGGCGTCTTTACCGGCTCACCCAGGCACACGCGCCGGTCAGCGTGGAACTGGATGTTGAAACCAAAATCAGCGGCGAGCACGAGCACGCGTTCAATACTGTAGCGGAGATTCCGGGCACCGATCCGAAACTGAAGGAACAGGTGGTGATGGTTGGCGGCCACCTTGATAGCTGGATCGCGGGCACCGGAGCCACCGACAACGGCGCCGGCACCATTGCGGCCATGGAAGCGGTGCGCATCCTGAAGGCGCTGGACGTGAAGCCGCGGCGCACCATCCGTATTGCCTTGTGGACCGGCGAAGAGCAAGGCATCTACGGCTCGAAGGGTTACGCCACCCAGCATTTCGGCTCGGCCAAGCTCTCCACCGCACCCGATCAGATGCAACTACCCGACTTCATGCGCCGGGCAGTGGGACCACTGGAGGTTAAGCCGGAGCACAAGCTCATCTCCGGCTACTTCAACGTGGATAACGGCACGGGCAGAATTCGCGGCATCTATACGCAGGGGAACGCGGCCATCGCGCCCATCTTTGCGCAGTGGATCGCTCCGCTCAAGGACCTGGGCGTGACCGCGATAACCAACCGCAACACAGGCGGCACGGATCACCTGAGCTTCGACGCAGTAGGCATTCCAGGCTTCCAATTCATTCAGGAGATGTTGGACTACGAAAGCCGCACGCATCACTCAAATGAGGACGTATATGAGCGGCTGCAAGCGGCCGACCTGAAACAGATCGCGACCGTGGAGGCCATCTTCCTGTACAACGCAGCGCAACGCGACCAGATGCTGCCGCGGAAGCCGCTGCCTCAGCCCGATCTCGAGGAGAAGCGGCGCGCGCCACTGGAGGGCATCTTCCCCGGCGCGGTTCCACTGGCGGAGCCTGAGAAGAAGTAGCGGTTCCGGAGGACTTTGCGGGCCGGTCGGCGGCCCGTATCATCCGGGATTCTGCTACACTTGTTGGAGCGCATTCAGAGGGGCAAAAAGCGCCAGGCCGCGCCCCAATACTGCGCTCCATCAACCCATGTTCGGGGAGTGGCTCAGCCTGGTAGAGCACCTGGTTCGGGACCAGGGGGTCGGAGGTTCAAATCCTCTCTCCCCGACCAATATTATCAATAACTTACGGACATTTCATCCCGAATGAAATTCCCAATGTAGTCGATTTTGTAGCGGTCAGAGCCTCCAAGTTCAACAAGTGGAAAATCTCAATAGTCAATTCAGCAACGCACCCAAAGCAATTGTCGGGGGCATGTGCAGGTAATTGCACTATGATTGAGATACTTAGGTTCCAAACACCCTGCGTTTCTAGATGCTAGGGCGTTTTTTCGGGATCGATCCTTGCAGGCCAGTGCCGGGCGCCTCAGGTCTCGATTCTGAGACATGGGAAAGCACACCCACCAATGTGCCGCACATCTCCCGGTAGGGGGGGCGCGAGAATTGCCCTAATCGCAACCGTGGGTGAGCATACCCTCCCAACCACCCGTCCCGCAGGACCGGATCAAAATCGAAGGAGACAACAGCTGATCCGTCCGACCCCTGGGCACCCCAAAAAGCGACGAAACTATGAGTTCGCTGCTGCCGGGTTGTAAATTGGATGAATCATCACTATTGAATAACTGGGCCGAATTCAGATGTTAATGCATTGTTCCGAGATCTGAGCAGATGAAATCGCCACACCTTCTTCGAGCCGCAACGAATGTTCAGAAACTCAAGGAGAATCTCGTCAATGTGGTGGATGCTGCTGCGATCGGCGCCATTCAAGTCGAGATTAACGCAAACGTTGTGCAGCTCTACACGCTCGGACGGAACCACTATCTATTTGCAGTGCGACAGAACAATCGCTCATGGCGCCAAAAGATTTCCCGACTTTACTACGCCGCATACAACGTGTCACGAGCTGTTCGATTGTCCAAGCATGGGGAATTTTCGACAGACTCCAGCGACCACAAGAAGATAGAAAGCTTGCCCGACGACTTTCCAAACGCGAACACGTATACGAACCGGCTCGGAGTGCTTCGAGATGATCGAAATCTCTGCGACTACGATCACACGGGGAGGCGGACAGACCTTGTTATTGGTGTAATCGACGCCGCAGACCTGGTCACAGAGTTCCTTAAGGATGCACGGGCATATTTGATCAGGCGAGGAGTTGCGCTATGAACGAAGACGGTATCCAACTGCTTCCCGAAGTTCAGTCGATCCTTGAGGCGTTTCGGAGTCGAAGCGGTTTCGACGGAGTCGAGTACGAGGTGAAACCGAAGTCGGACACCCAGGCCCTCGTTCTGCAGATGGCGAATCCGACGGAGCGCTTCTTCAGAGTACTTGAAGAGGCAAGGAACTCGGTTTACGGCGACAACGGACCGACGGTGACCATCCAGAAGCGAATCCCGCGCAGCCGGCTCCAAAGCGCAGAGGCAGGATATTTCCTCCAAACGCTTTCTGAATCCCTTAACATCAGTCGCTTTAGCTTTAAGGAGGATTTTTTCGCCCGGTACACGAAAACCGTTTCGAACGCTGAGTCACAAATCACTGCGGCAGCAAACCATATTGTGTTCGGCCGACGCGGGGCTGGCAAGTCGAGCCTCTTGCTGTATGCAATGCGAAGCCGAGATCCGAAAACGCATCTGTCAGCATGGATCGATATGCAGGTGTACGAAGGCCGAAACGACAACCGTGTTGTACTGGACATCCTGGTCGATGTGTTGAAGCAGTTGCAGGATGCTCTCGGAAAATCGTCCGCCTATTTTCAAATTGCGAGCACCGCAGAGCGGCTCAGGAAAGAAGCGAATTTATCGGACGACCAAATTCGGTCCTTCTTGCCGGACGTCCGAGGGCTCTTCGCTTCTGCTGTCGCCCAGACCAAGAATTGCTTCATCTTTCTTGATGATTTCCATGTCATCGAACTGTCTAACCAGCCCAAACTTCTCGGATTTATCTATTCCATTAGTCGGGGCAACAACGTTTTCCTCAAGCTGTCCGCGATTGAAGCTCTCACCCGGTCGTGGGACTCCAAAGCGCATTTAGGCCTGCAGATTCCGCATGATGCGCAAACAGTTAAGCTGGACTACAACCTCACAATGCCGGATAGAGCCTCAAAGCACATTGAGGGAATTCTGGACGCACACGCAGTTTATTGCGGTTTACCCTCGGTTCAGTTTCTTTGCACAAGCGGCGATGTGCTCTCTCGTCTTGTTTGGGTTTCAGCTGGAGTCCCGCGCGACGCATTGAATATGTTCGCTCAGGCGATGACGAAGGGAACTACCGAGGGAAGGCACTTGGTGTCTGTGACGAATGTGAACGTCGCCGCCTCCGAAATGGTCAGCCAAAAGCTGAAAGATCTTGACGTAGACGTTCCAGATGGTCCGATGGAAGGCGATCTGACCAATGCTCTTGAGGCCGTGAAGGATTTTTGCATCAAGAAGAAAAGAAAAAATGCTTTTCTGGTCGAAATTCAGAACGACGCCCATTTTTATCAGCAGGTAAGAAAGCTGGTCGACCTCCGGCTGCTCCACGTGATCAGTGAGGGAATCACAGTGGGCGAGGCGGGGCGAAAATACTTAGCCCTCATTCTGGACTATGGCTTCTATACGGGAATCCGAGCGGCCCAAAGCGTCGACCTCTTCAACAAGCAAACTGCGCGAGTAGCCTATAAGGATCTGCGCAAGCTGCCAGTTTTCGAAATAGGGTGAGAGCAAATTCAGATCCTGCCTCCCCGATCTTCGATCCTCGAAAGGCAGCCCCAGATCGCGCTCAGAAAACGACGGGTGGCCCATCCTTCCCGCAGTCTCCGGGGTCCCCGGCAAGCGGTCCTTGCTTGCTGAGGTGGAGTCTCATCGCGGGAACCTGCGGCGATTTCCAGATGATGTTGGTGTGGTTTGCAATACCGGGTGCCACGGGCCAAACTCTGGCCCACGGATACGTGCCCGGCACCAGAGCGAGGAAGGTTGGGCGTTACAGAGGCAATGGCGGCGCCGATGCGGTGAAAGAGGTGACGTTGGCGGAAATTTCGGATGAAGATCCGGGGAGGATTGGGAGACTCGTCGATTTCTTTGACAACAAAGCAATCGCGTTCGTAAATTTCAAGAAAACCGTCTCCGTGCGATTAACGTGTTTAGACCTCTGCGTCTTCAATATTGATGGCCTTGCGAAATTCTCGCTTAACGATCCTCCTTCTGAGCTTCTGATACCCGCGTGGGAGAAGCGACACGGCATAATTCGCAAGGAGCTTGAGGGAATTCTTAAAAAATTCAGCGCCCTCAATCCCAATGCGAAGCACCGAGATCAAGTCGCAAGGCTCCTGACTCGAGCCGACAATCTCGAGGTGTTTACCGGCAAGCTCTCGCTCGAGAAATCGAACATCGAGTTAAATTTCCGACGAGTGGCGAGGCTGCTTCCCCCTCGCTCGACTGCTCTCGTTAAGGCGTACTGCGAATTCCTCAACCGTGATGCTTTCGAACACACTTTCGGCCATGATGCCATCGCGACTGGTTCGGAAGGCTCTGGTCGCACCGACAACAGCCCGTGAGACGCCAATTCTGGTTCCGAGAACCCTTCTGCCTCCAGACAGGCAGGGACAGTGTTTGAAATTGCCAGGTTCGCGGGCTCCTGTCATCATCATTCCGATGAAGTTTGCAGATTACGAGTTCGAGCGTGTTTGCGACATCGAGCCTTTGCTAGGCACCGACGGCTCTCTGACTCAGTTCATGCCCCAGGAAGGGTACCAGAACGCCAGAAATCTGCCCCTGAATAAGTACGGCGCAGGTTCACAAGTCGCTGCTCAACGCGGTTTGCACGACAAGTTACCAGAGGAGAATGCATCACGGCCCAAACTCCTCGACCCTGCACCCAGTCCAGCACGAACCGCCAAACGAGCCAAGCTCGTGTGAGCAGCGGATTACTCGCATCGAATTGC
>OCZT010001590.1_pt1 | contig 23460 bp, 43 predicted proteins | sample 1539031 | NCBI WGS metagenome assembly OCZT01 (sample SAMEA3539308, study PRJEB22396) | soil metagenome | biome: tundra; feature: field; material: soil | place: USA | collected 2010-05 | depth 0.15 m | reverse complement strand
CGACGCTCTTCCGATCTAGAACCTGATCCAAAAGAACCGGCAGAGCCCGCGCCCATACCGGCGGCATCACCTCCACCACCGCCATCACCAAAGCCTACCCCCGCCTCATATTCTAGGAATCCCTTTAGAGAATTTCCTGCTACATTCCCCCAATTGGGATTTTCGTTGGTTCCCAATACTGCATCCACCGTGCCTATGTTAACTATGCCATCGGTTGCATATGACAAACCCGAGTTAACGGCGGCTGTGGATACCCCTTCCACAGCATTATCCACATGGTCATTCATCACTAAATTACCTAATGAGTCTCCGACGCCATTCATTGCATTTTCGCACATATCAAACCCCTTTTTTTACGTTAGAGCCCAGTCTTGTGTATCCAAGGCCATCAAACAACCTGTCAACCCGATCAATTTGCACGCCACTAGACTGCGACAGGTAAATTGATTTGACCCCTTGTTTCTTTGCCCATTCTTCATACGCGAAAATGAGTTCAATCCCGCTTTTTCCGTTTCTATATTCCGCGTCTACATAAAAAGCGACATCGTGCGCGGCGCACTCGTCCGAGAAATAATAGGCTCCGATTTTCCCTACAAAAAACCCCGTATAGATTCCCTCTCGCACGCTCATCGCACAGAAAACACCGGGGGTCAGCGGGATCGCAGCCACCTTTTTTTCATTGAATGCAATGTCGCGATAGCTACTTTCCCGATGCATCATTTTCCCAAGACGCATAAACTCATCAGCTAATTCTGGTCGGTATAATTCAATCATTTAACCACCTACCCAATTAGTTCCGTTATAAAATACCGGGGCTTTGGTTGCCCCGCCGCCGACGACAATAGTGAGAAAAGCCGGGGTAAGTGCATCGGTTACGTAGGCTTGCATTCCTATTACCCCCGCTGGTAGGGTAGCTACGGTATACCCTCCGGTTTGTATTACTCCGGTTGCGCTCACTATGCCCGTGGTGGCTAAGCCAAGGGCGGAGAATAACGCCACTTCGCTACCACCATTCGGTCTAATATGAACATTTTTTCCTGTCCCTGTGTCAAAATATAAGTCACCTGTCGCCGCAACTTGTCCAAAACCAGCGCCAGTGAAATTTAATAAACCGGTAGCGGCACTGGTGGTAATAGCGCCCGTTGCACTAATTGTCGTCGCACTCAGTGCCGCAGTAGCAAACGCCTGACTAGATGATCCCCCTAGAAGCGCTTTTAATGCATCGTTTCCATTAAGTTTTTGGATTGACTGCAAGATAGTATCTGTTGCAGCAACAGCGCCAGGACCTGAAGAGTAGCCAGTTAAAACCTTGGAAATAACAGCAGAATTTGTTAGTGTTGACGCATTTCCTGCGGAAGTTACCTCGCCAGTTAAATTTGCGTTCGTGACGACTGTTACTGCAAACGATCCAGTTCCACTGCCAGTCACGCCGCCTGTCAGTGTAATTGTCTGATCACCTGTATTGCTGCCAGATAGTGTCGTGATACCTAGCTTTGACTTGATCGTTACCGCTGTTTCGTCGCCGGTATTCGTTCCTGTCGTTATACTGGACGAAAAAGATTGCATCACGACATGCGGAGCATAAGCAGACCTTCCGATGAAATCACCGTAACTTGGCGTACTCAACAAGGAAGGAGAAGGGTTATGCATTAGGATATCCGGTTCACATAACCGCTCAGATTAATCGCGGAAGCCGTTCCGCTGAAAGCGCCGATCACAAGCCCATTCTGTAAGACCTGTCCCGCCAAAATATTGATGGGCGGAGAATTGGCTGGAATGCTCAAGCCTTTGACAATGTGATTACCTGGATCGGTTACACCGCCGTATTCAATGGTCAGCGTTGCCGCTGCTGCCGTTACATTACTGGCCCACAAATAAATTTCGTCATATCCGGCAGTACCTGCCAAGGCAGTATGAATCGTGGTTCCTGCGGTTGCCGTTGCGACTACTGGAATTACTTTTCCGTTCGTGGAACCTGACAATAATTGTCTTGAGTATGATGCCATTTACCCTCCAAAAATTTGTGTAGCCAACATGTTTTGCGTATCGTTCGCACTGGGCGCGACAAGTGACACCGGAAGAACAAAGCTCCGATTGACGATCACCGCCGCCAATTCATTTGCCGCATCAGGCGCAGGAGGAAATGCGGTTCTTGGATATTCACTAAACGCACGGTTCGACAATATGCTAGTGGAATCATCTAATAACGAAACCGCTGTTCCGCCGCCGCTGGGAGCCTTCACAAACGACGCTAAATCGAGAAACCATCGCAACCATAACGGGTTGAAGACTCCTTTTCCTGTCTTTTCATCTTGAATGATGACGTCGGAATAGGTTGGAGGCGGTTCAAATTGCGCCATTACAAAACCCCCATATCCAGTTGCAAATCAATCGATTTAATCCGTAGCTTCGTATCGGAACGATGGTGAAAATGATGCGCACGGCGGTAAAATGTACCGCACCCCGTCAGGAAAGGACGTTGGTTGGACAAATCCACTGATCTGAAATTAGACCACTTTGCAGGATCGTAATCATCGTCATTTTTCCGCACTTGTAGCGTACTGCCTACTTGCTGGTCGGCGTTGATGCGCATGACGTTCAAATGCTTGCGCCGATCTACCTCTCCATCGAAATTGGGGGTATAGATATCGACAGAAAACAGTGCATCATCGTCCGAGGTATACGCCGAACTCATTTTGTACAATTTTCCATTGCTTTCATGCTGCACTAAAAAATCCATATTATCGCGTACCACGAAGTCGATAATCGGCATGTAATTTCCATTGGTGTCTGTCCACTGACACCACAAATGTTCCGCTACGTCATAGGACAAGGTCAAATTCAACGATTTGATCGTGACGACATAAAATGAATGACCATCTGCCTTGTATTGCCACGACATCGCGGTCGAAAAATCAGCGCCATCCAGCAGTTTCTCGACCGCCTTGGTCGAGATTGCACTGGCTTTTTGCGCACTCAAAATGACGATTTGCGCCGACCCCGATTTATTGGTAGACACCCAAAACAAGGCACCGTCAATATCTTGCAACGTATCGATGGAAACACATCCGTAATTGGCTTTCGCCCCCTGCACCGGCCCCAATGGACTTCCAGCAGGGTTCCCTGCATCATAGAACATTTCAGTAGACCATTGTTTCAATGCAACCAAATAAACCAATTGTTTGGAAATTCCAACGCCTTTATCCGGTTCGATCTGTGCCAAAATGAGGTTCAATGGGTCGTATGTTGTCGGGTCATTCAAGTTAGACCCATGAATCGCAGCTGACGAATCCATTACATAAGTGGTGCCGTCCAGATAAGTGAACCCCTTGACAAAAGGCGCCGGGAAATTTGCATCGATGATTTGTACTAGCCCGCCAGATATATCGTAGTTGTATGCTTTTACCCCGTTTCCCAACTGAAGTTTTGGTATGCCGCCAAGACAAGAACTGAAATGGTATTTGCCCCCAGTCGCGTCCACTGTCCCAACACTAACCCCGTTCTTATAAAGAGAGGCTCCGAAAATGGCATAAATATCGCCGTTCCAATTGAAGGTGCCTTGACCGGCACCAGACAGCGCAGTGTCAGCCAATAACCCAGCCCGTTTATAAATCCAGTGGTCGCCCATCTCGTTTTTTTCGACATAGCAATTCACCAAACGTCCATCCTTGTCTGGTGTACTGCCACGGTTCAGCGGCATCGCCACCAACGGCAAGCGGTGTGGTTTATCGACGGTTCCGGCTTGTGGCATTATCTGAACCCCGAATTTCCACGGACATCAGGAGAAAAACTGGTAGACGCGTCTTCCACATCCCAGTCTTCCAACATTTGCCTGAAGGTTAGCGCCCGACCCATGCATCGATCCATGATCGCCTGCGGTTGTCCGGTGCAGATATCGTCCGCCAGACCCCAACGCAAACCCATGAACCACTCTTGTGGGAATTCGACTCCCTCATATAAATTGACAAAATTCGTCACTTGATATTGCAAGACTGGGTGAAAGGTTCCTGTTGCTGCTACGGCATCCGGCACATTCCACAGACTGATCGTCAACGATAATTGCTGTTTGTCTGCAAAAAACGAATTGACGGCACCTGTTTGGAATTTATTTGACACACGGCTGTAGTCATCACGTGACATCGGCGTCAATGGACGTTGATTACCGCTGGCATCGAGGTAATACGCTTGAATAACACGCAAGGGCTTGGTCATATTGATATCGCCGCCAGGCATGAAAGAATACGTGCCTTGGTTCGCCACCAACGGCACGGACAAATCACGCTGCAACCACAACTTTAAACCTTGCGTTTGCCATAGATTAATCACATCCAACAGACGATTGCCATACTCAGCGTACTGATCTGAATTTGGCAAGTCTCCCTGCTGTAACAACCCCGCGTCCTTCATCGCATATTCGATGAGACGAGCCGGCGTATTAAAGGCGATTGGAGATGTCATTGGTAGAGCTTGATCAATTCAAGGATGATGGTGAAATTCTGCACCGTGCCAGCGGCATAGCCGTTTGAATACAGATTAATGCTGCCGTCATAACCCGGACGTGTCGTGTCAGGGATGAACCCGCCGTAATTGGTGCTATTGATTCTGCCGCGGCCAGCCAAAGGGAAAATCTGTTGTGGAATCGTGCCGTTCCACGCCAATTGAATTTCCATTCCGGCGCTCATTGACCATTCGATTAAATCGACGCGAAACCCGGCCAAAGTCAGGTTCACGTCGTTATTCAAACAATCGACCAGCGAAATGGCCGGGGATTCAACGATATCAGAGGTATCGATGATCCCCGTTAGCTTCACAATCGCATTACGCGGCCCTTCTTGCGTAATTTGAATCTCAAGTTTATTGGACATGCCATTTCCTTATTGTCCAGCAATACGGGAAACAAAACCCATTTCCAACTCGAAAGCAGGAGCAGCGCCCAAAGAGGTTGCCCATATATCGAGCGCAAGATTCCAACCCGGGGAAATCGCCAAAGGCCCGCAAGGAATGGTGATGTTTTTGATTGCCGAAGCGCCCAATGCATTGGTTGGAGCGGCCACGTCGCCGAAAGTAAAAATCCACTGATCACCAGGGAGAGGGATCGTACCTTGAATTTGTCCACGGCCAACCATTGCGCCAGCGGCGGAAGGCAGCGCACAAACGTTTGCACCGAAAGAAATAGAGGCTGGTGAACCGCCACCACTGATCGGGTTAAGATTGACGGGTGTAATGACCGTGGCCGCTGTGGTCAGACGTGGCACGTTGTCACGACGCCATGAGAACTGCGCATTGGTCGCGCTTGTCCATGCTTGCGAAGAAATGATCTGCGTCAACCGGATGTACTTCAGATAGATGGTGCGGCCATTCGGGCCGATGCCGTCATTGTTTTGGATGTACAACAGCGGCGAAGCCTGCGCATGAGTCGAACTTGCGGTCGCTGCATCGTCCACTACCGAAGTGACCATTGCCACGCCCGTACCTGCTGTCGGGGTTGTGGCAATGAAATAACTACCTTCGTCAACCAATGCATGGTCAGAATTCCAGATATTGGCAACTTTTTGTCCATTGGACGTTTGAAATTGAACGTTTGGCATAATAATATTCCTTTAGATTAAGATTCGGCTGGGTTAACAATGTCAGAATGGTCTGCCGCACCAGTGATCTGACTGCGATTATTTGTGAATGCTAACTTCGTACCAGTGTTAATCCATATGCCAGTAGAGGCACCAAGATTCCAGAAGTAGTTATCATAGGCATGACCAGACCAAGCCGTCCCACTGGCCGAGATACCGACAGGCAGAGATGTCGAAGTATTTGGACGATAAAACCTATTACGTCCAAGCTCAAAGTTCGTGAAATTGAAAGCGCCTGCCGCCATGAGTGCTGGCCCTTGCGTTGAAGCTGTAACAGGAGAGGTACTATAATTATCACGAATTGACCACCGATCTGCACCCGCACCAGCAGTAATTGCCACTGTTGGGGAAACGGTACTGAGGGAATAAATCTTGTTATTGGTGAACGTAAATCCATCTGTTGCAAGAGCAATGGCCGGAGTTGTCCAGACTGACAGGAAGCCAAGAACAGTTGAAGTATCGCGAAACTCGCAATTATCAATACACAGGTCTTTAGAGCCTGCCGTAATGGTAGTTGACGTCACTGTTTGACTTACACTAACTTGATAAGTACCAATACCATTTGCAGCACCAGTAAGTTGCTGCACAATGTAAGTGCCAGCAGTGACGCCCGTTCCCATAATCGTCGCGCCCGGATAGAAGCCACCAGTTACAGCGCCAACAGTCGCCAAAGTTGTTCCTGTAATCGTTGACGTAGCCGATGTTGCGCTAATACCTGTAAGGCAAGATGCAATTGACAGGAAGTTACCAACGAACAATATATTTTGGAAGCTCATATTTGAGCCGGCCATATTCCATGTTGCGGTTGTAACGGTGGTGAAGTTAATTGTTGGCCGACTATTGCCAGAACCCAAACCAATAACAGCGACACCATTCATTTGAAAATATGGAGTGGCGTCAATGACTGTTTCAGAATGGCCGGGAAGCACAAAAACGATGTCACCGCGGCCTTGTACGCACATGGTATTGACCGCGTAATTCAGTGTCGCAAAAGGATCGAGGAAAGTACCACGATTGCCGTCCGATCCAGCGCGTTGCTGCGGGTTCAGTACGGAACTGTTTCCGACGAAAAAGACTTGGCCTGGTTGCATCTGTGTCAGTGGCATGCCGCGAACCGACAAACCATTGGCAAAGCCATTGGGGTAATTAGTGAAAGGCATGTTGCACTCCTAAAGGGTCAGGATGTCCCGACTGTGTGAAAACGTAACGCTTATGCGCTACCCTGTGAATCGACTGCTTTCCGTCTTAACTTCTTGTATTCGCCCGCCACGTATCCAGAGAAAGGATCAATGACAACATCGACACCCAAATCCGTTAATTGCTCCTCCATCTCCCGCGCTTCACGCAAGAGACGGATTGGATCAACTAACGATGGAATGTCAGATATTGTCATTTAGATATTCTATTGCATTTAATAAATATTGCACGTTTTCTTTAAAATTTCCTAATCCTTGATTGCAACCACGACACAACAACTTTCTTATGTGTCCTTTTGTGTGGCAGTGGTCAACTGACAAATCTCTCAATTTTCCAGTTTTCTTATCTTTATCAAATTCAGGATTGCCACATATTGCACACAATCCTTTTTGCGACTCGAACATTCTTTCGTATGTGCCAGATTCAAGGCCAAAACACCTTTTCATTTCGTATTTCTTCATTCTTTCAGGATGAAGTTTTCGATATTCTCTTTGGTATCTAGCCTTGTATTCTTTTACTGACTCGCTATCGTTTTGCTTGGTAATCTGAACTCTCCAAATAAAATTCAAAGAGGAAAATTCTTTTGTATCATCAAGTCGTCCAAGCCGGTGATCTGTACTTGGTCGCACACCAACATCATTTACAAATTTCCAAAAATCCATCCATTCTTCGCTGCACGACTTGGATTTCTTTCTAAAAATTTCTCTCCACGCGCTATACAACGGGTGCTTCTCTCTTGACCCCCAATCAGCAGGCCTAGTATTTTCTAGCGCTCCAGTTCTATGCAGGCGCATCCAGTGCATCCCGCATAGACCCTTTGCATGAACTTCCTTACTACAACCACGAACAGAACATGTAGACATTGAAACCTCCTGTGAAAGAGGCTACATTCTAACACATCAGTGCATTTCTATCAAGGACCATTCGATCCAAAAATCCCGCGAGGATCGGTCGCCCCAACACTCAAACGCATGTAAGACGCTGCTTTTGCATTTTTTGTATCGAAGTCGTTGTCCTGATCGAAACTTGGACGCTCGCGCCAGAACAGTTGCATACCGTTCGGGCAGTTGGTACGGATGAAGAAAGCATGTGCACTGGTGAAATAGTGATTCAACTTGATCCCTTTGGGGAATGCGTTGGTCGCTTTGAGCACATTGATGTTGTTGGACGACGAATTCGACTGCAATACCGACTTCATGATCCGATTCGCGTTGTACCACTCTTGACGAGAGATATGCAGCGATTCAGGCATGATGTTGATCAGCAAGCCACGGTCGGTTTGCGCGCCCATGATCTGGATCGTCAAATCTTCCAATGCTGCTTCCGACAAGTCTGCTGCCGGAGACAATGCATTCGAGAAAGTGCCGCCAGTAACGTTGGTGTGCGCCGTAGAAATCAGTGCCGCGCCGTCGCCAGTAGTGAAGTACGTGGTGGAAAACGCATTGTTGTACAAGAAAGCAGCGATGTTCTCGATGGTTTGCGCCATTGAGAACGCGTTGGCTTTAGCGCGACGATTCGACACCACATCATACAAATTGTCTTTCAACTCTTCGTGTGTGACGATATAACCCAAGGCGTAAGCGATGTGTTGGTAGCGAGTAACAGCTCCTTGCACTTCGGAGTCATAAGTGACGCCTGCGCCTTGCGCTTTGATCGGTGCCAGCCCGAAGCCGGTGAGTTGCACGTCTTCTTCGTACGCTTTTTCCGAATCCTCGACAGCAAACAAATCAGTGTATTCGGGCGCATGTTCAGACCACATCTGACCCCATGTTGCATGGACGCCAGGCCATAATAGTTTTGGGTGTGAACCCGTATTGATAATACCAGCCATGTTATTCCCCTATTAAAGTCCAGCTTGTCCAGCTTTGAACGCGTGATTGTTGATGAGACACAGATACTTGGCATACTGCCCAAAGACGTTATCTGAGCGCTGAGCGAGACCGAGAATCCTCATTTGCAAGGCTGCGGTAGTGGCTTCCGTGCTGTTATCTAGCAGCCAACCAGACACAAAGCCGTTATGACCTGTGTTATTGGCACCTGCCGAGGCAACCAAAGAACAATTCAAACCAACTTCCGCTGCGGTAAAAACCGTACCGGTGCCGATTTCCTGCACTTCAAAAATGATATTCGGGTCGTCGGCAACCATCACGTAGTACCCTTGTGTCTTGGTAGCGGGGATGATGGTCGTGTTCAGGTTGGTTGGATCGGCAAACGTTGCGCCGTTGACGGTGCCACCCATACCGAGCAGGGAACCCAACACCATATTGGTGGTTCCCGCAGTAGCGACGGTGACGGAAGCCACGCCACGCGCATCGGCGGAGCCGGCAAACATCATCGGGTCGCCAATGGCGTATGCGTTAGTATCGGTAGAGGGAATGTAATACGTGTGGCCCTGTCCATTGAAGGGAGAGCCGTTCAAATATTGAACAGGGGAAAGTCCCGCTGGTCGATTGACGTTAGCCATGTAAATCTCCAAAAATTAGTGTTAACGCCCTTGTGAGGCGCAAGAATTTGTGTAACTAACTCTTTACATCTAACTTTTAAAACATGACTAACTACAACATACTATACTGAAACTTTACCGGCGTAAAGTCCTCGGTGTAAACATATCGTTCGTTTTTGCATAACGGGATGAGTTGTCGCCTTGTCCGCTATCCTTTTCAGAGCCGATTTGACCCGTTTTTAGCGATTTGATCAAGGTTTCGCTTGATTGTCCGTGTATCGCCAAGTCTTCTTGGTGCCACTCTTCTTTCAGTTTCATTAGATACAGACGGATCGGTTGCTGATCCGGGCCGACTTCTTCCCCGGCAATCACCGACACGCGGGTTCCCATATCGGAGTTGCCGTTTTTGGTCGCATCACCGCCGATGGCGACATTGGTCAATTGTACTTCGTCGTAATCAACAAATTCATACCCTGCGTTCAATGCTTTTTGCAGACGTTCCGGTGTCCCTTTCATCCAATACATGTAATAACCAGGGATTTCTGGCACTGCCAATTTCTGTTGCGGAGTGGACATCGGCACCCGTGTTCTTTCGCTCTTGCGTTCTTTCCCGTTGGCGGGACTGACTTTATCGATTGCCATGATCATGCTCCTTGAAGGTAGGTTTTGGCATAATACTGCTGCCAGTCTTTAGTCGTCTTGAAGGCGCGGCCTTCGCCGACAAATTTGGATGCCTGTTTATCGCACACGGCGCGAGCATCCGCCGGCAAGTCACCATAACCAGTACCGCCAGATGATTTCCCACCGCCGCCACGCGAGCCCTCAACCTTATCCACCGTTTGACGTTGACCGCCGCCGAAAACCTTATCGACTGCCTGCGTGACAGCATTCAGGAATTCCTTGCCTTCAGAAGTCACCCCTTCGCGCCGGAGCCGTTGCGCCACGCCGATGGCAAGACCGGTGCGTTCCGGGTCTTGCCCAAACCATGCCTGCTCTTTTGTCCATTCCGTGAAAGCGGGACTCAAAATCGTTTCCAAGGCTTGCGCCTTTTCTGTCTTGGTTGCTTCGACAGGCTTGGATGCTTCCTTCTGCACAGCATCGAATTGCGACAGTTGCGAAGTTATCTCGACTTCGGCATCCACATCGCCCTCTTGTTTGGCTTCCTTCAAACTGGCAATGATGTCACGGCGAGCTTTTTCAACTTGCGCCTTGGTCGCTTCCTCATGGAATTCTTTCATCGCTTCCATTGATTCAGCGGAGTCAGCCAGCAGTTTATTCAAACGCAGAACATCGTTCTTGACGTTTCCCAACTCGCCCAACAAGCGTTCGTTGTTCTTTCTGAGAATAGGAAGGACATGACGCCCTTTCTCGACAAAAGTATCCGCATCCACCCAATTGGCTTTATCGCCTTTGTAGGATTCTTCAGGAACCCAACCCATTGCAGATGCTTCTTTCTCTACTGTCATTGGATCACTCATGCTGATACCTCTTCAGTCATGCGTGCGAAAATATCCCGGTCATTCACAAGACGATACTGCAATCCGTCTTTCGGGCCGACTGCCATATACCCGGCAAATTTGGTTACGATCACTTTATCTCCTGGCTTGGCACGCGGCACCTTTTCATCGTCCCAGGCACACTCACCAACCGCCACCACAATGGCGCGTTGCTCAAGCATCAATCCAGTTGCCTTCACCGAATCTGGCAGTTGGATCAATCCAGCTGCAATTTCTGGCTCATACGGTTTGATCATCACGGCGCGGCCCAACGGCATCAATCCAGACGTATTTTCATTCATCACTTAACTCCCCTGTCAATAATTCATAATCAACATCCATCAACTGCCTCAATACGCCCAGGTTCCCGACAATTTCGGCTTGCATCAACATGTAAGCATGCGCCGAATCTGTTTTAAGGATTCCCTGTTCCATCTGATCCCTTAGTTTTTCACGCCATACCTGCAAGAGCTGGTTGTGCGCCTGCGTGACCGGATGGGTTTTCCATTCCAGATATTCCTGTTCCGTTATCATTATTCATTCCCTCCATGACCATCTTGACTTGCCTTGCAAGGCTCTCATCGTGAACCTTCAAAGCGCCTATTGCTGCCTCAAACATGGCAATTTCATGCCCTGTCCGTACTCCCCCTGCCTCTTCCATTTCCTTGGCTGCTTTTGCATGCAACTCCAAAATCTTGGCCGCATTCAACTGCCTTTCTTCCTGCAACTTCGCCACAAACATCATCATTTCTTGCTGCATTTGCTGTTTCTTTGCTTCCAATTTCATTTGTTCGACGGCCATTTTAGGGTTCGGCAATGGCGGCACTTTGTCCGGGCCTGGATATACCTGCTCGACGCCATCCACATACAATGCTTTCAAATACCGATGTTCCACTTCTTGTTGGTTATATCCTGGAGTCGATGCAGCCGCTTGTTTCAACGCCATGACTTGTTGCATTTTCTGGCTTTCCGACACTACATTCGGATCGGCCACCGGCACAATCGCATTGGGGTCACCAATATAATCTTCACGCATGGCCCAACCCTGACCGCCGAATGATTGTTGAGTTGGCATGTATACGCTGTTTAAGATGTAGAGCTTCTTGAACTCTTCGCGCATGGCACGCCAAGTTCGTTTAAAAATGGCAGAGTAAATCTTGGCGCCCTGTTCTACCATCGTCCTAGAAGTTTCTGCCGGAGTATTCTGGCCCGGATTTTCTCCGACCATCATGTCGGTAGAACCGGAAATACGATTGGTGTAATTGATCAATAGGGACAGGAGCTGAAACAGCACTCCGGACGGCTCTCTCACTGGCAATGGGACAATCGATTTATGCAAATCGTCTCCGGTAGAATCGACCCGCTTCCACTCGAACGGGGCAAAGGTATAGGTGCCTCCTCGAATTTTTGCGCCACGCCCCAAGAACCCGCCGCCGCCATTAGACATGGTGCCGGCGTCAATTAACTGATTCACCAGCGAATTGACCGATTCATTCAATGGGCCGCACAAGAAGCCGAATCCGATATCGTAAATACCACCATCGGGTGACGGAAAGAACGGGTATTTGGTAAAATATTCGATTGGCTTGATCGCAATGATGTCGCCTTTTCGTTCACCGCCAGACACGCGCTCGATATCCTGTTCGCGGTTAAACCGAGTGACAATCCGCAGTACCTTGCGGCTCGACTCTTCAATTGTAATGATGTACGGCTCAGCATACCCATCGCCGTCTAAATCCAGCGAACAATGCTGTTCAAGGCCGATAAACGGCGTGCTGTCATCGGGTTGCGGAGCTGTAATGCCTTGACGCTTATCCTGCTTAATATCTTGATCGGTGACAGACGGTTGTGGTGCTTGCCCGTACCAATCTTCTTCCAGCACATCTTGGAATGTCCCACGCAAAACACGCTCATGAATTTCATTACGATACAGCGGAAAGACATGGGTTTTTCTGGAACATTCTTCGACCGACTTGGCCCAGTAGTCAATCACCAGGTCTTTTGCCAACACCAGATCGCTGACATTATGTCCTTTTGAGGATGAAAAATAGCTTTTGATGAAGGCAGTCCCGACGACTGCCACGTTAATCAATAGGCGGTCATGTTGTTCTTCCCAGGACGCATCCTGTTCGCTGACTTGATACGACATATGGGTTGAAACACGTTCCGCCCTTGCTTTCTTTTTTCCGTCCGGGTCTAGCCCCAGTACCCTGCACTTGACAATCTCAGTACCGCTGATGATGGAGGGATAAGCCCGCGCATGGAATTGCATAGTGGCAATCGTAATCAATGGGAACGCCACATTGGAACAATTCGCCCAAGGAAAATTCTTTTCTTCCTGAATTTGCATGGCGAGATTCATGGCCGCTTCGGATCGTTTTTCCCACAGCGCACGAGATTGTTTGTCGCGCATGTAACCATCCCACACGGCAGTTCCGATCCGATCCAAATCTTCTTCATCGAATTGATCGCACAGGTTCGGCGATGAAATCGTTTTCTCATCGAGTTTGATATTTTTATTCAGGTTTAACATTAATATCCCGTTACAGAAGAACGTCCGGCTTGTTTTCGTGGGTTTCTTTCGCGTATTTCGATCTCTTCATCATCCATAAAGTCCTCTGCCTCGACATGCGACAAGTCCTCAAATCCCAAGGAAAGAAGCGCGCAGGAATCGAACTGGTCGTCCAGTGTTGCTTGGGCAGTGCCGGTAAAGCGCAGTAATTCGTTTTCCAAATCAGCATACCAAGTGGCTTCCTTGTCGAACTTCATGCCGCCCGAACGGTGCCTTTTTTGCAAAGATCGACCACGCGTTCCCTTATCCTTGACCGGCGTGCGTGGCTGAATATTGATAAAGCAATCTCTTGCCTGCATCTCCCGGTAGACCATTGGAGCAATGCCCTTCCAAATCACGCCGTCTTCGACAAAGAAGATATCCGGGTTCCAGCGTTTCTGGATCGAGAACATTTCATCGAGCCAGCGCAAGGTATCCCACCGGCCAACGCGTTGATCGACGACATGCAGGATATTGTCGAGGCACTTGCCGCCGATGGTAAAGGAAGTCCGGTTGGCGCGGTCGCTGGTCGATACCGCAAAATCGGCGGCGGCGGCAATAATCATCGGCTTGTCAAAGTCGTCTTCCTTCATCGGCAGGAAGTCGTCTTTTCTTAGATACGCTTCTGATGAATCCATCGGGTCATTCAAGAACTCTTGCGAATACCCGGCGGCGTCTTGATCCTCGATAAACTCTTGTCTGCGAAAGCGTAGTTTTTCTTCTGTCCAGCGTGTCGGCCACAACAGGTTAGAAAAATCATCGAACGATGTGTGGGCTTTGTAATACAGATGTTTCCATGTGCTGTTTTTGCGCAATCTCGATAACAGCGAATCGTCGTGCATGACGGTTCCATGCACCCGAACTTTACCGGACTGGGACAGAGATTGTTTGGCCGCCCGGAAAAACCAGTTGCGAAATTTGACTCGTCTATCCCGGTTAGCGACTGCTTCATCCTCTTCCATGTCATCGCAAATCAACAGGTTCGGTCGCTTCCCATTCCACATTTTCCCCCGTATCCGTTGTTCCGCCCCCCGCACCAGAATTCTAAACTTGTGTCCATCTGAGAATTTTACGATCAGGTCAGTCTTGGTGTCCGTTAAAAATTCATATGGGCCAAACTCGGCAATCAAGTCTTCATTCTCATGCAGTTCATCCGAAATATTTCCGGCTAACTCCGACGCATTCTCTTCGGTGGAACCGCAAATAATCACGTAGTCGTTGGCCCGGAACATCACCGAAGACAGCGTAAAGTCTACCGTCAAAGCCGTACTCTTGGCATGATCGCGTGGCGCAATCACCATGCATTGCTTATGATCCGAACAGTACAATTCCCAGGCATCCCGATGAAATTGCGGAGTTGGTTGTGGCTCATCGTACCTGCCTGACAGGAACGAACCGGAGAAGGCCTCGACCAGTTCAGCGGTGAGTTTCATCGTTTTGTGTTGGCCTCTCAACTTGTAACAAGATATTCATATTCGCTACTGTCTCAGACGGAGGCATCCCGCCTTTCTTGATCCAGTACAACGCATGCCATGCCCCCAATCGATACATCTCAACTTGCTGACCGCCTTCAATCATTTTCAAGATGTCCATCTCATGGTCGATCTTCGACACAGCAGTCTCAACGATAATCATCGTGAGCGTCCGTTCATGTTTGACTATCCGTTATTGCCAGCAACCCTGAAAGTTCGACCACCTGTCCATCCGACAGCGTTCCCAAGCACTTTAAATTGTAAATCAAGCCAAATATCCCGGCAGTTACAGGCTGACTAGCAACCGAACCAGAAACCGAAGCCGGCCCGGAAATGACTGAACTGGGCGAATCATCCACCCCGCGGTACACGCTGCATGTTGTCACAGCGCTGCTCAACGTCACGCCGACAGGTAAGGACGAGCCGAAATCAAATAATATTTTTTTCGTCTCGTCGGCCGTCTTGCTACTGAGAACAACGCGGCTCACTTCATTCCCCCCGTCACTTCATTCCTGCCATCTTCTTGTGCTGCGCAACAGGGTCTTTCCCACTTGGCTCAAACTGTTCCTTCAGCGGATTTATCTTCGCTAAATTTCGCTCAACCAACTTCTGACCAATCAAGGTGCGCTTGACCTGCTTACCATTGCTCTTCTTGTCCATTTGCAACTCCTATTAATTTATCAAAGATAATAGTTTATTTCTATCATATTTACAATCCGTATCTTTGTTGCTATTTAGAAAAGTTACTTTTTTAAAAATATAAAAAATTTGTCGCGAGTGAATAATAATAAATCCCGCGGCGGAGATTTTCCCCTCCCCCTCGTGATGTCGCTAGGCCAATCGTATGGCTCCCCGGGTGGTTGCACCTGCACTGCTGCGTGTATCCATGCGTACTGTACTTCGTCATCGGCCCTGCGAGTGTTGCCAGTTTGGGATATCGATCAATAAAAACTATGAGAGCAATTTTACATAACGTACCTTATGCGTAGTTAGTAACCACTCAATAGTCCCTGACTATACATCGGTCACATCACCGCGCTTGCCAGTCAGTAACGTTGTTAGCTTATTACCTAAGCGCTCCAATCGTTGCGCGCTATCTGCGCCGGTACTCTTAATCGTAGTGATCTCTTGCTTGATGCCAAACAAATGAGGAAGCCGGCGCTCCGCATCCCATTGACTAGCCTTGCGTAGTTCCCTTGCACGTGCGAGTTCCAGCGGGTCAAACGATGTCTCAATAAGCTCATATGTCTCAGCAAGTCTTGCTGTAATAGCCGCAGTTTGGATGGATCGATACTCTGCTGGTACATCGCTGAGCATCCATGAGTAGAGAGTTGATTTGCTGACACCCACATCCTGAGCAATATCTGAGAGCTTGTCGCCTGTGGCAAAGCGCTGTAACGCTTGCGAGATGATCTGCTGTCGATCTGCTGATTGTACGATGAGTCCACTCATACATTTCTCCGGTCGTAGTTGTAGCCTTACCCTGTGCTGGCTTGGTGAATAGTGAGTACTAACATTCTGGCTTGGTCTCGTATCACTAATCAACCGGCCCGAATCTCGACATGCGCTCGGCTGAGTTGACTAGCTATGCATCACTCTATGCGGATGCTCTGCTGTTTTATGGCGCGCACCCCGTCCTATTGCCCATTGTAATCATTTATAAAAACTATGCAAGTACCGATCTTGATAAATATTATTATTGATAATCCTTGATGATATGTATTGACGTGCTCAATTGAATGCACTAAGATGTAGTCATCGAGTCAGCAATAAAGCCGACCGACACTCTGAGGAAGAAACATCATGGAAATCAAATCAAACTTATGCTCTAACGCGGTTCGCAAAGTAGCCTTGCTAATCACACAAGCATCTAAATTAGGCATGGATGTCTCAGGATATGGTTTCGCAGATGAGAATCCAAACAGCGGTAATGTGTACCTGTGGCTGGAAGACTATCCTTTTACCTTATACATCGATCTAGGAGACGACACAGTAAATGCGGTGTGGACTAATCCAGAAGACGGGGAAGAATCCAGCACAGATAAAACTGATAACCTTGATGCGCTGTATTCATGGTGCGCCGATCTTGACAACGGCATTAACAAGGAGGCATGAATCATGAGCACATCATATAAACCCCTAGCCCCATCAATCCCGAACGCTACAGAGCGCCTAGAGTGGATTAAAGCCCTTGTCGCTGCCAAAGTAGCCCAACCCTCAACACTCAAACTTCAAGGGGAGCAATCATGACATTTTATATCGTTGAAAAAGACAACCATCTAGCGATACATGGTATTTATGAATCCAGTGAGAAGGCAGAAAAGTTCATTAAAGAAACAGTTCCGGTCTATGTCTCACGTGGTTACTACATGAATAAAATACTGACAAAAGATTCTTTTGAAGTTATTGAGAGGGGCGCATCATGCAAATCAAAGTAAAAATAATCTCACAATTCGGCAACAAGCGTATCTTTCCTGTTTGTCCGAACGCCCAGGCGCTGGCAAAATTAGCTGGGTGCAAATCCTTCACCGATCCGCAAATATCAATTATCAAATCTCTCGGCTATGCTGTTGAAGTCGAGCAAGAAGTAAAAACACTCTAAGGGGACACCATGAAATACTTACTCATTTTACTAGTTTTTATGTTGCAAGGTTGCTCAGCGGTTTTTATTCCTGCCTTTGCCGTTGATGCAGTGCATGACAAAATAACGGGGGAACATGGCGATCATTGCGTTTCGGAATTAGCCAAGGTTGGCGACCAGGTCAAAATACCAGATCAAGGCGTTGGTACTATCACACAATTATTTTCAACGTCTTACAAGTTCAAGCGTTGGGATTACCCAATCTGGGCGCAACTGTCATTTTAATAAAAAAGCCGCACGGCCTTGTGAGTCGTGCGGCAAGTTCTCCGAGGAGAGAATTATTTAACCCAGCAGTGCGGCGGTCATGTTTGCAATGAATTGATCGAGGATCGGCTGGAATGTTGCCGCAACGCCTTGCGCTGTCGGATCAAGACCAGCTTCAGCGGCTACAAAATCAGATTTCAATTGCGCCAACATAGCAAGATGCGGCTGAATGGCGGCGAGTTTTGCTTGATCATCGGCTAGTTGCGCAGCAGCAGAATCAATCGCTGCCTGGTCTGCAATCGTGTCAGCGGCTAGTTTGGCGGTAGCTGCATTGAGTGCGGCTTGATCGGTGTTAATCGTATCTTGAATCGTCATTGTGTTCTTTCTGTTGATTGTTAGGAAGCATTTCCCAACCAAGTTTCCTACGAATTTCAGTAATACTTGGCAATACTTGTTCGCGCTCACGGTTTAGCCAATCACGAATGAGTTGTTTTTCTGGATGATTCACTTGCATGATATCTCTCCCTGCTGAAAAACTTTACTAGGCTGAATTGTTTCAGTGATTCATGTATTTGTCAATCAGCATTTTCCTATCATAAAACATGCCAGCAACCAATGCCGCTTGTTATATTTGCAGTCTTTACATAACTTCATGCTAGTTTCTCCCCGATCATCGCCCGCATGTCCTTGAATGGCATCAGCTCCATCGCTGGCAACTCATGAATCGTGATCATCAACGTCGCGCCAATGTCTAACGTGTGGTGTCGAATCTTGCTAATCACTGGTGGCTGAACACGTAGTAATTCTGCAAGTGCTACGCCTGTTTTACATTTGTGGATTGCGGCTACGTGGTCTAGTAGGGATTCAGGTGTGTACATTATTGGAACCATCCTATGATTAAATATGCAGCACACATCAACATCCAAAATGCAGAATGCCTCCATTTTTCATGCGCATAGAAATTTGTCGCGATAATCATGCACGCCCAATATCCAATCTCATTTTTCATTTACTTCTCCTTTGGTTATGCGGCATCGTGCAAAATAAAAGTAGGCATGTCATCAATCCAGACGCTAGGCGAATACCCAGCCTCATAAACAGCGTCATGTTTCGCTTTGCGTCCGGTGAATACGATTGCCTCTACTTTGTGCTTTAAGTCCCTGATAACATCGGCGCCCTCATGCTCATAGCGCATCGTTGCGCAAATCACAGAATGGCCTCTAGCAATCGCGTTATCAATCATCGCGTCCCAAAAAATTGGGTCTCGTGTGTACGTTTCGTCATAATCAAGAGCAAGCAACATTTTTATCCCTTGGTTGTCGTGCATTAGCCAACTCACTCATTACCTGCTTTCAGTGCGTTGATAATCACATCTCTCTCCGGTGCGCCTGGTGTCCGGCTAATCACTTCCAAATGCGCTTGCTGGCGTGATTTCATCGGGCGACTGTCGCGTACTAATCGGACGCAATCGGCTAGGGTGGTTAGGTTGTAGAGGGGATTCATGCGACTGCCGTGTTTTTCATCGCTTCGGTAGCAAATTGCACTTGTAAAGGTGTCATCCTATGACCTGGCTTTTTTGCAGCTTCTAGGATGCGTTTAGCCCAAAGTTTGTGATCAGATTTAGGTTTTAAAACGTCGCTTGCACCAAGTTGGTTAAGCATCTTCGCGGCTTTCTCTTTCGATAAATCTGCTTTGCCAGGCGCAGGCAACGCAACCATCGGCGCCGGAATTGCGGCCCACTCGCCTTTATCCATTTGCTCTTTCAGAGCGGCTTCCCAGCGCCCTTTAATCTGCGAAAATGTTTGCAATCCAAGATCGAATGACATCGACATCGCCGCCCAAAATATTGCAGGGTGTGACCACTTTCCTGCCTCGCCAGCTTTGCGCGCTTGGACGCCTGCTACTGCTTCGTAGTACGCAACCATCGGATCAACGACCGGCTTGCATGCCTTGATGAATTCCGCGCAAGACGGCGGCCAGTCATAGCGTGTACGGCATGCTTTCAATCCTGCCTTGACATCATTTGGCGTGATCTTCTCGTCTTCAAACGCTTCCGCCCAACTCACAGCCCAATTGTCGATGGCTTGTTGACTCGGAAAGTTTGAGCGCCATTTGTGCGGATAGGCACCGTCAAGCCGGTTGTACAGGTGATCCATGAGTGACTTTCCCTCAAGGATTGCGTGAGGCTCAAACCACACGTTAAACGGGTTCGCCAGTTGCGTCGAAGCTGATGGTGCGTTCATTTTTTTCATTCCGGTTGCGGTTCACATAGGCAGTTGGGTCGAACTTTTCAGGCTTGCCAGGGGATGCGCGTGCTTGCACAGTGCGCTCAGACTTGACAAAGTTTCGCCATGTCGCCAGCCAATCAGTCTTGCGCCCATCCTTCCCAGGCTTTGCAGACCAGTAATCACGAAATTTCTCTTCCATGAATTTGAGATTAAGGTCAGGGCGATTTTCTTTGCAGTAATCGATAAATTCATTTGGAGCAATCCAGGTAGAGTCCAAGCGGGCACCGCGTGGAGACGCCTCTGTCTTTGACTTTAGTTCTTTCTTATCTAATCTCTTCTCTTCTTCTCTTATCTCTTCTAGCGTTCGGTTGCGTTCGGTTGCGTTCGGTTGCGTTTTAACTTCTTCTTTCTCTTGTTTCTGACGCTCACGAAATGCCTTTCCTCTATCTGCAGAACCATCTTCGCGTAGAGGTTGGCGCTTCTCCCAACCGATTAAGTAGTCGCCATCCAGAACACGTCCTTGCATTGCTTCTCGGATTACGATTACATCATCCGTTTCAATATCGAGTGCGGTGGCAATGTCCTCATCACACCAACCTTGCGTTCGTCCGCGTTCGGTTGCGTTCGATGCACAAACAAGCATATGGAGATAAACGGACATGACGCGACTAATCTCTTGGTTCGATACGCGAGCTATCGTTCTCCACTTCGGATCGTTCGGCATATCTGCCCACAAGCGGAGCCAAGGATTAGCCATTAATCAGCGATTCTCAATTGTTCGAACCGCTGCAAAACTGGCTTGTCTCGTTTCAACGGCCCATCTTCCAACTCTCCGCAGAAGTCGAATCCATTGCTTCCCAGTTTGTTTATAAATGCATGCTTGCGCTTGGCTGCGTTGATACACGACGCTTCGTCGTTGAATTTGAATAATCCGAGGTCTATGCGTCGCCCCCCCGTTTTCTCAACCAAAAATAATCGCATCATAATGAATCCTTTGAAAAAACCCATACTGTCGATGACGTTCCCTGGTTAGGACGACTGGCGTCTAGAAGGGTCAACAATATGGGCTTTATCGAAAGATTCATCATTCCCTAACCAGTTAGGCCGTCATAGCCTTGAGCAATTATTATCTTACTGAAATTGAGATTTATCAATCTATTTCGATTGTGCAACGCAATATAACGTAACATTGTTTTCGATCAAACTGTTATATAGATTTACTGGTTAATGTCGGTTATTCGTGGGAGATAGTTTGCTGTGATTTCAGAGCATTTAATTTATCCTTGTAAATCTGCTTAATCGCTCTCAGTTCATCGATAGACCACTTCGGCATAGTCTGGTCGCACTCTAACGCTTGGACAGCCGCAAGCCCGATACGCTTGATTAAGCCTATACGGTAATCGACAGCTCTCCCAGCACCCCAGCGATTACACTGTTTGGTTTGCCCATGGGCGTTTTGATCGTTAAAACGAAGGTGCGGGGCAGACCCCACGGAACGATAATGACCGCAATCAAACCCGCCGCCAACTTGAGAACCTGCCAGCGGCTTGTTACAACAGATACAGAGTCTTGCGGCGTCCCTGGCTCTAATAAATGAGTTGAATGCAATTTGCGCCTCTTTCATGTAATCCGAACGTGTCTTTATAGCTTCCTTGCGCACCTTGTCTTGATGGCGCACAACCTTCGCCTCTGCCCGTTCCTTCTTTGCTTTGTTCTGCCGCCCCTTCTCTACCGCGCAATCAGGGGATAGGCAGCAGGATTGAAGCGGCTTGATAGGTGTGTACTTTTCTTTGCAAATTGGACAACGGCGCATTATTTGGATAATCCACGCTTGACCCCTATCAATGCTAATGCTGCGCCAATTATCATGCCGACTATAACAGATATAAAACTTACTAATATAATAGTTGTGTCCATATTCATTCCTTAAATTTAACGTTATGATCTTTGCAAAATGCAACCGTGTATTCAATCAAACTCGCGCTTCGCCTTACGCTCATCAATGCCGTGCTTTCGCGGATATTGATGAACTCACCTTCTAGCCCTGGGATTATCTCTGCTTCTTCTTTCGTCACCACGGCATGACCAGAAACAAGTAATACTTTCCACGCTGCGGCGTTACGTCGCTTCCCAGCCCATTCAAGAGATGACTTTCCCAAATCCTCGCAAATAGCGTGGAACTTCGCGTTCTGTTCTAGGTTGCGCGTAGGTTCCGTAATCCTTGCTGCATAGCCTTCTGGTGCTGCTGTCATGATGTAGTGCGCGCAATGTTTACGTACCGCGTCATCCCGTAAAATAAATAGGCGAGGATGGCTCATACACACACCGCCAGCAACGAAGTCCAATTACTAGACGTGAGAATGGCTGGCTTGCACTCGGATGCTTTCTTGGTTGGGCGCAGCACGGGCAATTCAGCGAAGCGTTGCACGTCTGTTTTGAAGATCGGCGTATCTGACCAGCAGTAGCCATCGACGCGCTTTCCTGTCGAGATGACATGGCCTGCTTCGCGCATCTTCGTGATCGCACTTTTAGCGACAGAATGGCTACAGATCGACCGTATCTCGATTTCTGCGACCAATAATTTATATGCGAGGTTTGGATATTCTCGCAATATGTTTTCGAGGTTGATCAATGCGAGATCAATGGCTAGAGGTTTGAGGCTCATGACTTCCCCTTATCTTTCCATTCGATGGAGTCTGCTTCCAGATCAGGCAATTCATCGTCTGATGGATTCATTGATTTGGTAACTGAGCCGAACGCGTATGATATGAAATAGCCAATCAATATCCATATACCGATAATGATGACGATGCAAACAAACTCCTTTAAAGTGAGCATGGGTCATCTCCGCAAGTAGCTTCAAATAGAGCGAGACGAAATTCTTCTTTCCATTCGTGGTGATATACCGTCAATCCAACCGGGCAATCATCAATAGTTTTTTTTGCCTCGAATGCCTCATGCGCTGACTGTCGAATTGCTTCGCGTGAAATTATTTGATTCATTACTCCCCCGTTGTTAAACTACTTACTAAGTAACTTGCGAATCTCTTCTAACTCTGCGTGTAATAGTAAGATCGTCGCTTTCTGCTTGATTTCTTTTTGTAGTAGCATGGTGACTAATACATCTTTGTTTTTTAGTTCGCGCTGAAGCTGCAAGAGTTCAGCCTCCAATAATTCTCGCTCGTTCATTTTTCTTCAACTTTCAAAGCGTCTTTAGTGATGTGCGCAATGGCGTGCTGCGACCAAATTGGGATACCGTTACTTCTCCATGCTTTGATACATGTAACCGATTTTCCTAACGCGGCGGCGGCTTTTGTATCAGAGCCGAAGTATTTTACTATTTGATTAGGCGTCATTTGTTTTACTCCTTGTGAGGATAAACTATATAGCCAATGAATAAATAATACAACATTTATTAAATATTTGTTGCAATTTGTTTTTGCTTGGATAATAATAGAATCACTCGATCACCAAACACCAATCAACCAGGGAGATAAACATGAAAATCAAATTCGCAGCAATCCTATCAGTAGAAGCGGCGCTTAAAGCTGTTGAAAGTAACGGCTATGCGCTGCGGTACGTCAAAGATCAGACCGAGGCTG
>OCZT010001588.1_pt1 | contig 23473 bp, 22 predicted proteins | sample 1539031 | NCBI WGS metagenome assembly OCZT01 (sample SAMEA3539308, study PRJEB22396) | soil metagenome | biome: tundra; feature: field; material: soil | place: USA | collected 2010-05 | depth 0.15 m | reverse complement strand
CGACGCCGGCATTAAAGGCGAATGAAACAGCCGTCGTCGAACCCCGCGTCTTGACGTGATGGTATCAAGCCGGGATGTGACTGTCCGGAGCTTCATTCCATTCTGCACCGCAGACATCAGCCGGGACTGTCGTAATGCGCACCGCGGCTGCCGACGGCTCTGCTCGGCTGAGCGAGAAGATTGGAACTCGCATTCCCGATCGGACCCAGTCGCGTGGGTTCCCTCGAATCTGCGAATGGTCCGACGCGCCAGCTTCCAGACGCGTATTGTTGATTTGAACTATTCCAGATTTCAGTCCAGCATTGAAGTTCAAGGGCAGGTTCAGGCCCGTCAGGGGAAGAGCGACGATGGCAAGCCTCACAATCAATGGCAAAGCGTTCGACCTGGACGTCGAGCCGGATACCCCGCTGTTATGGGCGATTCGGGAAAATATCGGCCTGACCGGCACCAAATATGGTTGCGGCATCGCACAATGCGGCGCCTGCACCGTCCATATCGACGGCGTTGCGATGCGGTCTTGCGGTGTGCTGGTCAGCGATGCCATCGGCAAGCAGATCACCACGATCGAAGGACTCGCCGCGGCAAACGGGACGCTGCACAAGGTGCAGCAGGCCTGGATCGACAACGACGTTCCGCAATGCGGATATTGCCAGACCGGAATGATCATGGCGGTGGCAGCACTTCTCAAGGAGAAGCCGAAGCCGACCGACAAGGACATCGACGAAGCCATCACCAATATCTGCCGTTGCGGCACCTTCCAGCAGGTGCGCGAGGCAATCCACGCCGCCGCGAACGTTTGAGGAGGCAGCCATGAATCATATGCCCACGCTCAACCGCCGCGCCTTTGTCGTCGGCACCGCCGCTGTCGGCACCGGCCTCGCCCTCGGCCTCGATATTCCCTTCGGCGGTCCCACCGCCGTGCGCGCTGCCGATGGCTCGCCGGAAGTCAACGCCTGGGTGGTGATCCGGCCCGACGACACCGTCGTAATCAGGATCGCGCGATCGGAAATGGGCCAGGGCACCCTCACCGGCCTCGCCCAGCTGGTCGCCGAAGAACTCGAATGCGACTGGTCGAAAGTCACCACCGAATATCCGACGCCGGGCCAGAGCGTGGCGCGCAAACGGGCATGGGGCGATTTTTCGACCGGCGGCAGCCGCGGCATCAGAACCTCGCACGAATATGTGCGCAAAGGCGGCGCCACCGCACGCATGATGCTGATCCAGGCTGCGGCGAACGAATGGAAGGCGCCGGCTTCGGAATGCACCGCCGCCAACAGCGTCGTCACCCACACGCCGTCGGGGCGCACCACGACCTTTGGCAAGGTGGCCGAAGCCGCCGCCAAGCTTGAACCGCCTGCGGATGTGAAGCTCAAGGATCCGAAGGACTGGAAAATCGCAGGCAAGGGGATCAAGCGGCTCGATACCGCCGACAAGACCACCGGCAAGATGACCTACGGCATCGACGTCAAGCTGCCGGGAATGCTCAATGCCGCGATCAAGGATTGCCCGGTATTCGGCGGCAAGCTGAAAAGCTTCGACGAAGCCAAAGTGACGGGCATGAAGGGCGTCAAGAAGGTGGTGAGGGTCAACGACCACGCCGTCGCCGTCGTTGCCGACACCTGGTGGCACGCCAAGACCGCGCTGGATGCCCTGCCGATCGTTTGGGACGAAGGCGACAACGCCAAGGTCTCAAGCGCGTCGATCGCGAAATGGCTCGAGGAAGGTCTTGATCCCGCGCAGCCAGCCTTTGTCGGCAATCAGAATGGCGACGCCAAGGCTGCCGTCGCAAGCGCCGCCAAGAAAGTCGAGGCGGTCTACAACTATCCCTACCAGAACCACGCCACGATGGAACCGCTGAACGCGACGGCGCTCTATACCGCGGACAAATGCGAGGTCTGGTGCGGAACGCAAAACGGCGAGGCCGCTTTCGCCGCGACGCTGGAAGCATCCGGTCTGCCAGCCGACAAATGCGAGGTGCACAAGCAGATGCTCGGCGGCGGCTTCGGCCGTCGCGGCCAGACCGACTATGTCCGGCAGGCGGTTGCTATTGCCAGGCAAATGCCGGGCACCCCGATCAAACTGTTGTGGTCGCGCGAAGAGGATATGCAGCACGGCGCGTATCATCCGATCACGCAATGCAAATTGACCGGCGCCTTCGATGCCGACAACAATTTGACCGCGTTGCAAATTCGGCTGTCGGGACAGTCGATCCTGTTCAGCCTGCGTCCGGAGGCATTGGTCAACGGCATGGATCCGGCGGCATTCCAGGGCCTCAATGCGAGCGGCGAAGCTGCGATCGGATATTCGTTTCCGAATCTTCTGATCGAGCATTCGATGCGCAATCCCCACGTCCCGCCGGGCTTCTGGCGCGGCGTGAACGTCAACCACAACGCGATCTATCTCGAATGTTTCATCGATGAACTGGCGCATTCGGTGGGACAGGATCCGGTCGCGTTCCGGCGCAAGCTGATGGCGAAGCATCCGAAGCACCTCGCCGTACTCAATGCCGTCGCCGAAAAGATCGGCTGGGACAAACCGGCGCCGCAAGGCGTCTATCGCGGCATCGCGCAGCACATGGGGTATGCGAGCTATGTCGCAGGTGCGGCCGAAATCTCGGTTATCGATGGCAACAAGATCAAGGTGCATCGCATCGTTGCCGCCACCGATCCCGGCTATGCCGTCAATCCGGCGCAGATCGAACGCCAGATCGCGGGCTCGTTTGTCTACGGCCTGACGGGCCTGTTCTATGGCGGATGCACCGTCAAGGACGGCCGCATCGAGCAGACGAACTTCGATACCTACAATTCGATGCGGATCAGCGAGATGCCGAAGGTGGAGTCGATCATCATGCCGAGCGGCGGCTTCTGGGGCGGGGTCGGCGAGCCGACGATCTGCGTCGCGTCGCCCGCCGTGCTCAACGCCTACTTCGCGGCGACCGGAAAGCGAATCCGATCGGTGCCGCTGAGGGATCAAAACATCACATTCGCCTGACACTCTGGGCGGCGGCCTTGGCGGCCGCCGCTCAATTCCGGATGATGCTCATGGACGCGCTGCGCCTGATGACGCGGAGAAACGTCGTTCGTGGCATCGCGGCGACAGCGGCATCGTTTGTCTTGCCATGTCCTTCCAGCGCACAATCCGTCGCACGCATCGTCGTGATCGGCGGCGGCTTTGGCGGCGCAAGCTGCGCGCGGGCGCTGAAACGGATCGATCCGAAATTCGAGGTGACGCTGATCGAACCGAACCGGGTCTTCACTGCCTGTCCGTTCAGCAACGAGGTGATCGCCGGACTACGGGGACTGGAAGCGCAGCAATTCACCTACGACAGGATTATCGCCGAAGGGGTGACCGTCATTGCTCAGGCGGCGGCGAGAATCGATCCGCAAAGGCGCGTTGTCGGTCTCGCCGACGGCGCGTCGCTCAGCTATGACCGTCTGGTGCTGGCGCCCGGCATCGATCTGCGATTCGACGCGCTATCAGGCTATGACGAGGCCGCCGCGGCAACAATGCCCCATGCCTGGAAAGCGGGGGAGCAAACGACGCTGTTGCGCAAGCAACTCGAAGCCATGGACGATGGCGGCGTGGTTGCGCTGGCGGTGCCCGCGGGCCCCTCGCGATGTCCGCCGGCACCTTACGAACGCGCCAGCCTGATCGCGCATTATCTGAAAACCCGAAAGCCGCGCTCGAAGGTTATTATCCTCGACGCCAAGGACGCCTTTCCGCAACAGCGCCTGTTCGAGAATGCCTGGAAGGAACTTTATCCCGGCATGATCGAGCGGGTGTCGCTGTCGCAAGGCGGCCGGGTCACATCGGTCGATCCCGCGACCAACACGATCGTCACTGATTTCGGCAACTACACAGCCCAGGTCGCAAATGTCATTCCACCGCAGCAGGCCGGCCGCATCGCCGGCATCGCCGGCGCGGCCGACAACACCGGCTGGTGCCCGATCGACCCGGTCACATTCGCGTCGAAGCTGGTGCCTGACATCCACGTCATCGGCGACGCCTGCATTGCGGGCGGCATTCCCAAATCCGCGTCAGCTGCGAACGCTGAGGCCAAGGCATGCGCCGCCGCGGTGGCGAACCTGATTTCGGGCATACAACCGGCAATACCGAGGCTGGTGGGTGCCTGCTACAACACGGTCGCGCCCGGCTATGCGTTCTCGCTGTCCGGCATCTATCAACCGAAGGATGGCGTGTTCGCCGAGATCGAAGGCGGCGGCACCAGTCCCGTCGATGCACCGCGCGAGGTTCGCATGCGTGAAGCCGACAATGCGCAGTCCTGGTACAAGGCCATCACGGTGGACGCTTTTGGCTAGGTCGGCAATCAATGTTGCCGGCGCGTGCCTCGCCGCGGCGGTGTTCGCCCTGCCCTGCGCCGCCAGCGCGCAGGGGTTGCGTAGCTATGTTGTGATTGGCGACGCCATTGCGGACTCGCTGACGGGCAAGCCAGGCGACGCGGCGCGAGGACGCGCGCTTGTGCTTGATCGCGCCAGCACCTGCATCCTTTGCCACCGCGGACCATTTCCGGAAGCGAAATTTCAGGGCGATCTCGCACCTAGCCTCACCGGCGCCGGCAGCCGCTGGTCCGAGGGCCAGCTCCGGCTTCGGCTGGTCGACGCATCCCGCCTCAATCCCGCGACGATCATGCCGTCCTACTATCGCGTGGACGGCCTCGATCGCGTCGGCCCGGCATGGCGCGGCAAGCCGATCCTGTCGGCCGGGCAAATCGAGGATATGGTGGCGTATCTCGCAACGCTCCGCGAATAGGAAGGCAGAACCAGCGATGCGCAAGCAGGACGAATCCACGCGCCGCCAGTTCCTCGGCCTCGCCGGCGGCGCGGCTGTGCTTGGCGCCGTCCCCATCGTAACGCTGCAGCCCGCCGAAGCGACGCCCGCGACCCTGGCCGCCGCCATCCGGAACGTTGTCGGCGCGGCGGTGGTGCGGACCGGCAAGGTCAAGCTCGATGTGCCGCCGCTGGTCGAAAATGGCAACACCGTGCCGATGACCGTCAGCGTCTCGAACCCGATGACTCCTGACGATTACGTCAGGAGCATCCACGTATTCAACGAGAAGAACCCGCAGCCGAATGTCGGCAATTTCTATCTCGGCCCGCAGGCCGGCCGCGCGCAGATCTCGACCCGCATTCGCCTTGCCGACAGCCAGAAGGTCGTCGCCATCGCGCGGTTGTCCGACGGTTCGTTCTGGTCCGTCAGCGCCGACGTCGTGGTGACGCTCGCGGCCTGCACCGAGGAGGTGATCTGATGGCGTCCGCCCTGATCAACGTTCCGGCCAAAGCCAAGCGCGGCGAGATCATCGAGATCAAGACGTTGATGTCGCATGTCATGGAGACCGGCTACCGACACACCGTCACCGGCGAGGTGGTTCCCCGCGACATCATCACCAGCTTTACCTGCCGTTACAACGGCACCGAGATTTTCCGCGCCGATCTGTTCCCGGCGATTGCGGCGAACCCGTTCATCACCTTCTTCACGGTCGCGACCGAAAGCGGCAAGTTCGATTTCGAATGGGTCGGCGACAGAGGTTTTTCCGAAACCGCTTCGGCCTCGATTGCGGTCGAATGAGGACTGTCCGTACGATAGCCGTCGCGGCGCTGCTGATCGCGGCTGATATCGACGCCTCTGCCCTCTCCGCCGCCGAAATCCCGCAAGCAGAGCGCCGATCCGGCTACAGCTTCATGACGCCGGACACCCAGGCCATACAGAACGACGATACCGCCAATCCCGGCATGCTGTGGGTGCTCGACGGCGAAGCGTTGTGGAAGAGCAACGCCGGCACCGCAGGCAAGGCCTGCGCCGATTGCCACAACGACGCGCGGACCAGCATGAAGGGCGTGGCGGCCCGCTATCCGGCCTTCGACAAAGCGCTTGGACGTCCCGTCAATCTGGAGCAGCGCATCAATCTGTGCCGCGCCCGGCATCAACAGGTCACGCCGCTCCCCTACGAAAGCCGCGACCTGCTCGCGCTCACCGCATTCGTCGCGCAGCAGTCGCGCGGCATCACCATCGAAGCCAGCGCCGACCCGCAACTCGAACCCTTCATCGCCAGCGGACGCGACCTTTTCATGCAACGGCAGGGCCAGCTCAATCTTGGCTGCACGAATTGCCACGACGACAATTGGGACAAGCGCCTGGCAGGTTCTGCCATCACGCAAGGACACCCGACCGGCTACCCGCTTTACCGGCTGGAGTGGCAATCGCTCGGCTCGCTGCAGCGCCGCCTGCGCGCCTGCATCACCGGCATACGCGCCCAGACTTACGACTATGGCGCGCCGGAGCTGGTCGAACTGGAGCTCTACTTGATGTCGCGCGCCCGCGACATGCCGATCGAGACGCCGGCAGTGCGACCGTGAGCTACCGCGGCGCGGCCAGCGACGGACGCGCGAGAACTCGACTCTGCCTTCATTGTCGGCAACCAGGAACGAAACTTCCGATTTGCACCGACAAGAATTTCGCTCAGCAGAATAACGCCCAGCGCTACCGTGCAAGCGCGCGGATCGCCGTGTGATGGCTTGCAATCGCGATCAAAGCGAGCGAACATCTGTGGCAAAAGAACCAATAAGAGAAGCCGGGATGGGAATCAGGAGCTTCGGGCAGCAGGGAATCGTATTTGCGGTCTTCGCGGCGCTTTTTGCCGTCTTCGCGATTGTGCTCCCCGGCTTTCTTACAACCGAGAATATGTTGACGCTGCTGCAAAACGTGGCGGTGCTTGGCATCCTGGGTCTTGCGATGGCGGTCGTCGTGATCGGGCGCGGCATCGACATTTCGCTGATTGCAGCTTTGGCCGTGCCACCGGGGCTGGTGCTCCAGATGGTCCAGGACGGTCGCTCGCTGCCAACTTCGCTCGCCGCGGCCTTTGCATTGACGGCGGCGTTCGGTCTCGCCAACGGGTGGCTCATCGCCTATGCCGAGGTGCCTTCCCTGTTTGCGACATTGGCGTCCGGATTGTTTCTCGCGGGTCTCGGCCAGGCGGCGCTTTTCAAGCTCGATGTCGTGCAGTGGAGTCCGGGGCTCGACGGTTTCGAACGCCTCGGGCAGGGAAATCTGCTCGGTATACCGATGTCGATCGTCATGTTCGCGGTTTCGTGCGTTGCGGTAGCATTCTTGCTGCGACGGACCAGAGTCGGCGCCTACATCTATGCGATCGGCGACAATCCCTACGGCGCGCGGGTCACCGGTATTCCCACCCGGCCCATCATCGTGCTGCAATATGTGCTGGCGGCGCTGATCGGCTGTGTGGCTGGCCTCATCCTCGCTGCGTCGGTCAACAGTATGCCGACGCGCATATTCAATTCGACGCTGATTTACGACGTGATTCTGGTCGTCGTGCTTGGCGGCATTGGATTGTCGGGCGGGCGCGGCGGCGTCATCAATGTCATCATCGGAACGCTTCTGATCGGCACCATGCTCAACGGCATGACGATCATGGATGTCTCCTATTCCGGCCAGAACCTCGTAAAAGGCGTGGTGCTCTTGGTCGCCGTTATAGCGGACTCTTTCCTGAACCCGCGCAACGAGGAGACTGCGCAACAAGGCGACATCTAACGGCTGCGTAACAGAACAATCAATAATCGGGAGGACGATATGGCTATATCTGGATGGACTACGCTCAAGACACTGCTCTTCGGGTTCGGTTTGATCGCTGCGGCGACGCCGCCGGCGCTCGCGCAGAAGGGCCTCGACGAGCCGTTTCAAGGCGCCTTCAAGGAATCGCTCGCCGGCAAGACCGTCGCTTACGTGCCGGTGGCGATGAATTTCGATCTCACCGAGGGCTGGTTCGCGGGCCTCAAGAAGGAACTGGAGCCTTACGGCGTCAAGGTGATCGTCCGCGATCCGAACTGGAGCACCAACGCCGGCGCACAGGCGGTGACGACGCTGATCTCCGAAAAGCCGGCGGCGATGATCATCCACAATCCCGACGTGCAGACTTACGCCAAGCTGCTGCAGCGCGCCGAGAACGAAGGCATCTATGTCATCCAGATCAATATGGGCTCGAGCTATCGCAGTTCGGCCTTCGTGGGCGCAAACTGGATCGAAATCGGCGAGCGCGACACCGAGGCGGTCGTGAAGGCCTGCCAGGGCAAATCGAACAAGATCGCGATCGTCCAAGGCGCATTGTCGGCCGCGGCAAGCGCCTACACCCTGAAGGGCGTTGAGAACATCCTTGCCAAGAATCCGGATATCAAGGTGGTCTCAAGCCAGGCCGCCGATTGGGATGCAGCCAAAGCCAAGGCGATCACGCAGACGGTGTTGAAACAGAATCCCGACCTCTGCGGCATCGTCGGCTTCTGGGACGGCATGGATATCGGAACCGCGGCCGCGGTGAAGGAAGCCGGGCTCACGGGCAAGGTATTTGTCGCGACCTCCGGCGGCGGCGAGCGAAGAGGCGCGTGCGAACTCGTCAAGTCGGGCGCCTTCGATCTTAACCTGAGCTACGACGTGCCGACGCAGGCTGAGCAAATGGCGGGCATGATCAAGTGGCTGGTCTCCTCCGGCGTCAAGCCCGGTTCGGTGAAGGGATCGATGTATACGACCCTGATTCCGATCACCAAGGAAAATGCCGCGTCTGATACGGCTTGCTGGAATCTCAGCGATCTCAAGAAGTAGATCATCCCTCTCGCGAAACCGGCGGGCGGCCGCATCGCATGGCCGCTCGTCCTGAAATGAGCGCGCTGGCCGCAGTCAAATCAGATTCCTCCTTTCATCCCGGGCAGCCGATGCAAGACGCATTTCTTCGTTTTCGATACCGCTACTGGCCAGACCATCTGCTCGGCGAAATTCTATCCAAGCGCTGGACGGAAACCGCGATCCCGGTCATCGTTCTCCTGATCATCACCATCCTGCTGAGCCGCTCGATCCCGGGCTTTCTTTCCGTCGGCGGCCTTGCCGATACCGGGCGGCAGGCCGGCGAAATCGGCTTCATCGTGCTCGGCATGGCCATCGTCGTCATCGTCGGCGGGATCGACCTTTCCGTGGGATCGATGTTCGCTTTATGCGACTTCTGCGCACTGTTCTGCCTCAATGTCCTCGACTGGCCCGTACCGGCGGTCATTGTCGCCACGATCGCATGCGGCGTGGTGCTCGGAGCCATCAACGGCCTGTTGATCGGATATCTGCGGCTACGCGCCTTTATCACGACCCTGATCACGCTGATCATCTATCGGTCGACCTACGATCTGCTGCTGTTCGACTACTCAAACAAGATCGCCGCCGCCTTCCCTGACATCCCATCCTGGAATTTCATGGGCGGAGGCGGTGTTGCCGGCGTTCCCGGCGTTGTGCTCGTCTATATCGTCGTCGCCCTCTTCGGACATGTCTTCCTGACGCGTTTGCGGCCGGGATGGCATGTCACCGCGATTGGCGGCTCGCGCCGCTCGGCTTACAATTCGGGCATTCCGGTGCGGCGCACGATCGCGTTGTGCTATACCGCAAGCGGGGTGCTGACTGCGATCGGCGCGCTGTTTTTCGCCGCACGGCTCGGCACCGTCGGCGGTGACGTCGGCGTCGGGTTGGAAGTAACGGTCTTGACCGCGACAGTGCTGGGCGGCATCAGCCTCGGCGGCGGCAAGGGCTCGGTCGCAAAGGCGCTGGTCGGCACGCTGATCGTTCTGTTTGTGATCAACGGCCTGACCACGCTGTCGGTGAGCGGCGGCGTCAATCGCATGGTTCTCGCCGGAGTCCTGCTTGTCGCCGCCATGATCGATATTCGCTGGCTGAAGAACCGAACGCGTATCATCAGCAAGGTCTATGTCAGCCCGACCTTTCACGGGCTGGCCGCGGCGCCTTCGACCGCACCCGGCAGCGGGCCGTTCGCGCAAAACGACAAGCTGCGCGACGTGACGCTGATCGGGCTCGGCCGCATCGAAGCGCCGGAAGACGTCATTCTCGATCGCAACGACAATCTCTACGCCGGCTCGCGCCACGGCGACATTATCCGCTTCCTGGCGCCCGACTACCAGGAGATGGAGGTCTTCGCCCATATCGGCGGCCAGCCGCTCGGCATGGCCTTCGATCGCGCCGATAATCTCTACGTCTGCATCGGCGGGATGGGCCTCTACCGCATCACGCCTGATCGCAAGGTCGAGAAGGTTACCGACGAGACCAACCGCAGCCTTTATTCGGTCAACGACGACAGCCGCCTGCGGCTCGCCGACGATCTCGACATCGCCGACGACGGTCGTATTTTCTTTTCCGAGGCAACCGTTCGATACGAGATGGACGAGTGGCCGGTCGACGGCCTGGAGGCGCGCGGCAATGGCCGGATCATTTGCTACGATCCGGCGAACGGAACGACGCGCACCGTGTTGCGAGGTCTGAAGTTTCCCAATGGCATTTGCATCGCCAGCGACGGCAAATCGATCCTGTTCGCCGAAACCTTCGGCTGCTCGATCAAGCGCTACTGGTTCGATGGCCCCAAGACCGGGAAAACCGAGACGGTGATGGACAACCTGCCGGGTTATCCCGACAACATCAATCTGGCTTCGGACGGAAACTATTGGCTGGCCATGGTCGGCATGCGGAGCCCCGCGCTCGATCTTGCATGGAAAATGCCGGGCTTCCGCAAGCGGATGGGCAAGCGGGTTCCGATCGACGAGTGGCTTTTTCCGAATATCAATACCGGCTGCGTCATCAAATTCAACGAGCGCGGCGAAGTGCTCGAGTCGCTGTGGGACCTGCGCGGCGTCAACCATCCGATGATCACCTCGATGCGCGAGCATCGCGGCTATCTCTATCTCGGCGGCATCGCCAACAATCGTATCGGACGATACAAGCTCGCAGGTGCCGATCCCGACTTCGTCCAGTACGACCGGCGCTGGGGGAAGAGCAAGTGATATCAGCGTTCAGGACCTTCGCCGATCGACTGCTTGGGCGCGGCGACGCGACCATCACGGTGCCGTCGTTCGACGGCGCGTTGAAGCCGAACCAGATACTGGAAAAGGCAGAAACGATCGCGCAATTCGAAGCGCCCGAGGATCTCGCGACCGACGACAAGGCGCTCTACATCGCGGACGGCACAGCTATCCTGCGCCTCGACGGCGCCGCCACCACCGAAGTCAGGCGTTTTGACCGCGCCATATCAGCGCTGTGTTGCCTGCCTGACGGCGGCATGGCGGTCGCGCTTGACGGGCGCGAGGTGCAGGTGTTCGCGACGCCGTCGGCATCCGCCGCGGTGACCTTTTCGGACCCCTCGATGAACGCGGTCAACGCGCTTTCGCCGGGACAGCAGGGAACGCTGATAGCAACCGATGGCTCGACGGCGCGCCCCTATCGGCAATGGGTGCACGACCTGATGGAACGGGGACGCACCGGGCGAGTCTTTGTTCTCGACATCGCAGCCAGGCGCGTCCGCACGATCGCCTCGGGGCTGTCTTACGCGTTCGGGACGTGCGCCGCGGGCGACGCCGTCCTGGTCAGCGAAAGCTGGCGACACCGCCTGCTCGCCATCGCCCCGGACGGAAGCCAGCGCGCTATCCTGAGCAATCTCCCGGTCTATCCTTCGCGGCTTTCCCCGGCGGCTTCCGGCGGCTTCTGGCTCACGGCGTTCGCGGCGCGCACCCAGCTCGTCGAATTCGTGCTGCGCGAAAACGCCTACCGGCGCCGCATGATGGCGGAAATCGATCCGGAATACTGGATCGCGCCGAAACTCAAATCCGGCCAGTCGTTTCTCGAACCGATGCAGGGCGCTCATATCAAGACCATGGGCGTCATCAAGCCGTGGGCTCCGCCGCGGTCGTACGGCCTCGTCATCAGGCTGAATGCAGACGGATTGCCGCTTTACGCCCTGCACAGCAGGGTCGACGGCGTCAACCATGGCGTTGTGGCGGTCGTCGAAATGGATGGGGCACTGTTCGCCCTCGCCAAGGGGCCGGGCCGCCTGTTGCGCATGCCGCTGACCATGATCGAGCAGGAATTGCGCGCATGAGCGACATCATCCTCGCGCTTCGCAACGCGACCAAGCTCTATGCGGGCGTTGCCGCAATCGAGAACGTCGATTTCGAACTTCGGCGCGGCGAGATTCATGCCCTGGTCGGAGAGAACGGCGCGGGCAAATCGACGCTGACCAAAGTCATGGCCGGCGTCGTCACCCTGACCTCCGGCACGATGCAGGTCGACGGCGTCGAAGCGGCGCCGAGGACGCCTCTCGAAGCGCGCCATCTCGGCATCGCGATGGTGTTTCAGGAAAACAGCCTGGTTCCGACCATGACGGTCGCCCAGAACCTGTTCCTGGGTCAGGAGCGTTTCTACAACCGGCTGCGGGGCATATACATCGCCGCCCAGCAATTCCTGCAATCGCTCAATTTTGACGTCACGCCGACGGCGACGGTCGGGCTTCTCGGCGCCGCCAAGAAGCAGATGGTCGAAATCGCGCGCGCCGTCCTGCATGAGGCCAAGGTCATCATCTTCGACGAACCTACGGCCACGCTGACGCCGGAGGAGAAGAGGTATTTCTTCGACCTCGTGCGGGACCTCAAGCGCCGTGGCGTGTCGATCGTGTTCATTTCGCACGCGCTCGAGGAAGCGCTGATACTTGCCGATCGAATTACCATCCTGCGCGACGGCAAGCATGTCGTGACCGACGATGCCGCAAATTTCGACCGTGCTCGCATCGTGCAGGCCATGGTCGGACGCGATTTGTCGAATACGCTCTATGGTTCGCGCAAGACGACGGTGCGCACCGCCGGAGCGCGGGTGCTGACCGTGCAGAACCTCAAGATGGCGCCGATGGTCAAGAATAATTCGCTGTCGGTGTTCGCCGGACAAATTACCGGGGTGTTCGGCCTGGTCGGCGCCGGCCGCACCGAGACATTCAAGGTGGTCGCCGGCGTTCTCAAGCGGGATTTCTTTCACGGCGGCGAAGTGATCCTGCACGGCAAGCCGGTGCGCTACCGGGTTCCCGCGCCAGCGGTGCGGGCAGGTATCGCCTATGTCACGGAAGACCGGAAGGTCGAGGGTTTCTTCGAGACCATGTCGGTAGCCCGCAACATCTATCTCGGACTGCTTGCCAAACTCCCGGGAGGCCGCTTCTTCCTGTCCCGGCGCGAGGCCGACAAGGTCGGCAGGATTTGGGTCGAGAAGCTCAAGGTTCGTGCGACCGGCAATGATATGAAGGTCGTCGAACTGTCGGGCGGCAACCAGCAAAAAGTGGTCATTGCCAAATCCCTGGTGCAGGAACCGGATCTCATCATTTTCGATGAGCCGACGCGCGGCGTCGATGTCGGCGCCATCGTCGAGATCCACGAACTGATCCAGCGGCTGGCCGACGAAGGCAAGGCGGTGGTGGTGATCTCGTCGTATTTGCCCGAGATCATGGCGTTATCCGATCGCATTCTGGTGTCGAGGCAAGGCAAAGTGGTCGAGGAATTCTCGGCGCTGGAAGCGACGGAAGAGAAAATCATGTACGCGGCGGTTCACTGAGGCCGCCGGGACGCAGATGGCGAGCGCGGTACTTTCCAACCTCCGTCAGCAACGCACTCCCGCGATTGGAACCGCGCGCGATACCGGTTTGTGACCGGACGCGCGCTTCTCCCTGTCATTCGGCAGCCGCTGCAAGCGGCATCTCCGGATGCGCAATGGAGTCGCTGCTGGTGCCGTATTTCCCGACCGCGAAGAATCCGGCCGCCACGACCGCATAGGCCAGCGCGACGGCGGGCGTCACGCCCAATCCGCCACCGATGCCCACGGCTTCGCCGTGCATGAAGCCGAAATAGGTGAGCACCGCGCCGGAAAAGGCGAACGCCGAAGCCTTGACGAAATCGCGCTCGATCACGAAGACACCGATCGCGCCGAGCACGAGGCCGGCAAGGATCGAGCCGCCGCCCATGACTTCCAGCCCGTGATAGAGCACGCCTTGCTGCGGCAGCGAGGCAATCGCCGCTGATTTCACGGCCGCCACCTTGTCCGGCGCCAGCGCACCGACCTTCTGGGCTGCGTCGAGGGTCGATCCCAGCATGGTGTCGATTTGCAGCTTGGCCCATGCGGCGAGATGCGGCGTCAGGGCCAGCACGATCGCAGGCGCGTGCTTGACCGGCGTGGTCTGGAACGCCTGCGCCCCGATCAGCATGCCGATGTAAAGCAGGATCGGCGAGATCGCGACCACCGGCACCAGCGCCAGCAAGACCGAGATGATGCCGAACCACGACAGCACGACCACCATGATCCCGGTCGCGGCCGAATAACCGATCCGGCCGCCCATCGCCTTCCATCCGGGATGGCCGATATAGACCGCGTTGATGAACGGATTTCCCATCAGGCAGCCGATCAGGCTGACGACGCCGTCGGCTGTCAGCACGCGGGTAGTCGGATATTCGTCGCCCGCGGCCTCGGCGCTTTCGACGTTGTCCATGGCCTCGACCAGATCGTAGATGCCGAACGGGACAGCCGTCACCAGAATGATGCCGAGGAATTCGAAGCCCGAGAACACCTGACCGAACGCCGGGATCGGCACCGAGAAGCCGAAACTCGCAAACGCGTCGCCGACGCCCTTGACGCTTAGGCCCCCGAGCCCGAGGCCGAACAGGTTCGAACCCCAGGCGATGATCATGCCGACCGCGATGGCAACGAGCCCGGCCGGAATTCCCCTCGGGTATTTCACCCCGCCGAACCAGCTCAAGAGAATGATGGCGAAGCAGACGAGGCCGATCTGCGGCGTCATGTACATTTCAAGCGCCGGCCGCATCGAGATGAAGGTCACGGAGACGCCGGCGAGCGTGCCGAGCAGGGCGGCGCGGGGTGTGATCTTTCGGATGTAGGGCGCGATGAAGCCGCCGATCATCAGGATGAAACTCTGGAAGAACACCCAGACCAGGCCGGCGGACCAGCCCTTCAGGGGATCGCCGGTCTTGATGGTGATCGGCAGCATGATCACGAAGGTGACAATGAACATGTGAGGCACGCTGACACCGGAGGGCAGCGCGCAGACGTCGGTGCGGCCGGTCTTCTGCGCCAGCCGATAGGCCAGCCACGCATAGTAGAACGTGGAGAGGCACATCATCAGGCCGAGCGCCGGCAGAATGCGGCCGAACACCAGCGTATCCGGCATCTTCAGCACGAAGCGCAACAGCCCGGTGAGCACCAGCATGTTGACCAGAATGTTGGTACCGAAGCCGAAAAACGCATTCCAGTCGCCCGGCGTCCACAACACCGGCCCAAAATCGGACCTTCCGGCAGTCCCCGTCATGCTCGTGCTCATCGTGATGCTCCCGCTGCCAAATTGTTTGAAGTCTCCGGTGTCATCGCCTCGAGAACCGCGGCCGAGTCGCTGACCCAGCCGAAGATGCCGCCTTGGGCCTTGATCATCTTCAGGCCCATCTCGTGGAATTCGGGGAAATAGGATGCGCAGCCATCGGCCAGCACCACGCAGCGGTAGCCGCGGTCGTTGGCCTCGCGCACCGTGGTGTTGACGCAGACTTCGGTGGTCACGCCGCACACCAGCAAATTCTCGATGCGGTATTGCTGCAGGACATCGCCGAGTTCGGTCGCGTAGAACGCGCCTTTGCCGGGCTTGTCGATGACGATCTCGTCGTCGAGCGGATAAAGTGCTGGAATGATGTCGTGGCCAGCCTCGCCGCGGATCAGGATCCGTCCCATCGGGCCGGGATCGCCGATGCGAAGGCTTGGCGCGCCGCGTGCGATCTTCGCCGGCGGCGCGTCGGACAGATCGGGCGAATGGCCCTCGCGGGTGTGCACGACCAGCATGCCGAGATCGCGCGCGGCAGCCAGTACCGCTGCGATCGGCTGCACCGCGCGGGCAAGCTGCGAGACATCGTTGCCCAGCGTTTCGCCGAAGCCGCCGGGCTCCATGAAATCGCGCTGCATGTCGATGATGACAAGCGCCGTGGCCGACCAGTCGAGATCGATCGGCTCTGGCTCCGCGGCGACCCTGCCGCTGGATGGCTGCCTTGAGTTCGCCATGACGTACGCGCCCCGGGCGAGAGAACTCCCGGAGCAAAATAAGCAAGGCCCATGCCATTGTGTACAACGCTTCCGGGCGTCGCGACGTTTGGAAATCTTTCGTATTTTCAGTCAGTTGTATTTTGAGCCAGGGTTTGCTTGATCGCTGCCCGCAACCTTTGTAACGGGCATTTGCCTATTCATTGAGCGTGATGTTTGGGCACGCCCCCAAAACTCGGCGCCGACAGCCCTAGCGCGGCAGCAACTTCGCATCGCGATATCTGTCCAACTGATCGCGGATCATGGCAATCGTATCGACACATGCATTGAACCCCGCGCGCCTCAGGAGGCCGGTGTCGGACAGCAAATCCCATTCCTTCGCAAACACGAAGTCAGCGAACTCCCACGACGCGAGGCTTTCAAGGGAACGCCGTTCCAGCCCATGCCGCGCAACGATCCTGTCCCAGACCGGCCCCTTGTCGGCCATCCACGTCGCGAGTTTCATGTGGCGCGGCACGCCGCAGGGGATGCCGAACCATCGCGCCAGCAATGGCCAGACCTGGCACCAGCGAAAACAATCGCCGTTCGTGACATTGAACGCCGTATTCTTCCCCGCGTCATGGGTCGAGACAAAAATGATCGCTTCCGCAAGACAGGTCGCGTCCGACAGCTCAGACAGCGCGGAATAACTGGCGGCACTTCCGGGAAAGTCCAGCGGCACATTGAGCTCCCGGCAAATCGCCGCGTAAGTGCCGAGCACCGTAATCAGGTTCCTGGCGCGGCGTGGGGCCAAGTCGCAGATATAGGACGGCCGCGATGCCGACCAGCTCCAGCGCGCACGCGCCGCCCGCTCGCTCAAAAGGTTCTGCTGGTCGTAATAGAAGTTCGGCGGCAGATGCCGGGGATCGTCTTCGCGCGACGGGGTCGGATACGGGCCGAGATGCATGCCGTACCACTTGATGCCTTCGAGCAGGTGAACATGCTCAAGTGCATCGGAGCGAGCCTCCAGCGCATCCAGCGTCGCGGCCAGCATGGCGACATTGCTCTGCACGTCCTCGACACCGCCTTCCCGAAATGGCGCGCGCGCGGCGAAGAACGCATGCGTCACCGGTTCGATGGTTGCCAGTGCGCGCCGGCAGGACGCAGGATCGGTCAGATCGGCAGCGATATGGGTGAAAGGCGCCTCGCCTGCAGGAGCCGTGCGCGACATGCCGTAGACGCGCCACCCGGAACGACGCGCGAGCGCTGCAGCGATGGGACCGCCGGTCGCACCGGTCGGCCCGATGACAAGTGCGACCTGTTCAGGCATTGCCAAACCCCGCTTGCTGGAGACGCCTGCAGCTATCGGCGATGTCAAGATCCGGGTTAAGCGAAATGATCTCCAGCATGGGCAGCTCGGTGTATCCGACCTCTCTCATGACAGATGCAATACCCGCGAGCGGAACATCTCCGCAACCCAAAGGATCGTGCTTGTAACTCTGCCGGGTCGTATCGGAAAAGTGAACGAGGCTGAGGCGGTCGCGGACACGGCGCAGTCCTTGCGTTGGAGGTTCACCGATGAAGTGAGCGTTGGCCACGTCGTAGATGACGCGAATGGTTTCGTCCCCATAACCATCGACAACCTTCATGAGCGACTCCGCGTCCGGCAAAAAGGCGAACGGCATGTTCTCGATCAGGAGCCTTGTGCCAACCTGCCGCGCGAGCGGCGCAAGCGTGTCGAGCGCGCGGTAAAAATACGAAATCATGCGATCGCGAGGCATCGGAAACAGCGGATTGGCCTTGCCGGGACCGACAATGATCCCGCCTGCTCCCAGCTCACCGGCACAGCGAACGAACCGAACAAGCAAATCGAGGGTGTATGCACGCATTTCCTCCGCGGCCGCGGCGATGTTCATATCGACATTCGGCATATTGACGGCCACCAGCCGCAGCCGCGCTTCGCAGAGTTGGCGCAAGCTGCGGAGCGCCGATGCGTCAAGCTCGGCCGGCCAGAGATGGCCCGGGAAGAACATCAGCTCGACCCCGCCATAACCCTGGTCCGCGAGCCGCGCCACGGTATCGGCGGCGCTGCCGTCGAAAATATAGGAGTAGGTATTGACGCCGAAACCTGCGGCTGCGTCTTTCATGCTTGTGCCCTCTGCCGGTCGCGCGCCTCTGAATCGGCCTGTGCAAGGTGCCGGCCGGCGATGTAGCCGAATGTCAGGGCCGGCCCGAGCGTGATGCCGGGCCCCGGATAGTTTCCGTTCATGATCGAACCCATGTCGTTGCCGCAGGCATAAAGGCCGGCGATGGCGCTGCCATCCTTTCGCAGAACTCTTGCGTGGCAATCCGTCCTGAGGCCTATCGCCGTGCCCAAATCCGCCGGATAGATGCGAAGCGCGTAGAACGGCGCTCGCTCGATCGGCGCGACGCATGGATTGGGCGAGTGGCCGGCGTCGCCGAGGTGACGCTGATAGATCGAACTACCGCGTCCGAATTCCGGGTCGCGCCCGATCCGGGCATCTGCGTTGTAATTGTCCACAGTCGTCGATAACGCTGATTTTTCGACGCCGATAGAATCGGCTAGCTCGTCAATGCTCGGTGCCTCGATCAATTCGCCATTCTTGACGTATCGCCTGATCTGCGAGGTGAACGGCTGAATCCGGCCCAGCCCGTAGGTCCAGAGAAAATGGCGATCGCAGACCAGATAGAACGAACGGCTTGCGGTGTCGTTTCCGTCGCGCAGCATGGCGCGGACAAACTCGTGGTATGACAGCGCTTCGTTGACGAAGCGCTTTCCCGACGAGTTGACAGCAATAATGCCGGGCTTGGCGCGGTCGGTCACCGTATGCGGGAAAACTCCCTGGCTGCCATCCGCACGCCGAAAGAGTGACGCCGGCACCCAATAAGCAGCGTTGGCAACATTCGTCCCCATGCTCGCGCCGACCCCGGTGGCGACGCGCAAGCCGTCTCCGGTCCCTGCGGGAGACGCGGCGGAAACGGAACCCGCGGCGCTGGGAAAGAAGCGCTCGCGAAGGCTTGCATCATGTGAGAAACCTCCGGTCGCCAGCACGACGCCCCTGCGCGCGATGATCGGCCGGACGCCAGATGGATCCGCGATCCGTACCCCTCGAACGGCATCGCCTTCGATCAACAGGCCTTCCACGCTCGTGCCGAACAGAATGTCGATGTTTCGGCCAAGCAGCGAAGCGTAGAGGCGCGCCGCCAGCGCATTACCCAAATGCAGCGTCGTCCCCCTTGGGGCGCGAAGACGTTGCAGTGCATATTCCGAAACAAGACGCATCGACCGCAGGGTGGAGCGCAATGAGCGCCCGAACTTACGCAGGTGCGGGATGTCGAGCCTGTTGACCATCATCCCGCCCAACACGGTGAATTCCGGCAGCGGCGGACGCAGCCGTTTGAAGTTCACTCCGAGTCTGGCGCCATCGAAGGTGACGGGTTCGAGCACGCGGCCACCGGCCGTCGCACCCGGCTTGTCCGGATAATAATCGGGATACATCTTCACGGGCTGAAGCCGGACTTCGGTGTTGGCTTCGAGATACTCGACCGCCTCCGGACCACGCGAAAGAAATGTATCCCGCAAGTCGGCGTTTTCAATTTCGGGAACGGTGCTGGCGAGATAGTCAGCGGCATCGGACAGACTGTCATTCATGCCCGCCTGCTTCATGTTGGCGTTGCCGGGAATCCAAACCATCCCGCCCGACCACGCCGTCGTTCCGCCGACAAATTCCGTCTTTTCGATCAGGAGAACGCTCAGTCCCTCCGCGGCGGAGACCGCGGCGGCAGTCATTCCACCGGCGCCGGCGCCAATGACGACGACATCGTAGGCGTCGGAAACCGACATCATGCCTGGAGCCGCGTCAGTCATTCGCGGTCCAAATCAGTTCGGCAATTGGGCTCCTGTCACTCACCCCGTCAATAAATTCCAACATCGAACGGCTTCTCGCTTGCCAAGTTTTTCAGACGCTTGGCGTAGGCGGCCAAAAACGCTTTCCTTTGGCCATCTTCCAATCGCGCAGGCCCGTAGCTTATCTGTGGCGCGAGTACATCGAAACCCACGAACTGAAGCATTCCCCGCTGGATTGGCCGAAGGATTGCGTGGATGTCGCCGTTGAAGCCGCCTTTGACATAGGCGGGCGCCGGACCACCCGTCGTCAGCGAGAGCAGTGCTCGTTTGCCTTTGAAAACGCCATTGGCGTAGATCTTATCCCCGCCATAGGTCCGTCCCATCGCAAACACCCGATCCACCCATCCCTTGAGAATTCCTGGCAGGCTGAACCACCAAAGTGGAAATTGCCAGATCATGAGGTCACACCACTCAATTTTCTGAAGCTCATTTTCGATGTCATCGGCGAAACCGTAGGTTTCGGTGGCGTGCATTTCCTCGATCTGTTGTTTGAAGTAATCTGGATCTTTGGCGGACAGGAAGTTGTGCCTTCCCGATACCGGGTCGAACTGCATGGCATGGAGGTCGGAGGTCTTAACTTCATGGCCTGCCGCAGTTAATGCCTCAACCGCCGTACGAAACATCGCACCGTTGAAGCTCTTGTGCTCCGGATGAGCCAGTACAACCAGAACTTTCATCGAGATCGATCCCAAACGACGATACTGCGCCATGATAGCGAGTAGCCTGGTGGCTGCCTATAGTGTGATCCGACCATCCAGTCTCGGCACCGGAACCATTTCGAAAGCGGCACCGTTACTTCTTCATTTGCCAGATGTATGCCGCGATATCTCCGGCGTCTTTTCGGCTCAGCGGAAAATTTGGCATCCTGGCATGCGGCAGCAGCAGGAAAGAAACAATCTTGTCGAAATTGACATTTTCCGTGTTTGCTATGGACTCAAGTGATCGCGGTTTATCGACCTTGCCTTGAACCGGCGAAACAGCATGACATGGCAGGCACCACCGCTCTGACAACCGCCGACCATTTTCGGCGTTTTGCGCAAAGATGGTTTCGCTTGCTCCGAAGAAGACAAGCAGGGCTGAAAAGTACAACGTCGAGATGCGCATTGTCCGACCCTCCTCGGCCCCCGCGATAACGCTGCGTCCAGCTACGAGTCCGACCCCGGGATCATATGCGAGCGGAGAGCCGCCAGCCTGTGCGACCTTCTCTCTTTGCGAACATCGGGTCGGGAATCGCCAATCTGGCAATCCGTATACTAGACGCCTCCACGGCGCTGATTGATTCAAGTCAACAGCGCCGCCGGAAACAGCTATATTCGAATAATCGCTGAATGTTCTCGTCACATCGTTGGCATCAAGATGACGATCGAGGAACTGAAGATCCTTGTTATGATCGTGCTGTTCGGCATTCTTTTCGCCGCGATTTACGTCACGAAGAAATCGCACTCACAGCCCTGGTCGGGGAATGAGTAAGCACAGTAACCGCAGCGCCCGACGGGACCTGGAGCCAATCCGGTGCCTGAAATGCATAAGGCCCCCGAAGGGGCCTTATGACACTCACACCGCGTCTTTGGCTGCCTTGACCGGCCGCGCCCTGACGATCTTTCGGGCCGGTTTGGCCTTGAACATCATCGGCTCTCCGTTGAACGGATTGGTGCCCGCCCGTGCCTTGGTAGCGGGCTTCTTGACGACAACAAACTTGGCAAAGCCGGGAACCAGAAACACACCAGTCTTCTTCAGTTCTTTATAACCGACCGTCGCGAGCGTCTCCAAAACGCCCTTTACGTCCTTCTTCGCTACTTCAGTCTCGACAGCGATCTTCTCGATCAGCTGCGACTTCGTCATCTGTACTGCCATTTTGTCTCCTGTATGTTGATTCGCACCACGGACAGTATTTGGAAATCCAGCTTAGAAACCGCGCAACGTCGCGATCTGCACAGCTTTGTTGGTGCGTCGGCCACCCAGCCGTATGCCCAATCCACGCTAAAACACAGCCTTTTCTGAGACTTTATGGGCGTATTTACTGGCAGTGAAACAATGCCGCGTCAGTGCGACGATACTTTACAAACGCCCCTCTGATCGGATCCATGAATGCAGGATCCGCGAGACGGCGCCGGCGTGCGTTTGCTGCGTAACGCATCGTCAAGGCGCGAGCTTCCGGCTCACCCGCCGCCAATGATCCGTCGCGGCCGATCTCCATATTGGAGATCGACCCTCCCCGTCATCACCGCACGCCCAGCAGTAGCCGCCGGGCAGTCAGCCCTTCTTTACCAGCGGGCAGGCACTGTCCTTGAGGGAGCGAAACGCCTCGTCGCCGGGGATCACGGCGCGAAGCTTGTAGTAGTCCCATTCGCCTTTCGATTCAGACGGCTTTTTGACTTCGTAGACGTACACGTCATGTACCATGCGACCATCTTCACGAATGCGGCCGTTTTTCGCAAAGAAATCGTTGATCGGCATCTCGCGCATTTTGGCCATCAGCACCGCGTGACTTGCATAAGTAGACCTACTTGCTCCCCAACGCCTGAGGAGGCGTCACCGACAGGTGGATCAAATCATCGGAGAGCCATCCTGGATTGTCTACGCATCGGATGGGCTGGCTGGCGACGCAGTGCCGATCGCACCCGTCTCCACGCGAATTCCCTGCTAACAGGGAATTTTACAGGGAATTTTTCAATTCCGGGGCCCTAAAGGGCAATTCCTCTGCGAGAAACTACTGTGCCGCAGCAGCTTTTCGCACATTTCCCTACTCAATTTAACAGGGAAAAGATTTGCAAGAACAGGGAATTTTCTAGCGAGAACAGGGAAATTCGCAGCAAAGATCACCGGGTGAGGTTTTCGGTACACACACGGGACAGTCAGCGGCGGCCGAAATAGTCAAAGAGGTTGCGGCGCAGGAATCGAAGCACGCGACCGCGAAGGCCCGGAGCCTGCTCGTGCATGACCTCGGTGATGACCCGTGGTGCCGCACCAAAGAGGCCGCGCTGTCTAATGATCTCGGCGATCAGTGGGTTCCAGTCGATCAGCGCCTGCTCTGCGTCTTTCGCCATGTACCCGGAGACGATCTCTGGGGGAGGCGCGAACACTTCCGGCATTGCACTGGAAATGTCCGTGTCGCCCAGAACGTTCCACTTCGACACGCCGCCCATGTGCGGGGAACTCAAGCCGTAGACCACGCGGCGGATGCGGCTCTCGCGGATCGCGTAGCAGCAAAAGACGCAAGGCTCCGCATTCGCGTAGATCTCGCAGTCTTCAAGGCTCACGGTACCGAGCGTTTTTTGCGCTTGCGAGATGGCCGCCACTTCGGCATGCCGCGTCACATCGCCGTCATGCGTGACCCTGTTGATCGACTCGGCCACGATCATGCCATCGCGGCAGATCACTGCGGCATATGGATACTCACCCGCTTCGCCCGACGACTTCGAAAGGTCGATGCAGTGGGCCATCATCAGGCGATCGATTGTCTCAACGTTCATACTCACCCCTGATAGGTAGCACTGCAGCTTCGATTGTCCGACAAGAACTCTTTGTTCGATCGGCTCGCGCGCTCCGATCCTCTCGCCAAATCGCAGAGAAATCATATCATTGACGGCATTTTTACACAGCCTGGGTCAAAAGCAGACCTCAAGCAGCGAATGCTCGATGTCCGCTTTCCCC
>OCZT010001587.1_pt1 | contig 23491 bp, 27 predicted proteins | sample 1539031 | NCBI WGS metagenome assembly OCZT01 (sample SAMEA3539308, study PRJEB22396) | soil metagenome | biome: tundra; feature: field; material: soil | place: USA | collected 2010-05 | depth 0.15 m | reverse complement strand
AGGCCAGAGCAGCGGCCTTCGGTGCGACTGTTCATGTCCTCAATAAATACAGCATAGGGCTGGAAAGAGTGGTTCGGCTGGTCCGGAATGCACAGTCCTGACAACCAAAGTAACTAAATGCGGCAGCTCGTGTTGTTGTTGGTTAACGCACGCAGCAGAGTGGGAGGTTACAACGCTGGAGGCGGTTATCGGACTACATGGCTCGCCGTACCAGTCCAGCGCCCAAACTGGTCTAATGTGATCAGACATCGGTCTTCGCCAGCTCTCATGTCACGTAGTGAGAAAGTGAGACGACCGTTACAAAGGTCAGTCCAGCTTCCTCTTACAAAATGAGGTACAACAATGGAAACCGTATTGTGTTCCGCACGGGTCCCGGTCGATTAGAGTACCGTTGCCAGTCTTGCACTGCTGACATTGTCGTGCGAGGTGCTTATCAAGGGATGCGGCGGTCGAAGAGCCCGACGCTGGTCAAAAGGTATACCCGGCTGACCGGCACGGACTCGAATTTCTCGGTCATTCGATTCATGCACTTGCGGCTGCTGCGGAAACGCCCTTTTTGACCACCAGGTAGGCAACGGCTTGGGAGAGCTTGGAATTGCTGGATTTGCCCTGCATCTACATGCGTGCCGCCCTCATTTACTTCCTCACTGGTTGCGCCGAGAAGAACATTCTTTGGCGCAGAAAAACAACAAGACGCAGGGGCAGTTCAGGCAAAATTGCCTGAACAGGCCGCTCTTTCCGTTCTTTGATGAGGAATTCAATCTGCGGCTCAAATGCCTTGACTTCATCGCCGCTAATCCTTCCGACAACCTTGAACCCGAAAGCCGCTCCCCTGCTTTCCCTAAGTCTTTCAATCATCGTCGCGATTCTCCTTTAAATTCGCTTGCAGAGCGAAATTCTGATTTAGCAGTTTAGCCGCAGTGCTGTTCATAGAACACTCCCGTGATTTCACAAGGGCCGCGACCAAGGCTTTCTTCCGTCTCTGCTACTGTCCGATGGAGCCGTTCCGGTGTTCCCGGCCACCTTGGAAGAAGCGATGACGCACCATGCTTTGGCCAAGCAGAAGAAGGATGACTGCCAAGACGACTACAAACACGGACTGTCGAATTCCGAACGAGGGTGGCTTTCGTTCTGTAGGGTCCTTCGTATTCAAGTAAGTTGTCATCAGAGCTACTCTCCGCCAGGTCAGGTGCTTGCCTTGGGACCCGCACTCAATGACCCATCATCATTTCCCGTGTCGCTGTTCAAACTATATCGCTCCTCACCCCGCGTCAGCTTTCACTCCGATGATCAGGACGTAGTTCGTTCTGAGCCAGACTTAACATACAGCCATCGTACGGGAAACCGGCGCTTCCGATAAGAAATGTCGATGAGCGGCTAGGACGTGTTTCCGCTTTCATCGTGTGCCGCCAAGAAAAGGAAATCTGTATCATTTGGACACCTACCCGCGAATTCTGAGAAGTGCCCCCGTTTGTCCGAAACGAAGTCCTAGTCGTGGAGAACAACGTTCAGAAGTGAACTGTGAACTTGCAATGCATCGCCAGCGTGATAATCAATGAAGCCCAATTTCCTAAACCTGTTCATGAAAAAGCTGACCCGCGGGCGGCTTGTGCCCACCATCTGCGCCAGAGTTTCTTGACTGAGTTTTGGGATAGCAACTTGGGGCTTTTCATCCTTGCCGAAGCGAGCCAGCAGGAGCAGAAGGCGAGCCAGTCGTTTCTCACTGGAATTGAAAAGCTGGTCAACCAAATCCGCTTCGTACCGGATATTCCGGATCAGCAAGTATGCCACGAACATATCGGAAAATGCCTGTTCCCGGTGAAGCACTTCCATCATGGACTTCCTGTCGATCCGCATCACGGAGCAATCACTCATTGCGATTGCGGAGCATAGGCGGAGAGGCTGCCCTGTAAGGCAACCTTCACCGAAGAAATCGCCCTCGTTCAGAATGCCTGTTGTAGCTTCCTTCCCGCCCTTCGCCACAACTGTGAGTCTTACCTTTCCTTTTCGTATATAAAAAACGGCATCGGACAAATCGCCCTGAATAAAGATCGCCCGCTTTTTGGCGAAGTCTGCGATCTTCCTACCGCCGTCGATGGTCGAAAGGAATGTCCTGGTATCGAATTGACTGAGGTTCCTCGCCACTCCCACCGATGTCATGATTGGCCCCCTTTCAAGAGTTCCGAATGCGCACAAGACAACTTCCTCGGATGGAAGCACTGACAAATGGATGTCTCAAGTCCCATCCTTCCCACAGACTCCGGAGGGCGATCTCCGCAGACCGATTGATGAATTACCCCGCCCGTTTCCACGGGATATCCGTGCGTGAAGCTTGCGGCGAAGGTTCGGATTCAAGCTCTCGTTCAGCTATTTCCTGACAATGCAGGCAGCAATCGGTCCACGGCAAGGCCTCCAATCTCTTGCGCGGAATATTATCGGCACAGGCAACACATATGCCGTACGTGCCGTCAGCAATTCGCCGGAGCGCTCGTTCGATCATTCGGACCATGTGCCTGCGCTGGCTGGTTTGCCTAAACAGGGACTCCTTTGCGAGGCTGCCGGTGGATTGGTCGCCGCTGTCTTGTGGAGAATCAACATCCAACGCCCGTGTTTCGCTCGCCAATCGACCGAGGAGCCGGACAGCATCTTCCTGCCGGGACTCAAGCTTCCACCGGTATTGCTGAATCTGTGCTTTTTCCATAGTCTTCACAATTCCTCCAGTTGTGTGACAAAGACCCCGTACGCGTGAGACGGTGGCCCTCACGGTCCCTGCTTCGCTTTTCAGAACCAATCAGGTCGTGCCCCTACAGGTACAGAGTTCGACCCTATGCGTCCAGGTCGTCGAAAACCACTTCGGGTCGTTCCGAGTTCCGAAGATACGAGTCAAGAAAACGAAGCAGGAACGGTGTCTGGCTCCCTATGCCCGCAAACAACAAGACTGGGACGTCGGGCTTAATCCGCTTCATCTCCGCACGCACGACGCTGCCGGTAGCATCTGGCAGGTCGTATTCCAGGAGAACGCCGTCTACGTGCAGAGTTGTTAGGAGGTGCACGGCTTGGCCGCCAGTTGTCGCCGGCGTGACCTCGTAACCGGTTCTTTCGAGCATGTATTTCAGCGTGTCCATGTACTCAGGGCGGTTCTCAACGCAAAGAACTCTTATGTTGTTCATTGGTATTCGCTCCTCCCTGTTTGAAAATATCCGAGCCTATCCTGCTGCTCTTCTCGTAGCGGTATTTCGCGGGGCAGTATTTCTCGCAGAGCCCAGTCAATGCGTTCAACTCCTTCCGAGATCACACGAATTAGTTGCTGATTTTCGGTTACGTGTGCCGAAAGCGAGATCGAGGTCAGAGCGTTCCGGATGTGATGATTCATCTCGGCAATCACCTGCATCCTCGCCATGGTTAGCCGCTGTTGCCGTCGGTTAATGTTGGCCAACTTCGCGATCAAGCAGCTCACGATGAAAGCCGACAAGCCCTCCGCCAGCAATCTTTCCTGATGGCGTCCAAGATCCGGCACCAGCACGTAGTGCATGAGTTCTGTAGCAAGGAAGGATACGACTCCGACTCCGAGCGCGACTCCCAAGACAAATCGCCGCGAGTCCGGCTCCATCCGCGACCTTGCACGATCAGACAATAGCCCTGGGCGGTTCGTTGACCGGGACGTGAGTGTTTGTGTGCTAGATCGAGTCATCAACATCGGATCTCCCCGGAAGACTTGTTAGCTCTACCGGCCTCCCTGAAATCACGACGGACCTTCTCTTCACATTTCAAGACCTTCTTAAGTTCCTGAACGATCGCCAGCAGTTCATCGGGATCTCTTGCTTCCAGTGCGGCGCTACACAAATCTCTCCAGTTCTTGCGGTGTGCTTCAGCCATGGTGTGTTTCCTCCGAGACTTGATTTCTGTAGGGAATACCGCGGTTCACCGTCAGGCGTTGTTGCAATGACACTCGCTGTAGCAAGCGAAACTGCAAACCGGCTGTGGCGCTAGGGGCCGAACCAGGAGGGTTAGCTGATCGGAGGAGGACGGTTGTAATGCCAACCCTCTTTCACGATTTCGAAGGAGGGTCCAACATTGTGGGTCGGGTGAGCCGAGACAACCGGCGGCGGAGTAGTCAGCAGAACGCTAAGGCAAGTCGCCCACTGGGAATCCTCATGATCAGAACATAGTCTATGATCATGGTCCGCCTGCGAGTTGACAGCTAAACCAGTGGAAATGTGAGGAAGACTTGGCGGAGCGCTGCGCGCCAACAAGAGACTCAGAGCGGCAACACACATGATTAGGACGCGGTACGAAACCAATCCGCGGCTGCTCTTCCGGATGGGCCGGACAAGCGACATGTGTAAACCCCTCTAGAGCTAGATGATTTTACCGCCGCTTTGGTTGACCGGTAACGAATTTTTCTTGACTGGCCCCGAGAACCCTGCCAGCGCAGCGACGGACCTTCTTGAGTGAAAACCACCGGCTTCGTGAAATCCGCCATCACCAAAGGCTCGGAAGTTGCGAGCGTGAGTCATTCTAAGGCCAGAATGAAAAACGATGGCAGAGCTTGATCGATTCCCATGCGCTTTCATTGATGTCTTTCCAAAAAGTAAGTCATCGTAGAGCAATTCACCACGCCGCGACTGTTCAATACTGCTCAGTTTCAAACAGGCCAAGGAGTGTTGACTCTAAGAGGAGACAATTCTATGAAAAAACAATACTGCTCGTTCCCGTGATTTGGGCCGGTGTTCTCTTGGCGCAAGAAAGCAATCCGCCCAGCGGGGCAAGTCAGGACAACTCAGAATATGCCAAAGGACAGATAACAGTTCAGGGTTGCGTCGGCAGATCTACCGGCGACCACCGAGTTTCCTTCACATAGAAGTTCGCCCTTATTCCATTCCAGCGTACTCATGATCTGAGTCGTAACACGATAGAGGTGTGACAAAGGAGTGTGTCGCTATGCTCTGCCCAGCTTGCGGTTCGAAAAGGATCTTCCACTTCTCACTCCTTGGTGTTGCTGCGTGCTTTTGCACCCTGTGGTTTGCAGCGCCAAGTTTCGGCCAACAAATAGCTCCTCAAATCCCGACCGTCGCCGGTGGCGAGACGGCGAAGCCCAACATTGACAAAGCAAAGTTGATGGGAACCCGGCCTGCAGAACCCCCGCGAGTGCTGCAGCAACTTAATTCCGCGATCGAGCAGCTTACCGCCAGGATTTCGCCTGCGGTGGTTCAAATTCTGGTTACCGGCTATGGACCTCTGGAAGAGAACAATCACGGTCAAACAGCGCTCATAACCCGCGAACATGCGATCGGTTCAGGAGTGATCGTGGACCCTGACGGCTACATCATGACAAACGCTCATGTCGTCGAGGGGGCACAGCGCATCCACGTGGCGCTTGCAGTGCCTTCGGTGGATTTTCCCGACCAGATTGCGCCCGTGGGCAAGCAGCGGATTGTCGAGGCACGACTCATAGGCCTCCACAAGGAAACAGACCTTGCCCTAATCAAGATTGATCAGACTGGGCTACCCACACTTTCGCTGGGCAACCGCCGTCCTGTCCATCAAGGAGAATTAGTGTTCGCCCTGGGCAGTCCCGAAGGACTTGAGAACTCGGTGACCATGGGCGTAGTGAGTTCAGTTGCGAGGCAGGCCGATCCGAGCCGCCCGATGGTTTACATTCAGACCGATGCTCCCATAAACCCAGGCAATAGCGGCGGCCCGCTGGTGGATACGGACGGCTATGTAGTAGGAATTAACACTTTTATTCTCTCCGCAGCGGGCGGGAGCGAGGGACTAGGGTTTGCCATCCCGGCACGGATCGTGCGTTTCGTGTACGAGAACCTGCGCAAGTATGGGCATGTGCATCGCATCGAGGTCAAGGCAGGCGCTCAAACGATCACTGGTAGCTTGGCCAAAGGATTGGGCCTTGCGCAAAATTGGGGGGTCGTGATCGATGACGTGACGCCGGGAGGTCCTGCTGAGGCGGCTGGGCTGAAGATCGGGGATATTGTAGTCAGCGCGGATGGCCGCCTCATCGGCACGCTGCCGGCCTTTACTGCCGCTCTCTATCTCCATCCTTTAGATGAAGTGATTAAGCTCGAAGTTCTTCGGGGGACCGAACGGAAGACACTTTTCATCCCCGCGCTTGAGATGAAAGATCCGATGGATGCCTTGCCTGATTTAGTCAATTCACGCGACAGCTTGGTTTCCCGGCTGGGGGTACTCGCGCTCGGTTTGAACGATCAGGTGCGTTCTATGTTGGGCACGCTGCGCAATCCTTCGGGAGTTGTCGTGGTGGCACGAGTGGCGGGCGTCATGAGTTCCGAGACTGGTCTGGAGACTGGAGACGTTATCCACAGCGTGAACCAGGTATCGATCGACTCGTTGAGTGCTCTCCGGGCGGCTCTGACGCAGATCAAGCCACATGAATCCGTTGTGCTGCAAGTGGAGCGCGAAGGGGGATTCCTGTGGCTAGCGTGTGATATGGAGTAGTTTCTGGCTCATTGGGCTTCGCGAATGAACAGGGTTACAAGCAGTCGATGAGGCTTACGATATAGTGATTTTGTAGACTTGGCTTCGAAATGCCGAAGCGTGTTAATTCGGACTCGGTCCTTGGAGAGTTTCCCGCCGCCGACTCTTCCTGGTCGGACTCGTCATTTTTGTTCTAGCGGTAAGCGTCGGAACTCCCATGGGTCGCCTGACCCGAACGTTCTGCGCCCCTTTGCGTCAAACCTTGTCCTGGATCCGACGGGTTTAGGGACGAAGTCGCCCCCGTGGTTTATTTCCAGAGTTTACAAAACTGATCACAATGCAAAACCGAAATCGGACATACTCGTGAGTAATGCCAAACACAAGTGAAAGAGGAGAGATGAGGAGAGATAACGAGTCGTGCGAATGCTAAAGAAGCGGAAACCCTTCAGCAGTCGAAGGAACTGATAGCGAAAACAAAACGGTCGTCCGAAGACCTCGACATCCAGCTGAAAAACATACAAATTTCCGACCTCGGTCAGGCCGCGAAGATCACCATCGACAAGAACAACACGGTGGTCGCAGTCAGGGCCGCGTACGACCAGCGAATCAGAATGCCCTTATACGCCAATCTTTCCCTTCCGCCGGGGGTCCGGAACAACGCGACCATGGCGGCGCACCGAGAACTTGCGCCACCCAAGCAATGAAAGTACAGAGGAGGTTCGGAAACATGAACATTTTCAAACATATCGCAGGGTTTTCAAGGTCTCGATTGGGCAATCGAAGTCTGGTTTGTCTCTTGTCGTTAGCTCTGTGCTTTGCGGCTTGGCCTCAGAACCTGTTGGCCGCTCTAGACCAAGACGGGCAAGCCCCGGCGCCGCCACAAGACCAGCAGGCCGCGCAGGCGCCGCCCGCTCAACAGACTCCCGACCAATTGCGGCAGTTGGTCGCGCCGATTGCGTTGTATCCGGATTCGCTAGTGGCGCAGATTCTGGCGGCGTCGACCTTTCCCGAGCAAGTCGTCGAGGCCGACCGGTGGGTGCAAGCGCATCCTGATTTGAAGGGCGCCGATTTGGGTAAGGCTGTGGACCAACAACCCTGGGACCCCAGCGTCAAGGCGCTGGCTGCATTTCCATCCGTTCTGGGAAATATGGACAAGAACCTCTCCTGGGCTTCGTCTCTGGGCGACGCATACTACAACCAGCAGGCGGACGTTATGAATGCCATGCAGGTGATGCGCCGGAGGGCGCAAGAAGCGGGCAATCTTAAAACGACGCCGCAGCAAACTGTGGCAACGCAAGACTCTGACATCAGTATTGCGCCGTCCGACCCGGATGAGGTTTACATCCCCGCGTACGATCCGTGGGCGGTTTATGGAGGACCTGTAATGGCATGGCCGGGATGGTATCCGTATCCCGGAATCTGGTTTGGCGGCCCTTACCTCTCGTTCGGAATGGGGTTCGGGATTGGCTGGTACGGCGGTTTTGGTTGGGGCTGGAACAACTGGGGATTCAACTGGCGTGGCGGATACGGGATGTACGGCGGCGGCAGGTACTACTCCCGCAGCAACACGTTTTACAACCGGAACAGCTACTACCGAGGAGGAGGCGAGGGGGGCGTAGCCAGGAACGTGCAACGCGGGTCGAACGGCACCAGAGGCGGCGGATCGAACGTCCGCGGCGGATTTAACGGCGAGCGCGGCGGAGCGAACGCCCGTTCCGGCGCAACCAGCAGGGCTTTCAACGGAAACACCCGGGCGGCACGAGGATACGCCGCACCTCGCGGGCAGAGCGGCGTCCGTTCGGGCGCATTCAGCGGCTACCAGCGTGGCGGACAGGCGAGAAGCTCCTCTTCTCGCGGAAGCGCCAGTATGGGCGGCGGTGCGCGTGGCGGCGGTTTCGGTGGTGGCGGGCACGCCGGTGGCGGAGGTCACGGCGGCGGCGGGCATCATTGATCGGAGGTTCGTTTATGTTCCAGGCAGTTTGTAAGAGTTAGAAATGGAGAGAAGCCATATGCGACGAACGACGCTGAACTTCGACAAACTTGATTGGGCCAATCTTTTTAAACTGGCGGCGGTCGCGATCATTGTGACGGTGTGCCTTCCTACGCGTTCCATGGCGCAGCAACCGGGCCAGAAAACGTTTTCATCACCGGAAGACGCGAGCCAAGCACTGGTCATGGCTGCGCAGGGTAACGACGAAAAAACGATGCTCGAAATCCTTGGACCCGACGGGAAGCAAATCGTATCGTCAGGTGACGAAACCGAGGATGCCACTAGCCGCGCTAATTTTGTAGAGAAATATCAGGAAATGCACCGTTTGGTGAAAGAACCGGATGGAACCACCACCTTATACATCGGAGCGCAGAACTGGCCCACGCCGATACCGCTCGTGAACCACGGAGATTCGTGGTATTTCGACACCGAGGCGGGCAAGAAAGAGATCCTGTACAGGCGAATTGGCCAAAACGAAATATCGACCATTCGCGTTTGCCAGGAACTCGTGGCGGCGCAGAAGGAATACTACGCAGCACAGCACAGCGAGTACGCCCAGGCGATCTTCAGCGATGAAGGGCAGCACAACGGCCTTTATTGGAAAGCTGCGGACGGCGCGCCCGAAAGCCCCATCGGACCGCTGGTGGCGGCGGCAGTTGCAGAAGGCTACTCTAAGAGCCAGGCGGGCGCTCCGACTCCCTATCAGGGTTACTATTTTCACATCCTAACTCGTCAGGGGAAAAACGGTCCAAGTGGCTCGAAGAGTTACGTAGTAAACGGCAAAATGACCGGCGGCTTTGCTTTTGTGGCCTATCCGGCGGAATACAGATCATCCGGCGTGATGACATTCATCGTCAACGAGGATGGAATCGTGTATGAGAAGGATCTCGGCAAGAAGACCGCTGTTGTCGTCAAAAGCATGAAGGAATACAAACCCAATTCCAGTTGGCAAAAGGCTGAAGAGCAGCAGGAGGAGACTGCCAGCGACCAGAAAACCAAGTGAAGGATTCAGTCGCTGCACTCGCTCCGGCGGACTGATGCCCGCTCTGGACACCGCCAAATATGCCTCTTCAGAATCCGCATATGGCATTGGGCAGTCGCCAATGCCGAGTAACCCTTTGGATTGCCGCCTGCGCGATGGTTCTGAGTTCGGCGGGGTGCGCCCATAAAGCGAAAACTCCACTAACGGTGGTGGAGGTAGCGAAGCCGCTTCGCAGAGATGTCCCCGTCTATTCAGAATGGATCGGTACTACGGTCGGGTATATTGACGCCCAAATCCATTCCAAGGTCACCGGCTATCTCCTGGCCCAAAACTATAAAGAAGGATCCTTGGTCAGCACCGGCGACCTTCTTTTCGAGGTTGATCCGCGACCGTTCCAGGCGGTCGTGGATCAGGCGAATGCTCAATTCAACGTTGCAACCGCGCAACTGACTCAGGCGCCCAGGCGGATGTAGAAGCAGCTAATGCCGAGATCGACCGCGCTGAAGCGGCGCAGGTGAAAACCCAGTTGGATGTCAAGCGCTATTCGCCTCTGGTAAAGGACGGCACGGTGAGCCAGCAGGAGATGGACGATGCCGTTCAGTCGAACCTCGCGAATGAAGCTTCGGTTGTCGCCGCGAAGGGAAAGTACGACCATTCGCTGGCAGCCGTGAAAGCTGCAGATGCGCAGATAGAGGTCGCTCGCAGTTCCCTGACATTGAGCGTCAGATCGCGGCTAAAGAAAACCAGATTTGCGTCCTACTCGGTCGAAATCCTGGTCCCATCGAGCGCATCCCACCAGCGTCGGAGTGGAATCCTTCTCCAATTGTGCCAGCCGGAATTCCGTCCCAGCTCCTGGAAAGACGTCCTGATATTCGCCAGGCCGAAGACAATCTCAGAAACGCATTGGCAAATATCGGCGTCGCAAATGCGAATTTTTTCCCGCGCATTGGTTTGACGGCGCTGTTTGGAAGGGTTAGCACGGATTTATCGTCGCTTACCAGCGGGAGCTCGGCCGTTTGGGCACTCGCAGCCTCCGCTTCGGGTCCACTTTTTACGGGTGGCCGGTTGACACAACAGCGTCGGGCCGCCAAGGCCGTCTTCGACCAGGCAAAGTTTCAATATTCCCAGAGCGCGTTAAAGGCTTTTCAAGAAGTATCGGACGCTCTCATCGCATCTCAGAAGCTGGGCGCCGTCGAGGAGCAGCAGAAGCGCGAGGTGACCGCCCTGACCGAATCTGTCACGATCGCGCATAAGCGATATATGGGCGGCCTCGCCAGCTACTACGAGGTTCTGGAGGCGCAGCAACTTCTCTATCCAGCTGAGTTTTCTCTCTCCGAGACCTCGCGCGATCGCAGGCTTGCCGTGGTCCAACTCTACAAAGCACTTGGCGGTGGCTGGAGCCTCGACAATGCGCAATTTACGAAGGGCCAGTGATTATTTGGCTACAAAGGACTCCATGTGCGGGGTAGGGAGTAGCGGTCCACTTTTGCACCCTGAGAGTTCAGGCACTCGTTCTTACGCCACAGGCGCAATACATCGTTTCTTCTGCATCCAGATCTCCGAATGCCACCCCGTGACAGGGAATTGAAATGTGTTCCCTATTTAACAGAAATGCTTTTTCCCAACATCTAGGATTTGGCTTGGGATCGCCCGTTGTTGATCCGAAGCTGCGCTGATGATCTACACCTTGGGCGAACTGAACGAACGAACTTTCTGACATCAGTGAATTGCCACCGCGTCTCCGTCAGTGAGTTCAAACCCCAAACTGAGAGTCGTCAGCGGAGGGCGGGTCGCCAATGGAGTAGTTTGTCCAATTGAAAAAAGAAGGGAGTTAAACAATGTCAAAGAAGCTCGCAACTGTTCTCCTCGCCGCCACGGTCCTTCTCGCGTGGCCGGCGACTGACCTGGTAGCCCAGACCGAGGGTACGACGAAACCGAATGTGGTCACGAAGAGCACGGGCCACCCGGAAAAGCAAACCACAGCGGTGGCAGTTCACACCACCAAACCGAAGCCTGCGCCGAAGGCAGAGAAGGTTCCCAAGGCGACTCGAGCAAACACCAGCTGGGTGCCCGGCGACTACTACTGGGATGGTAATGACTGGCAATGGGATGGCGGCTATTGGCTTGATCAGCCGTGGCCGGAAGCCATATGGATCCCGGGCCACTGGAGTGATCGCTGGTGGGGCTGGACATGGGTTCCTGGCTACTGGTTCTGAGCGAGGCCAGAGCCTGTTGGTTGATCGCCGATGGCAGGGTGGTTTCGCGCTCGATAGGGCGGAGTTTTGGGACCGTGCCTTCGGTGCGAAGGTCGAAGGGATGAGGTCTCCATTAACGAGGGCCCGGAGAGCTAACTCCTGGTTCTCACCTCGTCTCAGTCACCTTTCACTATAGCGGAGGTTCCGGATAAGACTTCATTCCGCAGTAAGAAAAAGAAAGGAAGCCATGACACACCATACTGATTTGAATCTCGTATCGGTTCATGAACTCTTCGAACATACACAAGATGTCTACAATCTGATTGCCCGGCGCGCCTTTGAGATTTTCGAGAGCCGCGGACACATGCACGGAAATGATCGGGAGGATTGGTTACTCGCAGAATCCGAGCTACTTACACCGGTAAAGTTCCACCTCTCGGTATCTGGCGACCAGCTTACCGCACGCGCCGAAGTTCCTGGATTCAGTAGGGAAGAGATCAAGGTCAGCGTCGAGCCGCGTCGGCTGAGTATCAGCGGAAAAACCGAGCCTCGCGAAAACCATCAATCGGGAAAACACGCCCATTCGGTCAAACACGCGCAACTGATGTTCCGTGTAATCGATCTGCCCACTGAGGTTGATCTTTCGAAGGCCAGAGCGACATTCAGCGATGGCACACTCGATGTAGTGATGCAAAAGCGGCTCCTGCGAAGAGCGTTCGCGTCGAGACAAAACTGGCGATGTCCGCATAAGGTGGTACTTCGTTCGTGAAACAGGCAGGATCGAAGCCGCCGGCAGTCGTCGGTTGTCACTGAGCCATCGGGCCGATTGCCGAGTCGCAAGCTGCATCGTCGAGGAGATAGCGTCGGCACGCCGAGATCACCTGGAACGTTGAGATGTCACAAATCAACTGTGAGGAAAAACCACAATGGAAAGCCCCGGCAAACGGCAAGTCACAGAAATCGCAGAATCGAAGATACGTAATTCAAATGAGAAGCTCATTTCCAGTATCACCATGCGCACCCACGCAGTTAGTGACCGCCGAAAATAGAAGATGAAAATCCATTCCAAGAATTTCCGTGTCCCGCCAGGGAAAAAAGTCGACCTCAGAGCGTGGCCGACGATCGTGAAGCCCTTTTGCAAGTCGAAGAAGCGGTATCAAGAACTCCTGGAAAGACACGTTGAAGAGTTGAGTTCACTGCAACAACTTCACTATGCATCCAACCGCTATGCGTTGCTGCTGGTCTTTCAGGGGATAGACGCCGCCGGCAAGGACGGCGCCATCCGTCACGTCATGTCCGGGGTCAATCCCCAGGGCTGCGACGTTTTCAGTTTTAAACAGCCAAGCGCCGAGGAACTGGAACATGATTTTCTCTGGCGCACGACGTACCGGCTTCCCGAACGCGGACGGATCGCCATCTTCAATCGTTCCTACTATGAGGAGGTTCTCGTCGTTCGGGTGCATCCGGAGTTTCTCCGGAACGAAGGCCTTTCGGAAGAGTTGCGAGACGAGAAAACCATTTGGAAGGAACGGTATCGTTCCATCGTGGACTTGGAGGAGCATCTCCATCGTAATGGCACCCGTATCATCAAGTTCTTCCTCCATCTGTCGAAGGACGAACAACGAAAGCGTTTCCTCGAACGCATTGACGAGCCGGATAAGAACTGGAAATTCAGCCTCGCGGACATTCACGAGAGGAAATATTGGGAGCGCTACAGAGAGGCCTTTGAGGATTGCCTGAACGCGACCAGCACCCATCATGCGCCTTGGTATGTTGTTCCCGCCGATGATAAGGAGAACGCCCGGTTGATTGTTTCCAGAATTGTCCTCGATGTGCTCAAGGGACTCAAGATGGCATATCCCAAGACCACGGAGAAGCGCCGCCTGGAATTGCAATCGATCCGCAAACAATTGGCGAAGCAACATTGAAATCACGGCCTATTACTTGACCCGTGCCGCCAAGTCGAACCCGTGGCGTGCGAACGCCATGCACTACTCAAGTTTGAAAGGCGCAGCAGAAATGTGTCACGTCGTTCCCAGGTGTCGGAATGAAGATAAATTCCAGAGCCACCAACTGTCCAAAACAGCACAGTCTTCTATCCTCTGACGGACGAAGATAAGATTCTAGCCACCCCGTGATTCGGCGAGGAGATCATCATGCCACAAGCAACGACTCCCCATTTCATTCCCACAAGGATTCTGGTGCCCATTGATTTCAGCTCATCATCCGATGCCGCTCTGGAGACCGCATCCGACCTCGCCCAGCACTTTCATGCTGAACTCTACCTTCTGAACGTTATTCCCATGCTTCCGATGGGCACAAAAACTGTCTCTTTTCCTGAAGCGGAGTACCTACACAAGGGGGAGTGGTAATGCGGAGCGGCAGTTGGCCACGTGTGACGCCACTCTTGTTTCCAAGGGGATTAAGGCGAGTTCCAGTATCGAAATTGGCAATGACGTGGTCGGAAACATCATGCTGGTGATCGAACGTGAGCATATCGACATGATTGTGATTTCGACGCACGGCATTTCTGGCTGGCGCCCGCTGGTCTTCGGCTCGATCGCAGAAAAGGTTGTGAAACAGGTGCAATGCCGGTTGCGGCTACTTCGCTCCGTCGAACCAGCCGCAAGTTGCGCAGCTCCCACTCCGCAATCTTGAAAAATCGTGGTAGCAGATACAGCGTTCCACATAGCGAATTATGGCTGCACATGTCGAAGTCGGACCATCGAACCCACCCGCAAAGGGGGTCCAGAACATAGCCTCGTCCGGACTCACGAGCGCTGAAGCACTTAGTCGTCTTCAAAAAGACGGGCCCAATGCAATGCCCGATGTGTCCGCTCATTTACTTCGAAACGCATTGGCCAAGTTCTGGGCGCCCGTTCCTTGGTTGCTTGAAGCTTCGATTGTGCTAGAGGTCGTGCTGCACAAATACCTCGAGGCCACGATTATTGCGGGCCTGCTGATCTTCAACGCAGTACTAGCCTATTTCCAGGAGAGTCGGGCCCAAGCCACCTTAAAGGCCTTGAACTCGCGCCTCGCCTTGAATGCCTCCGTCGAGCGTGATGGGGTCTGGAAGACTGTACCGGCTGCGGAGCTGGTGCGTGGCGATCTCGTTAAGTTGTCCCTCGGTGGCGTGGTTGCGGCGGATGTGCATTTGATCGGGGGATCTGTCCTGCTCGATCAATCGATGCTTACAGGTGAATCTCTGCCCATCGAGGCTGGTCTGGGCGTTGATACCTATGCGGGAGCACTCGTGCGGCGTGGTGAAGCGACCGCAGTGGTTACAGCCACTGGCGTTCATACCAAGTTTGGCCGTACGGCAGAACTCGTGCGTACGGCACACGTTGTAAGTTTACAGCAGAAAGCTGTGCTGCGCATCGTGCGTAATCTGGCCATTTTCAATGGTCTTGTCATCATTATTATAGGAGCGTATGCCTATTTTCATACGATGCCGTGGAGTGAGATCATCCCGCTTTTGCTCACGTCGGTTCTCGCGGCTATACCCGTGGCATTGCCCGCAACATTCACCCTCGCGGCAGCGCTGGGAGCGCGATCTCTGGCGAAGCTGGGCGTTTTGCCCACGCGGCTCTCCGCTGTAGATGAAGCTGCCACGATCGATGTCTTGTGCTCTGACAAAACGGGAACTCTAACCCGCAACGAACTTTCCGTAACCAGCGTTAAACCGATGCCCGGGTTTGACGAAGCCCACGTTCTGGGCATGGCAGCCCTCGCAAGCTCTGAGGGCGGCGATGACGCGGTGGATGCGGCGATTCGCTCTGCCTCCACCCACAAGCCAGCATCGGATCTGCCAAAGCTAATCACGTTTGTGCCATTCGACCCGGCCAAGAAAACGTCAGAAGCAACAGCAACCGACGCGAAGGGTGGCGTGGAGCGCATCGTCAAGGGAGCCTTCACGGTAGTCGCGAGCCTCACCGCCCCATCACCCACCGCGGCCGGTTTAGCCGATGAACTTGAAAAGCAAGGCTTCAGGGTCTTGGCAGTAGCTGGGGGGCTTCCAACATCGCTGAAGCTTATGGGTCTCATTGCACTCAGTGACCCGCCCCGTAAGGACTCGATCTCTCTTATCTCGGAACTGAAGACCCTGGGCGTGCTTACGGTTATGGTGACGGGTGACGCTCCGGCTACGGCGAAAATCGTTGCCCACGCGGTGGGATTGGATGGGGCTGTTTGCCCGCCCGGACCGATCCCCGATGGCGTAAAGGCGAAGGATTTCGCGGTATTCGCAAGTATTCTTCCCGAAGGAAAATTTAACCTGGTCAAAGCTTTCCAGAAGAACGGGCATACGGTTGGAATGTGCGGCGATGGTGCCAACGATGCACCGGCGCTCCGTCAGGCACAGATGGGCATTGCCGTATCGACCGCGACCGATGTCGCCAAATCGGCAGCTGGTATAGTGCTGACGGAGGCTGGGCTTGGCGGCATCGTCGCCGCCGTAAAAGAAGGAAGGATCACCTTTCAGCGCATTCTTACCTACACGCTGAACTCCGTCCTCAAAAAGATCGTGCAGGTGCTTTTGCTGGCAATTGGCCTGGTCATGACCGGACACGCGGTGTTGACGCCCATGCTGATGGTCATTGTGATGATCACAGGCGACTTCCTTGCCATGTCTTTGACCACCGACAGGGTGCGGCCATCGCCAATGCCAAATTCCTGGCAAGTCGGAAGGATTACAACCGCAGGAGCCATACTGGGAGCCTGCTTTCTCGCGTTTTGTATAGTTGTCCTAGCGGTCGGTAAGTTCGAGATGCGATTCGGAATAGAGGCACTCAGAACGCTTTCCGTTGTCGCCATCGTATATGGCAGCCAAGCCACAATTTACGCCATGCGAGGACGTCGCCATCTCTGGGGACTGCGCCCGACTGTATGGCTGGTAGCCTCCTCTGTTGCCGACGTTCTTATTATTTCAACCTTGGCTATTCGCGGGATTGCCATGGCGCCACTGCCCGTCTCAGTCCTGGCGTGCGAATTTGGAGCCGCGATCATTTTCGGATTGATCCTGGACGGCGTGAAGATCCCTGTCTTCGCTCGTCTCGGCATCGCTTAGAGGAATGAAGGTTGACTGGTTGACTACCGGAAGTTGTGCCCCTGCCGAGCACGATCTTGTCTACGGGAACCGCGAAGGCAGCATAATCTTCCCGACCAGGGCGCAAGTATCTTGAATTCCCAAAATCAGGCGCCTTACACCTTTGCGCCCGGTGCGGGAGCGACACCTCCCGGCGGCAAGACATCCGGCACGTCAAGGCGTGCCACGCCAATCCGGTAGTCGGCCATCCCATAGTAAATGTCGAAGCGTTCCGGCGAGCCGAGATCGTCGCGACGGTCAATTCCCGTCGGGAACACGACATTCGCGACGGTCCCGCGGCGTTCCTGCGGCAGCTCTGGGGTCAACACCGGCTCCGAAGAACGATAACGGATCACTTGCGGATGCTCCTTCGAAAGCACCATCACTCTTGGTTGAAAGCATTAATTTTGGAAAAAAGCTGAGGCGCGAGCGGATGTCCGCGCCTCAGCCCGGACGTCTGCCTAGCCTTGCGTGGGATGCAAGACGCGGAAAGTGCTTCCGGCATTGGACCAGACCAGCACCAGGGCATCGCTGTCCTTCGGAACGCTGGAAAGTGCCTTCTGCACGTCGGCCGCGGAATGCACGGGTTGGCGGTTAACTTCCGTGATCACTTCACCCTGCTGCAAGCCGGCGTTATCTGCCGGGCTGCCAGGAGTGACTTGTTGGATCACGGCACCGTGCACGTCCTCGCCGGCTTGCAGTTGCTGCCGGACGTCGGGCGTCAGGTCCTCCAGGCCAATGCCCCAGCGCGGCTTACCATGGCCGGCATCGGCGCTTTGGTTGTCGTTGTCACCTTTTCCCATCGCCTCGAGCGTGACCGGCACGTTGACAGAGTTCCCGTCGCGCAGGGCCCTAAGGTGAAGGGTCGTTCCCGGCTGCTGCTCTCCGACTTCGACTTGCAGTGCGCCAGCGTCACTCACTGTTTTTCCGTTGAGTTCGGTGATGACATCGCCGACCTTCAGGCCTGCTTTTGCACCTGGAGAGTTCGGCTCGACCTGGGTGACGACGGCGCCAGAAGCGTTATCCACATGGAAGAACTTGGCTTCCTCGGGAGTAACGTCGCTGATGCCGATGCCGATATAGCCGTGGCTCACCTTTCCGTACTTAATGAGACTGTCGACGGTTGGCTTCACAATCTGGGCGGGGATGGCAAATCCCATCCCGGAGAAACCTCCGGTCTCGGAAACCAGAAAGGTGTTGATGCCTACGACTTCGCCGTGGGCGTTGACCAGCGGGCCGCCGGAGTTGCCGGGGTTGATAGCCGCATCGGTCTGGATGAACTGGCCAGGCGAACGGCGGTCAGCCGCAAAGGGATTGGGACGGTTCAACGCGCTGACGATGCCGCGCGTTACGGTGAAGCGGAATCCCAGCGGATTGCCGAATGCGAGCACGGTTTGGCCAGGATGCAGTTGCGTGGAATCTCCCAACGGCACGCTGGGCAGGTTGGTTCCATCAATTTTGATGACGGCAAGGTCTGTGAGAGGATCCGCGCCAATGAGCTTGGCGGGGAGGATTCGGCGATCAGTCATGGTGACGCGAATGTCCACCGCGCCGTCAATGACATGGTTGTTGGTCACGATGTAGCCATCGGGCGAGATAATCACACCGCTGCCCAGACCGTGCTCAATGTTGGATTGCGGCCCCATTTGTTGGCCAAAGCCGTGTTGGCCAAAGCCGAACTGTTTCCCGAAGAACTGCTGCAGGCCGTTGGAGTCGTTGTCGCTGTTGTTGTCCCCATTTTCGGCCGGGTTCGAACGGTCGCTCGATTTTTTGGAGGTGACGGTCACGTTGACGATCGCCGGAGTGACGCGTGCGGCCAAGGCCTCCATAGCTCGATCCAGTGAAAGCAATGCGCTGACGCTGTTGTCGTCGAGAGGCGCTGTGGCTGCGGCGGGTGCCGCGGCGCTGACGGGTTTATCAAACTCATAAGCCGTGAGCGACAAAACCATCGCGACTGCGGCCAAAGGGACAAGGAAGCGCCGGTTGAGCGCTGCCTGGCAATACTTGATCCAGCTTTTCATGTTACTCATTCTCCTTTGTTTAACAACTAATTGTTTAGTTGGTGAAAGCAAAAAAATTTTCCCCTCAAATTGAGCTTAGAACGATGGCCGATTCCAACTGCTTCCCAGCTGAGTTTCCTCCTCCTATTCTCCAAACGCACAGAGTCCAAACCCCAGCTCCGAAAGCGTCATACTGCGTGGTTTGCAGAATGACGAAAGTCTCCTCCATGGGAAGCTGTTCTTGCGTTGCTCTTGCGCGCCTTACCACAGGCTTGCGTGGGGATGTTGCTTTTAACTGCAACGGGACCACTGCTGTGCGCAGGTCGAACACCGCCGGAATCGCTCTGGGTTGCGGCGCAAGACTTGACCGTTGCGGATCAAGCGCCGCCACGGTGCGACTCATGGCCGCGTCTGCGGCTTCCGGCTGCAATTCGGCGTCTGTCGCTTGCTGGGTCGCCTGAATGTGCTGCGTTTGCCGTTGCTTCGGTCGAGTCTGGAACGCCACCAACCGCGGCGCGTAAGGAGCCGCGCCCAAGACCAGCGCCAGCATACCGGCGCTCAGTCCCAGAACTGGCTTCCAAAGCCCGGTGCGGCTCGGCCGTTTTGTATCGAGAATTTGCGCTACGCGCAGTGACATATCGCGCATCCCGCTCACCAGGGCTTGCGCCAGCGTCAGGGCGCGGGCGTTTTGCAATTTCTCGGCAAACGAGATCAGAGACGATGCGTAAGCTCTGGGGCTCGCCGTCTGCGCCAAAACTATGTCGTCGCACGCCATCTCACGCTCGAGCGTCAGGCGGCTTTCAATCCACCAGACGGCGGGGTGAAAGAAGAACGCGGCTTTCACGATCTTCTGGGCGAGATTGGTCCAGTCGTCCCAGCGCCGAAGATGCGCGAACTCATGAAGCAGAACTACCTTGATCTCCTCGGGCGAGAGCTGTGGCAAGAGCCATGCCGGGAAAACAATGGCAGGCCGAAAGAAACCGATTGCTGCCGGAACGACTACGTCGCTGGAAACGCACAGCTTCACTCGGCGACGGGACCCGAGGTCTCCAAGGATCCCGGCAATTGCGGGGTCGAGGCCAGCGAGGTCTACTTCGGAGCACTTACTGCGAATTTGACGCACCCGCCAGAGCCCGACGCTCAGCCTGAAAAGCAACAGACCGGCGGCGAGGCCCCACACTGCAAACAGATAAGAAGCCCAGGAACCCGAAAGGACGATTCCTGCGTGCCGGTTCGCGGGAGGAAGAGCCGGGGAATGTGGGGCACCGAAGCCTGACTCCGAAAGAAATGGAAGCGCGACAATCGCCAGAAGAGCCGAAAACCAAATGGCAAAACGGGTACCGGAGTTCTGCCGCCCGATGAGGCGAAGCAACACCCATACCAAGCCCGCGAGAACAGTGCCCTCAGCCGCAGTATTGAGCAGCCGTCCGGTGAAGAGTTGTGCTAGCGATTGCAGGTCCGGAACGGTCATTTCGCATCGCTCCGTTCCAGCATCTCGCGCAAACGTTTGAGATTGTCGGCGTCGATCGCTTCGTCTTGCAGAATGTTTAGTACCAATGCCTCATGGGAGTTGCGGAAGAAGCGGCTCACCAAATGCCGAATCTCGGAGCGGGTAGCCTCCTCGCGTCCGATGATCGGCTCATAGACGTGCGCACGCCCATCCTTTACGTGCTTCACATGGCCCTTTTTTTCCAGAATGCGGATCGTAGTCAGGACCGAGTTGTAGGCCAAAGTGGAGGGTAGCCAATCCAGCACCTGCTGGACGGTGCCGGAGCCCTTACGCCAGAGCACATCCATGATGCGAAGCTCGGCTTCTGTCAAGGTTGCGGACTGCTTTGGCGGCAATCTAGCTCTCCTACACTTATGTGTTCAGACGCGGGAAGCTTTGAAAGGTAACTAATTATTTAGTTGCTGGATGGGGCTGCGGGGATGCCCGGTTTCTATTCGATTCCGAAGTTGCGCCGCATGAATACGGAAGTGGTCAATTTCGAACAGACTCTGCGTCATATTTCTTGGGATAGTGATCGTCAGCCTAACCTAGGGCTCGTTGTCAGCTGGTTAAAAGGCAGGCTGGCAGCCATGAACAGAGACCTACAACGCCCTGCTCTCAGCAGATGGAAAGATAACCACTTGCTTTCAGAATGCCTGAATCCAGAATGTCGAACACGGATCCTTTACCTGCGCCCAGGCCGGATCTTGCGAACGGTGCATCAAGGAGGTACGCCTGACGACGCCGAGGCCGTTCTCGGCTACCTGAAGTCGCTTTAGTCCGAGTGAACGGGCACTGTCAAGAATTAGAGAAAGACAGACGCCAGGACGCTAGGCGCCTCCCGGTCCTGGCCCGGCTCTGGATTCGTACTGAGGTTTTCAAATTGCAGTTCGTCGTCCGCTCAGTAGGTTAATGATCAGAACCGCCACCGCCACAACCAGAAGCAAGTGGATCAGGGCTCCGCCGACATGCAAACTGAAACCCAGAAGTCACAAAACCAGAAGAACAACGAAAATCGTCCAAAGCATACAAACCTCCTGTTCTCATTTGCACAACGCCCTTGGAATCAGTCGGCATCCGACTTGGGAGGCCTGCGTTTCAGTGCAGGAAATGGCGGGACAGGACTATTGCACAGAACGTAGCAAAGCCAAGCAGGATAAGGCCGAGGATGGCGTTGACGAGGCGGAAGAAGATCGGGCCGATGCGGTGGGGGATGAAGCGAACAACAACGATCAGCGCGGTGAACCAGGACATCAGACCGGCGGCGGCTAACAGGATTCCCCACACGGGAGCGCTATAGCCCAAGACTGAATGAGCGAAGGGGAGCCAGTTGGAGGTAACGCCAACCCAGTAAACAATGGTTAAAGGGTTGAAAATGGTTAGGGCAACACAGTCGGCGACTTCGGCGATCAGATGCGCAGGGACGGTCTCTTCGTCCCAGTGTTGGCGAGCGCTGGCGTAGGCCCGCATGGGATCCTTGACGACGCGGACAAGGAAGTAGATCCCAAGCGGAAGCAGGACGATTACGCCGATGGCCGCCAGCACTGTCTGGAGCGTCGGGTTGGACAGATCGGAAAAGAGGTAGTGCCCCCCGACGAGGACCATAGAGAAAAGGATGAGATCGCCGGTGACGGAACCGATTCCGCAGGCGAGGGTATGGCGCCAACCGCCGATCACGCCGCGGCGGATGGCCAGCATGTTAACAGGGCCCATCGGCGCGGCCGCCGCCAATCCCATCAAGAATGCGGCCGAAAGCACATGGATGTAGGAGACGAAAGCCATGTTGCGGCAGAGAGGTAGGATAAGCCTGAACTTCCACTCGGGCAATGCACATCGAATGGAACCTGACGAAAGCAACAGTCAAGCTGACGATACCTGCGACTGTGCCATAGCAGTTTGGAATGAGTGGTACCACCTCCATTCGCCCGGCCACGACAAGACTGTGCAGTTTGGACCAGCGGAACCATTCTTTCTTAGCCCATGCTGTATATATCGAGAGATGAACAGTCGCAGTCAAGGGCGCTCTTCATACCTCTTGGTAAGAGACAATGGAATATGTCCCATGCTGCCCAATTCGATACCCAAGCTGCCTAAAGCTCCCCAACCGCCTCTGTCGCGTCCCGGTGCGACTCCTGACTCGGACCGCGCCAAGAAGCCTTCGCTCGCCGAGCCCTCTGCAGGCGAGCAGGAATTGAGTCCAGGAGATCGTGTCGAAGGTTTGGGCGACTTCGGAAAGCCAACTGGAGAATTCGGCACAGTTCAGCGAGCGAACGAAGATGACGCGGAGGTCAAATGGGACGATGACGGTCGTGTGAGGGTCCACCAGCCATCGCTCAGGAAAGCTTAGCCAGCCCCCGCGTCGATCCCTGCATGATCTTTGTAGTCAGAACTTGGAGCAGAGCAGTCGCGCGATGGGTGGCAATGTGCTGGACCGATTAGTGCCGGAGGCTGAACGTGAGTATCTCTGCGCTGAAAACGTCTTGGTTCATGGCGAGTCTCCTATTTTGTATGGGATTAGCGACACCTTCGCATGCGCAGGCCGTTAAACCAGCCCCGCCGACACCGATTGACGTGAAAAAGGTCGAACTCGGTGGGACACCCTGGAATCCACAATGGGACCAGATCATCGAGAAGGCGCTGCCGCCCGGAATGCTTTCTTCGCGGGTCCCACGCGGAGTGCGTCGATTCTGCCCACGATTTTACGAAATGGGCAAAGCCGATAAACGCACATTTTGGGCGTACTTCTTCCAGGCGCTTGCAGGCGCTGAGGCCGGCTTGAACCCGAACACCAGCGTCCGTCACACTGAGCCAGAAGGCACCATCGCCATGCGCAGTGAAGGATTGTTGCAACTTGCTTACGCAGACCACAAGCGTTATGGCTGCGATTTCAATTGGCGAGTGGACCGTCTACTCAAGGCCAACGATCCGACCAAAAGCATCCTCCAGCCGAAGAACAATCTCGAATGTGGAGTGAAGATTCTGTTCAACCAGATCATCGTCCAGCACAAACCCTTGCTGACCCGGTCGGGATACTGGTCGACGTTGCATCCGGACGGGCCGAGCTTCCGTATCTTTGCCAAGCAGATGACAAATCCACCATCCGCGTGTGGTCTGTCCACCAAGTCGACGATCGACAAGTCGGATACTACGAAGTCGGTGCAGGACGATTCGAACCGGGCTAAAACTCCCAAATAGTTTCGCACTGAATGTCCTGTTTAGCGTTTCTCTCAGCTTTCATGACGTTGTGTCCCGCCTCAGTTGGAAATGGAGAAAGCGTTCGTCCGTTAAGATAGCGGAGC
>OCZT010001586.1_pt1 | contig 23495 bp, 25 predicted proteins | sample 1539031 | NCBI WGS metagenome assembly OCZT01 (sample SAMEA3539308, study PRJEB22396) | soil metagenome | biome: tundra; feature: field; material: soil | place: USA | collected 2010-05 | depth 0.15 m | reverse complement strand
ATAAACACCTATTATAGACGCTGTGCTTGCCTTGTTATTAAATGTGTTCCAGTCTGTTGTTGATAAATAACCAGATTGTGTTGATGTTGATTGATATATACTTATAGTTGAACCATTTAAATATAATGGTGTTGCTACTACAATAGAAGATGCCGAACCAGTATGTAGATAATTTGCTTGTAAGTATTCTAAATCTATTAAGGACTTAGCAACAAAGTTAGCACCATAATTAGCACCATATTGAATACCTTTAAATCCTGTTGGTCCAGTAACTGATACTGTTCCATTACCTACTGATATGTCTGTGTGATTGCCTGTGTTGCCATCATCATGATCATAGTTTAGTGATGCACCAGTCTTCTGTAAGAATATACTAGTGTCGTCACCTGTTAATCCATCTAATCTATCAAAATATGCTGAACCATTTTGAACTGTCATAGTTGCACTTGTTCCATCACTATTAGTATCTACTTCTGCACTAACCTGTGTTGGTGTAATAAGTAATTGTGTAGTACCAGTAGTATTATTTGCAGTCACCATTGTGTATGCACCAGCATGTAATAATATATGTGATGATGCAGTCATAGTTATATTGTTCTTAACTAACATATCAAAATCACTTTGATTTAATATCATTGAATTAGTTCCTGCTACTGCTTTAACCATTGATAATGTAATATCAACATATGATGTATCATTAGTACCTAGTTTGGAAGCATCTAACATAATTGCACCAGATGCTTGATCTAATGTAATTATACTATTAATATTTGATGATGTGAAACCAAGTGATACTTGATTGTCTATAGGATCACTAAAAGAAATGAACCCACCAGATGTATTAGAAATGTTGGAACCAGATGCCACTATAATAGAAAATGTACCAGTGTTGTTACCATTTGCTAATACTTGTTGAAGTGATTCGGCTAAAGTTCCATCTAATAGGTTAAATGATGAATCGATAACATCTTGCATTAAACCACGCACACCAGCAGCAGTGATCTGTTTATTCAACGGATCAGTAATTACTGTATTATTTTCGTTTGTTAATTGACTTCTATTTAATATTGGCATCTTTTATATGTATTTTATCTAAAACTAAAATCAAAACTATTATCGAATGAACGACCTTCGTTAACTGCTGGTAATGCTGTTACTATTATTATATTCTCTTGCTTGAACTTTGCTGTAAGTGCTGTATTCTTTTCATTATAGAATATAGTTTGTCCTAATATAATATCATGAATACCATTTATTTGTGGATTATCATTCATAAATTGATATAGAAATGATATATCTCCGTAGAACATTACTACCACGTCGAATATCGTTTGATCTTGTCGTACTACATAACTTGTCATATCTTATAATCTTGTTGCTACTATATCATATGTGTATTGTGATCCATTTGTTAATAGATCTATTTTAGATACACTATAACCATCTATTGATAGTTGTTGTTGAATTATACTCTTTAATTGTTGTGTCATACCACCTGATGCTATATATCTATCTGCACCAACACCCACCAAAGGATATTGTTTCCAAGAACCAACATATGATTTTAGTATAGAATATATATGATTTTGGTCTGAATAAACAACCGAAAAATCACCATCTTTAATTAGAACATCTAGTAAATTATTACTATCTGGTGCTGCAAAGCCAATATCTTGATATATCATTTGTTATATATTAAATATATCAACTCCGTGATTTGAAAATGGCGGGAATTGAGTTTTGAAATTTAATATATACATTAAAATAAAAACATATTATGAACATAAGAAATGGTTTAATAACAGATTTTAAACTAACCTATTTAGGTGTTGAATATACCGACATAGAAGTTATAAAGAAGATATTTGAAGATATAGAACTTGATGCTATAGAACAGGCTAAAATAGATGCTTTACAAGCACAAATAGACATTATTAATTCTGAACCAAGAACTATCATCAATAACACAACACAACAAATAACTAATGTAACGCAACAACTTGTTGAAGTAATACCAACACGAATGGATTATCAACAACAGAATATGGTATTTGGTGGTTCACCTTGGGATAATTTAAGTAATGCAGCAAAAATAGCAGATGGTAATGCAAGTAGAAATCAAGCAAGTCAAAATTGTAGAAGATAATCGCGAAGAATTAGTGTGCGACTTTCGTATTTTCTATATCACTTTGTAATGTCAAAGGAATAGGACCACCTAAATCAGGAACTGATGTTGTTAATGTTGGAACAGCTGTGACTGAGTCAACGTGTATGTGAGCATTATAGGCTGCTATTAAAGCATTCATATTATTTTCAAGTGTATTAAGTTTAGCAGTAAGCTGTATAACCTTAACCAATCCAGCATTTGTATTATTAATGAATTGCATAGAATCTATATCACTATAGGATACTACAAACCCATCCGTAGGGTTATATAAATTAATTGTAACTAAACTACCGTCTGTAGGATTGATTACAAAACCATTGGATTGTTTACTAGTTAATCTTATATTTAAATAAGAAGCTTCATAATCAGCAGTATTTATTGAAGTACCATCATAATAATCAACACTATCCATAGATATAACATCTATAGTATTATCACCATTTTTGTTCTTAACAAAACCTTGTTTTAGATATTGATTTAATGTTTTCTCACCAGATATTACCTTTATTGATCTAACTATATCATCTTTCCATGCCATATTAACTTATTTTTTTTATTTATCTTGTAATGATTCACCCACTTTTACACCAATCTCAACTATTTGTCTATATCCATTAACACCAAACTTTCTATTAACTGATATAACTGTATATACACCACTCATATTCAGATAGGCCCAACTTCTTAAGTCTACCTTATCACCGTGTCTTATATATGGTTCTCCAAATGTTTCAAAGCTACCTTTGTACCCAGTATAGTTAAGTTTGAAAAATCGTTCTTTACCAACTTTAATCATAGCATCATAATCTAATCCACTTGTATATACAGTCTTAAGTGTTTTAAATGTATCAAGCGAAGATTTATCTATCTTACCTTTTGGTGATACCTTAAAGTGTTCTAATTTACCATTAATTACTGTACCTACACCGTCATATGTTATATAGACTGTACTTTTTGTATTGTCAAAATTCATATTTACGACTTTAACTTTAAGGTTCATATCTGACGATTCTTGCCATTTTAGGTTTGAGAAGTCAATAATATGCTGTTCGAATGTAAGATTGACCGTTTTGCCAGTTGAAGCATCACTAGGCATTCCACTATATAATTGTGGTCCCTCGATTTTACATCCTTTTTCATTTTTATCCATTAATCTAAAATATGTAAATATGCCTAAGTTGCTTCTTAGATATTCAAATATATCACTAACCATAATTTCTTCTCCAAAGCCTATTTTGCCGACATTAACATCAAGATTCTTTTCTAATCTATTTGCAGGTTCATTTATATTACCTAATTGTTTGTATAGTCTACTACCTCCTTTGCTATATTTATTAGTATATATGTCTTCAATAACTTCATTTAATTTTCTTATCTTAGATGGATATAATGGTATTGATGAGTTCTTATAAAAAAACATAGCATCCTCACATTCGATAACTATGGGCGAAGCATAGTCATACTTAGTAACATAACCTTCAAAAGCCAACTTAGGACCTGAATCATATTCATAATTATGGTCAAGATCACTATACCCATGTGAATAATTTAAAAAAACCTGTATAAAGTCTCCTCTAGTAAATAGACTTTCCATACTCATCTCAGTTACATTTACAAAAGCGTTATTGTTTGTGGTTGTGTTTGGTATTAAACTATTTGACTTTATATCAGAAGTAACTACAGGTTCTCTACCAGCAAACGGACTTCTTTGAACTATTCTAGTAAATTTACCTAATGATTCTATTGGACCCGATACTTCCTCTGATAGAAATAGTGTTCCTTTTGGAAGTGTTATTCTGCAAGTATCTGTTAGTACTTCATATGAACTATGTATATCTATTTCATTAACTAACTGAAACGTAACCTTTTGATTAGAAGTTATTTCCGGTGAGATTCTTGTTATTTGTATATTACATTCTAATAAAAGCATATTATATATTATTTTAAATCATGGATACTGTGTCACTTATACAGTGGATTTCTACAGCAACACAAGATCTATCACCTTCCAATTGCTGTATTGTAAAGTTTTGTATAACCAAGTTTCTTATATTCCATTCATCATTTAATATATTACTAGTTACTGTTATTGCTTGTGGATATAGTGATAATTCTGATAATACTTTCATCTTTTTATCAGGTCGCACATTATTCATACCTGAACATACTACTCCTTTAATAGTTACAAAGTAATCACCATCACTTATATATTCCTTTATTGTACCATTTCTTCCTTGAATAGGTGTAGCTATTATATTTTTTGTTTGTGTTATATCTATAATACACGTAAGCATTGATAATGCTTCTGACTTATAGGAGGTCCCATCTCTATATTTTATCGTACTCATTTGCTCAAAAGTAACCTCGTCAAAGACAAAGGTCTCTCTACCTGATGAAAATAAAGGAGTATCTACCCAAAATGTATCAGTTTCTTGCTTTCTTGCTTGTTCCTCTAGATATGCTACTTGTGGAGGATTAAACAACTTCTGCTTTAAAGGTACACCAAATGCTCTTGCTACTAACCCCTCATGGTTTAATAGTTCAGAACCAAGCGCATTTGGGCCAGGTATATTAAACCTACTATTGAGGTTTTTAATATTGCCTTGTGCATACATAAACCCATCACTTGTTGGTGTTAATGGTGGTCCTGATTTAGGTGGTTGTGGTGATATTGGCATATTATTTTGTCATAAGATTTGCATCGTTAACAGCCTCAAGTAATGCTTGTGCTACTAATTCTTTTATTTGTATTGGTGTTTCACTTAATGTTGCTGCTCTTACTTCTAAGTGTTCTACTAAGTGATTAATATTAATATTTAAGTTCTGTGGTCTACGTGACATTTCTGCTGCGGATGATGCTGAACCACTATTATCTGCTCCTGCTCCTCCTTTTTTATAGAAATCAGTATCATCCATTACACCTACTGCTTTCTTAGAACCTATGGTTCCGGCCTGCCCCCACATAGCAATACCAGTAGCAACATCATTATATGCGGATGCTCTTGCTTTAGCGTCAAATCCAGCAGACATCAACTTGCTTACTCCCTTTAGTACATTAAATACACCTAGTGCTTTTTGTCCTACTTCATTAAGTGAGTTAAATAATTTATATTGTTGCTTAGTTGCTTCTGCAGTATCATTGCTTAGAAGAAACATTGCAGCTGCTAAACCTGCTATTAATGTGGTGGCTAGAATTACTGGATTAAATTCTAATGCTATCGTAAAGGCATATACTGCCTGTGTTAATTTAGTAAATATTATAGTTATAGCTGCTACTTCTAAGCCAAACTTAATTAGTGTGGCATTCTCTTTTATAAAGCTGAAAAACTTAGTAATCATCTCAACTGCTTTTCTTATTTCAGGTTCAAATTCTACAAAGATATCAAATAACATATTATTCCAAGCATCTTTTAAATTGGCTAACTTGGCAGATGTACTACCCATCATTCGTTCTTGTGCACTAAAATATCTACCACCCTCTTGTCCAGCCAACTTAAGAGCACCTGTTATATCTTCATAAGATATCTTGCCTTTTTTTAACTGTTTATTATATTTTGCTGCATAATCATTTAATAATTGATAAATAGGTATACCAGCATCACCAAACTGTTTTATATCCATTTGTGTTGCATGACCATTGTTCCTAATCTGAATAAGATTTGTATTCATTCTATCTAACTCATCACCACCAACTTTACCATTGGCAGCCATAGCTGTTGCTAAATCATTAAATACTCCCTTAGCACCCATTACACTCTCACCTGATGATATTAATGCAACTGTACCCTTTAATATTTGTTCAAAGTTAAATGGGGAATTTACTGCTTCCTTTTGCATGTCTAAGAATAACTCATGAGCTTGTTTCGCACTACCTAATGCGGTAGTAAGTTGTACCTCAGCATTCTGAAAAGATGTACCAACATCAACCATTGATTTGCCCAAAGATATTAGTGCTGTCAAACCTATTACATTTCTAATAGTAGATCCAAGAGATCCCATTTTAGAATCAAGTCTATCGGTTTGTCCAATAGCTTTACTCATACCATTACTAAAGTAGTCTTCTAAGGTTAGTTTATAATCTAAATTGTTTGACATTATTTATTATCTTTTTTGTATGCTGTTAGTTCTGCTTGAGGCATTGTCTTTGTTTCTTGCATTATACCTAATGTCTTCAAGGTATACCACAATTCTTCTACTAAATTGGCCCACTTTGCATCACTTAATTTATCAACATCTATATTTGGATAATGATATCTTATTAGTGCTGTCTGTTGAGCTATGAAATCATCTTTCAATGATAACTTTGCATCACTTAGTTTCTTATCAAGGTTGCTTTTTTTTTCTGCAATAGTTCAATAACTGGACCTTCACAAGACATCAAAGCATCATCATTGTTTAATATTAATGATAGATCATCTCCACCTACATAAGTGGTTTTAAGAAAACATTCAACAGCTTTAAGTGGATCTGGTCCTGTAGCTAACTTAGCCACTATTGATATTAATATTCTATCATGTTTCTTAAGATAGATAGTAGCATATGCACAATCCATTCCATTTTCATCTTCTTCGATTGGTGCTATGATAGTTTCTACTCTACCATATTTTGCTTTAAGCATTGTTTTTTCTTGTTGTAATTCTTCTGTCGTTTTAAGCATATTTAATAATTATTTTTAAATCTATATCTATATATTAAATATCTTACCTTCAACGAAAAGAACCTACTACAATTAAATGTAATAGGTTCTTTTCACGACAGATTATGGAAAATAATCATTATCTTAAAGCCATTCTACGTGTGATGGTAGTATAGCAAGTTCTACAGGAGTTCCTGTGTCACCTTCGTTTGTATCAACGATGTTGTTCATAAATCTACAATTTCTTATAGTTGCAGTTACTGGAATTAATGTTGCATCAACCCAAGTCATAACAATATCAAATTCAGGTATATCCATTAATAGACCATTAGGTGCTATTAACATAATAGCTTGAACTTCTTCCATCATCATCGTAACAGAACAATTTGGTACTATTCTACCAAACCCTCTTGATACAGGTCTACGACCAGCACCATATTTATTTTCAATTGTTTGTGTTTCATCATATTTTATCTTAATAACACCAGCAATAGGCACACCCATTATATTCATTATAATGCTTGACCAGTCGTATGAATGTCCATTAATTAAAGGAAGTAAATTTGTCATATTCTTTTATTTATATTTTTATAATGTAAATCCGATATTTACTACTATTGTTCTGGCTACACCAATTGGTACTAAACCTATTCCCAATACTAATTGTCCAGTCGATAATACATTCTGTGCTGGATTTATAGTGATTTTATGTGCTGATAATTCGTTATTACTTACCATTACATCTAATGCTCTTGAAGCTAATGCTTTATAGAAACCTATAACGTCTTTTGTTAGTGTTCCGTCTGCGTTTACTTTTATAGGAGATGCTAATTGTGGTATTAGTAATGATCTTAAACCTCTTGTTGCTTTGTTAATTGTTCTGTTTCTTTCCATATAACAATAGTCAGAAGTTAATGCTATACAAGTATATGAGTCATCAAAATATGATCCTGCGATACCTATTTCCTTACGTAGGAATAGATAAGCCTTACCATCTATGTTAGTAATTGTTCCATCACTTAATGAAGAGTATGCTGTTCCATTAGCGAAAGCCAATGTATCATTTTCTACACCATCTGACATATTAAATTTACCAACCCAACCGATATCATCACTTACAGAAGCAAAAGAGACAGCACCTAATGTGATACCTAATTGTCCTATTGATTTACCAGTTGCTAACCACAGTGTGTTACCTACTGCTGCACCATCTTGTCCTACTATTACTGATACGTTAGCATCTGTAAGTGTATGTAGGTCAGTTAATGTTGTTAAGTCAGAAGTAGCTGAAAAGTCAGCTTGAAGTATTGCTTCTAATGGTTTAAAGTTTCCTGTACATAGACTAACTTGTGTTTGTAACAAACCTACTATCCCTGTTGAGAAAGCACTTTGTGAATAAACACCTACTTGTCTAATTTTACCTGTTGCATAGTTCTGCATTGTTGTTACTTCAGCATAATCAGAAGATTGTGCGTAAATACCTACATATAAATCACCTTTTGGTTGTGCCCTGAAATATTCAGAAATGTGATAGTGTATAATATCTATTTGTGAAGCAGCACCACCTGAAAATGAACCTGCTGAACCAGCAGCACCTAATGTTGCTGTAGTTGCTACTGTATATGAATTAGCACCCACACCTGACCCTGCTGGAGCAAATATTGAGAATGTTGCTGTAGTTCCTGTTGCAGAATAACCTGTTGTAGTTGTTAATAGGTTAATTGCAGCCACTAAGGCTACACCCATTTGAGTTATTGTTTGATTAGCTGTGTTTGTTATAGTTGCGTTCAAATTAACGCCATTAACTGATAACAAGAATTGTGATGCTGTAATACCACCGCTTGATACGGTGTAAGTTGAGTGTGCTAGTGTTTCACCAAGATGTGTATCTGTTATACCAAGTGCTTCAGCATCTGATACAGAAAATACTTCATGTATTGCTGATGCAGTTGAAAAGCCAGTTGGTAATGTTGCTGATGTATAGTGAATATACCCAGAAATGAAATCTTCACCTGGTAATGGTGCACCTAGTCCGCCTTGACCCTTATTTATTATAATGCTATTAGCCATTATGTTTGATTATTTCTTTTAATATTAAGGGTGTATATTGGTTAGTTTTAGGCTAACTACTACACACCCTTATATTATATGTTATTAAATTTGTACGATTGCTACAATACCAGCACCATCAGATCTTAATGGACTTGAACCCTGAAGTACACCTGCAGAATAAACGTCACCATAAAATAATGGATTTTGTAATTGTAAGAATACATAAGGCTCAGATTGTGCTTTAGACACGAAATCTGGGTGGTAACATAGAATTGCCATGTTATCAGTTGTTGTTGGAGATGAAGGATCACCTGCATCGTTGATTGCTTTTGGTGTACATCCTGAACCAGACCCTGTTCCATAAACACAAACAGAAGGTCTTGAATAGATATCGAAACCATAAACTTGTTTGATTTGACCATTAGGTGTTACAGCAGTACCAAATTGTAAGTATTGGTTAATGTTAGCGATAGCTAATAGATCAAAGTTGAATATATCAGAAGGTATAATCATTACGCGACCATCTTGTGGTACGTTTTGTTTGTCTAATACTGCACGTGCAGTGGCTACATCTTTAAGTGTTAAAGATAAACGCGCACCTGTTGCAGAAGGAGCAAGAGCTGCTGTTTGAGAAGCACCTGATGTTCTGATAATTGATGCTGTAACACCAGATGGTGCCCAAGAATACAATGTATTGTTTGCAATTGTTTGACCAAGTTCTTTGTACTGGTTAAATAGTAAAGATTTTCTCTTGTCGTAGTTGATTTCAAGTTCTTCAAATTTATTTAAAACTTGTGGATCAATTGTGAAGTCATTAACATCATATGTTAAATCAACGTCAGTTCTTTGTGAAGCTGAAGCTGGTAGTGAACTTCTGTTTATAACTACAGTTGGTTTAGAACCTGCGTTAGGGATATGTACTTTTCTGTTACCAGGAATAATATACATACTGTGATCCGTAGCACGTTCCATGAAAGTGTTATTCAAATACAATTGTTCTTGTATATCACGGATCCAAATTTCTTTATTTAAACTCATTTTTATTTATTTATTTTTTTGTCCTTTCGAACTATTGTACTCTCTTAATCGTTTTGTATCTTAGCACCTGTTGGGTGAAACTTAGTCCCATTATATTTGAAACCTTGTGATACTGTTTTTAAATTTACTCCTGTTATTACTGGTGCTACTATATCTCCTGTAAATGTTATAGAACATGTTGCAGAACCTACTGTTACTACTAAGAATAACTCAGCACCTGGTCTTAAGTAAGAACTAGCAGTAATGTTTAATACTGTGTTTTCACCTAATGCTGTTGCTGTTAGGATTGTGCTGTTATTTACAGCAGTAAATGATTGAGATGCGCCTGATGCAGTAGCAATAATTGCTTGTGTATCTGCTGCTCCCCATGGAAATTCTATTGTTTTCATTGTATTATGAATTATTTTTTATAAAAGTCATTATACATTGCTGTATAGATTTCTGGTGTTTCATTCTTAATTGCCATTAAACCTTTAGCATCTTTCATTTCGTAATCACGAATTGTCCAAGTAGATTTGTCATTCTTGTCAAATGCTCTTGTTGAATTAGTAACGATTGTTGCTGCTACATAGTCCATTGCTGTAACTGGTGTAACTGTTCCTACTTTTTCAAGCATATTTTTAACAGTTTCAAAGTCAGTAAGCGCAAGTTTAACCATTGCTTCTTTTTCGTCTTCTTTTAATTTACCAGATGTGATGAAAGAGTTTACCATTTCTTCTACTTTTGTAGTTTTAGCTGTTTCTTCTTTTTCAAGAATAGCATCTAGTTTCTCTCTTAATTCTTTAGAAGCTAACTTCTCAGTTTCTAATTCGTTCATCAAATCTTCAATACTCTTAGCAATTGTTTCAGTAGAAGCGTTTTCTTCTAAAGAAAGTTTGTTTGTAATTAATATCATTTGTTTAATTGTTTTTTTATTAGTATCTGGTAATATATATTGATTATATACCTCCACCATTTCGTTTAAGGATGATTTTTTGTTGATTTTTACTTTCTTATCTGTTTTAATTATCTCATCAATTATGCCCATCTTTAGAGCTTCCTTAGCACTTAACCAAGTTTCTTTATCCATCATTTCTGATATAGTATCGCTTGACATACCCATTCTTTTAGTTAGAATAGTTAGTAGAGTATCCTTTACCATATCTAATACTTTTTGATCATTGCCGTGTGGATTGTGTAACATAAGCATAGCATAATCTGTCATATGAATTTTAGTTCCACACATAGCTATTACACCTGCTATAGATGCAGCTAATCCGTCTACATAAATATCAACTGGAACTTTACAATTTAGTATGGCTGATATAATTGAGTATCCATCTATTACAGATCCTCCTACTGAATTTATTCTTATATTAATAAGATCTACTTCTTCTTGATAGTATGCGATGGCTTCTGCTACCATACCACCTGATATTCCATGAACACCATTAACACACCCTATTAAATCATAAAGTAACAATGTTACTTGATTTGTAGTATCTTCGTCTTTTTTATTTAGAACGAAATTATAACCTATATTATCTTGCATAGTTGTATATATTATTTTTGACTAATCCCTTAATTTAAGGTTAAACAATTGGCATTGTTCCAATTACACTAACACCCGAAAATGTTAATCCGTGTGTAAATAAGTAACCAGCACTTATTGTTTGAAATACAAAATGACCAAATGGTATAGGAACACCTGCTTCTGAACACGCTAATGTGATTAATTGTGTACCACCTGCAGAACTTCTACAAGAACCTAAGAAACTAACTGGTTGAATACCTGGTAATAGGTTGAAGTGATTACCTGGTATACCAGATAAGTCTATTTCTATAGAACCATCAGTTGTATCAATAGCAAATGAATGTGTTGGACTACCAACTAACATAAATTCCATATAAGGATAATGAATGTGATAGTGGAATGTTAAATCACCAGTATGATAGTTATTTAATGTTCCTGCTGATAATATTAAATTAGCAGATGTTATTGGGTATTTAATCCAACCTGAATCTATATAATAAGCATCACCAAAGTCGAAATCACCTGATCCTGATACCGCATCTGTGATAAATATTTGAATTACATTATGTACATTTCTTGGGATACCATCCGTAAATGTTAATGGGTCAGCAAACCCACTATTAGCAGTAGTTATAGTACAAACTGGTACATGTGTAAATATACTACCTGGTTTATATATACCATTAACTAAATATAATGCACCATTATAGAATATAACACCATCATCATATCCATTACCATTATTGGCACATCCTGACATTATATATGGTATTCCACCACCTGGGCTATAAAATATACCAACAGTTGATTGTGCTAATGCACCTATCATATCTGCGGTTGCTTCTTGTAAGAACTCCAATGAATTTGAAGTAAATGGTTGGGCGATGGTTGGATCCAGTACGTATCCAGTATAAATTTTGTCCATGAATTGGTTTGATTTTTTTTAAAACTTACCATATATATTAAAATACAATTCTTCTATGAAGGAAATTAAATTAACTCAAGGACACTCTGCCGAATTAGTTCGGCAGAGTGAAATATAAACCCTTCTAAACTACCTGATTAATAAGGTAGTACTGAGTACTGGATCCCCGATATTACATAATCATCTGCATAATTTCTTACTATATTTTCCCTTTCGGCATCACTTATTCCCATTGGTGTCCATAATGCATATGGTACCCATATGGTAAAGCAACTATGAAAAGAAAAGTTTGGTGTGTTTATTAACCAAGCCTGTGCGTATAAGGATTTATTAACTAATACTGATGATAATTGTCCACTATTTGCCATTAAAAAAGCATTTGATAATATTGGTGTGTTTTCAATATAAATACCAGTTGAATGTAATGGATAGTTCTGATATATATGAGGCCACATAAAATTTCTATTTAATGCCCATTCAAATAATATCTTTTGACTATTGTACATTACCCGTTCACGTGCACCAATGTAATTATCACTATCTTTTATCCAATATACTATATTAGTTGGTGCATTACCAGTTGTTGATAGTATACATTTATATACACCACGGTCAGTAAATAGAACACGATCATCAACAACATATGTTACTGCTGGATCATATGCTGCTGCAGTTGAACCAAGAACATATAGGTTAAATATTCTATCCCATAATCCTTGAATAACACTTACAAGAACAGTTATCCACGCAATATAAGAAGGTTTTCTTACTATTGGTGGGCTTATTTGTTCCGCAACTATATCAAATTGTACATTATAATTCATTATACTTTATATTGTTTATGATGGTATAAATACCAATGTATCAGATACAGTTTCGCCTATGGTATCTTCGGTTGTGCAATAGCCACTGAACAAGGGGTATTTTCTAAATTGTAATGTTTCTGCTGAAACTAAATATGTTGTTCCTGAAAATGGAATAGCATCTGGTCTTAATGCAACATTATTTAATACTACATCATCTACACCAGGTATTGCCTGAATAGCATCTTCTAATTTAGCAACATAAATAATACCATCAAATGGTATTGCTGCTAAGAAAGCATTAATACCTGCTATTACATTTGCTTGTATAACAGAAGCATATTGACCATTATAATAAATAGAAGCATCTACTAATAATTTATCTGCTGCTAATGATTGAACTGTATATTGAACACCAGCAAATGATATATCATCTAACATACCAACTAATGAATTCAATTCAGGTGTTGATAGTGCTGTTGGTGTTGGATCGCCTTTTGCTACTTTAATAGATACGAATTTAGATGGTAATGTTTTAACAGAACATCTTGTTACTATTTGTAATGTAGGATCTACTATTGCATATCCTGGAACAAAGTTAACTAATTGTATAATTTGTGGTGCTGTTGCTGAATATTGAAACTTAAATACCATTGATTGTAACCAAGAAGTTGTTCCAATTGGTGCTAATGATATAGTTGTTTCTATTTCTGCTTTGAATAAGTCCCATAGATTCTCATGAACAAATTGACAATATGCTGTGATATACAACCATAAGTTCCATACGCTTGTTTGAGACGTTGATGTTAGTGATGATAAGTCTGCTTGTGCATTCTTTGCATTTAATAATTCCGTTTGTATTTGCACTAATGTCCTAGCCATGTGTTATATATTATTTTTTAAGGGGTTGGTGTCCAACCAGTATTTGATGCAGTTGCTGAATATGTTGCTCCTAAATGTAAACTTGCTGTTGCATATACTTGTTTTGATCTTATATCAGCAGTAAAATCTTTTCCACCACATAAGTAATCTATTTCAAACATCTGTATATTATTATGATCAAAATTCTGTCGTTCTGCTAATCTAACTAAATTACTAAAGTAGTATGCAGCTGTTGTAGGTTGTTGAAACAACTGCATCACCTGAAATAAGTCTTGTTTAAGCTGTAATATATTTAAATCCTCATCTAGATACGACTCAAACCCGAGATGTAGCGTAACTATCTGTTGGAAGTGTTCCACACCTAATAATAGTGGTTTATATGAGGTTTCCTTAAATTCTACAAATACAATAGGGTATAAAAAAGCATTCTCAACCTTCTCCCTATTAGGTTGATTGTTCCATAATCTAATCGATTTAATAGCGGGTAAATTAGTGTTTATATTATCTTTTATTGCTTGAAATAGGTCTTTTTGCATTAGTTATTGATTATATATTTTAATCTATTATGTAATTTCAATCTTATTATCCTTTTGAGTTGTGCTGAATCACCCATAAACTGACGCTTAACCATTCTTGATGTTCCTTCGTTGTGGTAACGACCATATGTTGAATTAGAACCTATTGTAATACTTCTACTTGTCCTACCAACTATTCTTATACTTCTTCTTAAGTCACCAGACTTTATTAATATGGCACGATATGCGCCACTGTTTCTTTTTCTTGGTGACCAAGCATTAAATATCTCATCTGTCCAACCTTGGTCTGTAAATGATTTAACGGCAAAGTTCTTTGCTTCAACTCCCATAATATCTATTAATTTAGGTATTTCGGCCTTGAATTGTGCAAGTTTCTTTCTTAATTTGTCAGCATTTGCCCCCATTTAGTATATATTATATTAGATATTCTTTGTTAATTTATCTACTGCTTTTTGTGCTTCCTCATCTAATCTGAAATACGGGTGCTTCTCAGAATATATTCTTTTCTCCTTACCCGCATTAAACCTGAATATCTCAGGTACTTCTTTCATAGTTGGTGCTTTTCTTGTTGATAAATCAGTTAATACACCATCACTATCAACTTGTAGTGCTGTACACCTACAATTCCAACCATTTGGTGGCATATAAATAGACCAAAACTTACTATTAACAGGTTGAATAATCTTATCTAATAATCTATGTGCAGGTCTAACCCTCCCATCTCTTGCTGTAACATATTCTAAATTAGGATATGTATCTTTATTATGTTCTATTTCAACCCATTGCGAAGCACTTTGTGCTTTTGCTATTGCATCATCATATTCTGCCTTTAGATATCTTTCGTTATATTTGTCAAATATCTTTCCTGCTTCTTTCTTAAATTCATTAAAAGGAACTATGTGATCATCTTTAATAAACTTATCGTGTAATAAGTTTTCCATTTCAGAAGTTGAATGATATTGTTTTGCTGCTGAGAACTTATATACGTTTGTTTTGAGATATCTGAGCATAACTTGATCCTCATGATTATATGATAAGTTGATAGTCCCAAAACCATTCAAAACACCCTCTATTAACTTATCTGCTGTTTTTATATAAACATCACGATCTAAGTTAGTAGATGTTACGATTTGTGCATAAATCCTTTCTAATGATTTAGTCTTATCCGCATCATCAAAAGCATCAATAGTGGTTGTGTCAGCACTATTGGTAATACCATTACAATGTGGACAATTATTCGATTCCATATAAATTATCTAAATCGTTTTGAATACTATTCTTTATATCTTTAGCTTTTTTCTTTGTTTTCTTTATAATAGGTGGTTCACTCACTGGAATAGCCTTAGGTATTACTGGTGTTCCATATGTTTCCATAATATATTCTACTGGAATATCATAATATTCTAATAGTGCTAGATCAATCTTCGACTTAACTTCTAAGTCTAATTCATCATCTTCTTTTACTTTGATATGGAACCCTTCAAATCCAAACCCGTGTTGATTTAAGAAAGGGATTAAGTGTTTAGTAAATACAGAACAAATGAATCTTTCATCTACTTCTGCGAATTCGTGTAATACTCTCTCATGAACATTAGCTGAGCCAACATGTGCCTTTTCATCCATTGTGGATGTTTGACCCAATATCAATTTAGATATTTCACTATTCATTCTATCAATAAGCATATCAAATACTTGATATGAACTACCATTAGATGCTTCTATAATTTCAACAATATCATCTTTACCAACAACAGCATAACCACCTTTGCCCATATCTCTCATCATTGAAATGAATAACTCACGCGTTTCTTGGTCACGCAGATTAGTTTTACCCAATCTCATTGGTATACCATATATTTCAGTATAATCAGCCCATGCTGTTTCAGCATTCTTCTTCCAAATATATAGTGGTGCTAATTTAGCAAGTAAACCTAAATCTCTTTTACCACCTACGCCTATAATCCAATCTTTAATCATTGGATCTTCTAGATATGATTTGCCAGTCATTTGTGCTGGATTAGGAACTACTAATCCTAATTCTTGTTTAATATATTCCCTTGGGATAGCATAAACTTCTCTAAATTGGTTATCGATATTATCTACAAATTGTATGGCTGAATAACCGTAGAATATACTATCCATAGCAAGACTAACAAATTCAATAAACCATTCTGCTTTTATGAGTGCAGTCTTTTCTTCATTTTCTATATCATTATTATCAACCACCATAAATTCGGAAGATAACATCTGATTTTTACGTGCAGTCATTGCTCCAAATATATGAGCATCATCTACTACATCTTTATATAGACGGTATAATTCGGTCCTATTAGGGAACTTTATATTCTCAGCATGTATTAGAGCTGCTCTCCAAGTTGCTAAGTCTTGCTTTTGACGACTAAGTGTTAATTGGTATGGTATTGTTTTAGTATCAAAGATACCACCTGTAGTAGTTATAGCTTCTACAGGTGTTTTCTCAACTAAATTAGTTACTTGTGTGAATGGTACGTGATATCCGAATAATTTCATTGTTTATATTTTATTTTTAGAAGTCTAAATTGTTTCGGTAGAAGTCTGCTCCCCAACTGATCGAGTTACCAACATATGGTACGAACTCAGGTAGTTTTACACTTACCTTTCCAGCCCAAACATTCTTTAACCAGCCAATTGCCCCACCTAATTGCATTGGACCATTACCATCATATCTTTCTTTTCTTAGATCTGGTATATTTCGTGGATTTATTCTACAATGTACGTGATATAATATAATATCAAGTAAGTACATTTTTATTTGTGAATTTCTATTATCTCCTTTAGTCCATTTTGTAATATCATCTGGATACACATCAGTAACACTAAATGTTACACCATATGTAGACCAATAAGCAGTTGTTGGGACAACTAATGTCGAAATATCTCTTGATGATCTAAATGGTGTCATACCAACGCTAACATTGTGATCTATACAATCAATTTCTTGATGATTTGGTATTCTCTCTTTATGTTTTCTTGATGCTGAGTAGGTTAGTCCTTCATAAAATACTATATCACCTATGTTGTATATTTTATCTGAATCCCATAATGGTGCAGGATAAGTAACATAGAATAATAAATCATTAGCACAAACAATTTGCCAATTAGCAATCCAGTTACCATCACCAGGCGAACCGGTTGAACCAGTTGCTGATACGTTGGTGTATATTGTTGAATTGAAATTAACCCTATCATTAGGATTATAAAATGATCCAGTAACATAATCTGCTTCGGTATATTCTACTATTTGATTAGCATTATAAATTGAACTTGTTGCGAATTGTTGTATTGGATTAAATACATCTGTCATAATATATCTTTCACCAAGATATCCTTCAATCTCATCCTGTGCAGCTAATTCATCGTTATATATATTACTCCAATCATTTTCAATTATTTGTAGGAGGTTATCACTTTGGATAGCACTTAGGTAATCAGCATTTCTTAAAAAACGATCCATATGTATTATTAGTTTTAACTATATATATTTATTTGTGTTGTGTGTGGTGATTTAAGTTTAGAATACCTTATTTTGACGAATTCCATATATTCGTTTAATATCATCCTTACCATTCTGAAACTTATCAAAGTCTGTCTCAAATGCCTCACATATCATATAGGCCAAACTATCACTTGTATGTCCGTACTTCTCATAGGTTACACCATCTTTAGATACTTTCTCCTTAAATGTTGTACCATCAGATGCTTCTTTCAAAAACATTAGGTCATTAATTAGATTCGGACAAGTTTCTGATACAAATATTTCTATACCATTGAACCCTGATTCAAATATAGTATTGATGAAATTACCACGCATTACTATTGGTGGGTGCATTGATGCTACCCTTGTTGATGGATGATACTTTTCCAATTCTTGTTCTATTATACGATAGTCATTCCAACCTTTTTCGGAACGTGTGTCTTGTGTCTTACCTGATGGATCGCCATAAATAAACAAACCTGAATTATGTGACGGATATCTATATACAAACTCTCTACACGCTGCTGCTGTTGTGTTGTTTGGTGTCTTACTACATATCTCATCTATACAATATGCTTTCTTATCTTTTATTTGCCATATAGTTATGGTAATAAATGGATTTACGTTAAAGTCAAAAGATATATGTAATGGTAGGGTTGAATCATAATCAACATCACAAGTATTCTTACCACGTTGAAACTTCTTCCAGAATAATCCACCAAACACTTTGTTACCCCAATTACCCTTAACATAAACATCATAATAATATGGGTTTCTTGTCTTTTCGGTTTCTAATTCTGCCTTATATTCATTAGTAATCCATCTATTGTCGTGATAAGTTGAATGGTGAACTGTATAGGATAGTTCTATTTCTTCGTCCTCTATTGGTACAATAATAGTATCAGTAAATGACTTCTCAGTTGCGTGCGCTTCAAAGAATCTTTTGTATATAAATGCTTCTTGATAATTACCTTCTGCTTCTGGATTGATAGTCATCAACATTTGAATGTATTCTGCTTTCTTAGTTCTTAGACCTGTTGATATTGTAACAAATTGATCTTCGGTTAATAAGTCTTCTTCTATCCAGGCTGCTGTCGGATCTGTGATAGATTTTAGTTTCTTAACATCATCTTTATCACCTAATCCACGACATAAGAACTTATTACCATTTGCTTTTAAAATAATCTCCATTGGTTGCAGCTTGAAGATAAAAAGGTCAGAAAGACCCATATAATCGATTTCTGACTTGATTTGGTCATATTGTGAGTCTTTTATCGTATTATAGTTTGACCTAATCAAAATGCACTTAAAATAGCGTTCTGATAGACATCGATAAATTAGTTTCTTTGCAGCAAATACTGACTTGCTTGAATTATGTACTAATATAGGTTTATTATTGGTATTTAAGTAGAAGTTGTGATTATCTTCTACTTCTATATCATAGACTTCTTTTATATTGCTGATAATTTCATATGATTCTATATCACCCACTTCCAACTCCCATAATTGCTTATCTGATATCTTGCTGGTGTGTTCTGATACCCTTCTACTTCTTTCCAAACTTCCATCATATTCTTGTATAATTTTTTTGACTTCAATCCATTCATTCTTATAAAAGAATTTATGGTCTGACGTTACTATAATACTACCACCATTTAATAAGTTTATTTTAAAAACTTCTTCATTAATATCATATTTGAAGGTATTAATTACTTTTTTTAATTCTGTTTGTTGTGTTATTTCATTATAAGAAGGAATTACATCACCAATGATAACTTCTGATATAGATTTAACTATACCGTCAAGTATAACTTCTTGTGATCCTACAAAACAACCACGACCACCATAGCATATCAATACCCTTGATTTGTTGTTTATAAGTGGTATGAATGTTTGGTTTATTAATTTGGACCATTTTGGAAACCTGATTTCCATTAGATATTAATTATATTACTAGTCATCTTCGTTGGGAACTATTACATTTATTATATGTGTTGTTTCGGTCTTTTCGACAGCATTAGCACCTGTTATTTTAGCAATAGAATCTAATATCTTAGTAGCAACTGCACGTTCACCGGCATCTTTTGCTTCAGCATATAATTGGTTAAGTTTGGCTAATAGGTCTTCTTTACCATTATTATCTTTAAAATGGTCCCTAATTTGTTTATATACAACAGTAACATACGAATCCACTGCTCGGTATCCTATTCCCCATCGTTTTGATAGTTCAAAACACACATGTGATCGAATCATACCATTGTTTAGTAGCAAGCGAACTTCGTTTAGTCTATCATATTTCTCTTGTATAGTTGGTTTTCTACCCATAAGTCGTTTTAGTTGTATTTACATATATATAATTTTGGTGGTTGTTCCTATGTTTTTTATGAAGTTCATTGGTATGAGAGGGTTTCACAGAATCACGTATGATGTTTTTGTTGTGTGAAGATTCAGTACATTGGTATGAGAGGGTTTCACGAGATAATGGTAAAAACGGTAAAAATCCTTACCCCCCTACCTCCTACCTCCTACCTCCTCCTTTATACTTTATTATACCTTTTTTTGATTTCTAACTAAGAAAAAGAATAATTACATGTGTAGAATAATGGTATCAAGGTAACACGGCAAAATAAAATTGACGTGATCACATGTAATTTCACATGCATATAATTAAAGTTAAAATTATTTTATTTATTTTTTATCAATGATATCAACGCTTTGTGATATAAAATGTCAATTTTGACTAAAACAAACTTAAAAAAGTGTAATAAATCAACTAAATAATAGAAACCGAGAATTAAATTTAAATATATAGTGTATAGAAAAAAATAATTAACTAAAATTATGCAATTTGAAATAACAAAGAGTGTGATTCCACTCACACAAAAGCCCATACAAGGCATAGAATCTGCTATTATTAAAAATTCAATTAGAAATAAATACTTAACTGATGTAGATGATCTATCAAACGTGGTATTAACTAATGCGTTTAATTGTAGTTTATCTAATGGTATAAGTACAAAGGATTGGATATCTCAGCAAGTTTTTGGTTTAGATTTTGATGGTGGGTTTACTTACCAAGACTTAGTAGATAGATTACAAAAATATCAACTAACTGCGAATATAATTTATGCGACATATTCTGATTCACCTTTACTACGAAGGTTTAGAGTTTTATTTATATTAGATGAGCCTATTTTAATTAAACCTATAGCTCAATATATTCAAAAAGGGTTATTAGAACTATTTCCTGAAGCCGATAAAGCTTGTGTTAGTTTGTGTCATATGTATTACCCAGGTAAGACGTTATTAGGAGTTACATCTGAACTAAACGAGCGTCAATGGTTTGAATCTGTTTGTATGTCCGCTGTAAGGAGTACCAATCCAAGAGTTGATGAAAAAATAGATTTTAATAAAATTGGTGTATATTATCAACAATCCTATAATATATATATAGGATTGTTGGAAAAATACACTAAAGATCAAAACACCATACACTTCGATTGGAAAGCAGCCTGTGATAAACTAAAGATACTTGATATATTCTTCAATACAAATAGCCGTGTTAGTTACCATATTCTATTTTCATTAGCAACAAACCTACAGTTTATAAATGGTGGTTTATTAAAGATGCAAGCCAAGATGGAAGAAGTGAACACTAACGGTGGTGGTAACTATATACCAGAAGGATCTAATAGGATGGATAGATATCCAAATGAGTATTTTGTGCTTATTAAGGGTATTCGTAAATGGAAATACTTACCAACACAACTTGAGAACTTTTCACCATATGAAACCGATCATGAGTTTCATAATATTTTCGATTTAGAATTCAAAAAAGGAAGTATAGAAATATTAAAAGAACCTGAATTAATTGAATTAAATGATGCTGAAAACGTACTCAAAGATGCGTTTACTAAAGTACTTAAATCAGTACCTTTCACAATACAGTATAATAGAAGCGTATCTCCTATAGATGTGTTTGGCAAGACATATTCTAATATAATCCCATATGCAGCCACATCATCAATCTTTGATAATAATGTAGTTGATGATGATGACATCTATTTATTTAAATTATCAACAGGTATAGGTAAGACACGTCTATTAGAAGGACTTTCTAATTACCTACTAGCCTTTCCAACACATGATCTAAAGGATGAGGTTTCTAATAGAATGATGATAGATCATTATGTAACACCTAGATATGCTACTTTTAGTAATCAACTAATAAATGATAAATTAAGAGACTATACTGATTGTGACTTATTCACACCGGCAACTAATATCATACATTCTATAGCTGATAATAATTGCATTATTGATAAAAATAGAATAGCACTAATAGATGATGATATATTAAAAGCTCAAATCTATATTGAACAGAACACACAATGTAGAAATACAAGAGATACCGTACTAACAACACATACAAGAGCATTATTTGATACTAGTTTTAAACATAAAACAATAATATTTGATGAAGATCCATTGAGTCAGTTAGTATCGATAAGATCTTGTTCTTTAGATTTTTCTTGTTTTGATGATTGTTCACAACCAATTAAGGATTTTATAAACACAATTGAAAGTTACTATCGTCAAGCATTAGGAACAGGATATATTGAAAATACAAAACTATTCTACAAACAACCACAAGGATTTGAGCAATTGTGTGCTACTAAGAAGAGAGGTGATATAATTCAGTTATTAAAAAGCACTTATATTACCAAAGAAGCACATGATGTAACTAGAGTTAATTATTTAGTAGTTAAACAAATACCAACTGATAAGAAATTAATAATAATGTCAGCTACATTACCAATTGAAATCTATAAGAAATTGTATGGGTCTCGTGTAAAGGTAGTAGATATAAGTAATATAAAACATGTAGGTATTGTAGAACAATGGACTAATCGTTCATTTAGTACTAATGGTATGAGAAAATATCTTCCGAAAGTGTATGACGAAATATTTAATATTATATCTGGTGAGCCTGTAATAACACATATGTCAGAAAGACAAAAGTTTAAAAAGGATAATTGGTCCAAGTACTATTTTGGTAATTGTAGTGGTGGTGATGATCTAAAAGGGCAAAATATATCAATTGTTGGGACTCCAAATAAACCAGATTATGTATATTACTTCTACGCTAAACTAATGGGATTGGATAATGCAACAGATTTCACACTATCAGATCAATTAATCGAATGGAATAATTTTAGATTTAGATTCTTTACTTATAATAACGAAATATTAAGAGATATCCAATTGTCTCTAATTGAGTCCGAATTACTACAAGCTTGTGGACGTAATAGGACACTGAGAGAATATTGTATGACTAAAGTCTTTTCAACACTACCTTTGAAGATAACAAAAAAGTTTCATTATGAAAACTTAACAAAGAAAAAATAAAATAATAAAATATGAAAATA
>OCZT010001585.1_pt1 | contig 23502 bp, 13 predicted proteins | sample 1539031 | NCBI WGS metagenome assembly OCZT01 (sample SAMEA3539308, study PRJEB22396) | soil metagenome | biome: tundra; feature: field; material: soil | place: USA | collected 2010-05 | depth 0.15 m | reverse complement strand
CCCGCCGCGCCTTCTTCACCCACATGTCCCACGACCTCGACCACGCCGCCACCGATGCCATGCTGCCGCCCCACATCCGCCTCGCCTACGACGGCCTCCAAATCAACTTCGACATCGCCCCTGACACATGTTGAGTTGTCATCCTGAACGAAGTGAAGGACCCCCGTATTTGTCCTTCCTCCGCGTAACCACGAACTCTTGACCCAATCCAAGTCAACCATGAACATCTACCGCCAACTCGCCGACCTTCCCGCCACAACCACCCCCGTAGTTGCCACCATCGGCAACTTCGACGGCGTGCACCTCGGCCATCAAGGAGTCATCGCCGAGGTCATCGACCGTGCCCGCTTCCTCGGCGGCACTTCCCTCGCCATCACCTTCGATCCGCACCCCGCCCGAGTCCTTCGCCCCGAGCAGCCGTTTCCCCTCCTCACCTCGCTCGATCGCAAACTAGAGCTTCTTGCAGCCACCAGCATCGACGCCACGCTCGTCCTTCCTTTCACCGAAGCCTTCTGCCACATGACAGCCCGCGAGTTCGCTACCAGCATCCTGGTCAACGCGGTCCACGCCACCGAAATCCACGAAGGCGAAAATTTTCGCTTCGGCTACCGCGCCGAGGCCGGCATCGACGGCCTTGAAGCCCTGGGCCGCGAACTCGGCTTCGGGGTCACCGTCTATGCGCCGCGCAGCCTTCGCGGAGCCGCCGTCTCCTCCAGCCGAATTCGCAAGCTCATCGCGGCGGGCGACGTAAGCCACGCCCGCATTCTCCTCGGCCGCCCCTTTTCCGTGGACAGTACACCCGCGCCCGGCCGCGGATACGGCACCCGCTACGCCGTCCCCACCATCAACCTCGCGCCCTACTCAGAATTACTCCCCGCAAACGCTGTCTACATCACCACGCTCACCATCGGCATCGGTTCAAACGCCATGACTTTCGAGGCCATCACGAATGTTGGCAACCGGCCCACGTTCGGGGCCGACTCCTTCGCCGTCGAATCCCACCTGCTCAACTTCCGCCCGATCGAACTGACCGAGCACACGCCCCTCCGCCTTACTTTCCTCCGCCGCCTCCGCGCAGAGCAGCGCTTCTCCAACCCCGAAGCCCTTCGCGCCCAGATCGGCGACGACGTCGCCCAGGCTCGCCGCTACTTCACCCTCTGCCACACCCTCGGGTAACAACCGCTTCGAGTGGGGCACCCCCCCCCCGGGGGGGTGTGGAAAACGCGGTCATTACTGCGCGGAATCAGACAGATGCCATTTTGTAGACCTTTGATCTTCCACCCCAATTCTCGTATTTTTCGCGCTTGATGGATTGATCGTTGAGCCTCGGGTCCTGTCCAAGATTTGGGCACGACACTGAAGCGATTTAATTTTTCCCCTTCTTTAATTTTACATAGGGTGTCAAGGAGTGGCGGTGGAAAAGGCAGTACGGAATCCGGCGGAAACAACCTCTACTGCGGCGGCCCGCTCGCCGGAGCAGGAGCTGGCGGCGGCGCAGTCTTCGGAGTCGCATCGTCAGCTGGCGCAATCGCATCCGGGTCGGCTTCGACCGGAGGCTTTGGAAGTTCCTTCACCACAGGCGAGTCCGGCGGCGGAGTCAGCGGCACATCCAACTCCTTCTTCGGAGCATTTCCCGCGGGAAACGCTTCGTTCGGCTTGTTCGCAATCGCGGCCCGCATGAAGTCCATCCACATCGGCAACGCAGCGCGCGCGCCGGTCTCTTTCTCGCCCAACGATTGCCGATTGTCGAATCCAATCCACGTCCCGCACGTCACCGACGGCGAAAACCCGATGAACCACGCATCCGTGAAGTCGTTCGTCGTGCCCGTCTTCCCTCCGAGCGGATGTTTCAATTGCGCAGCTTGCGCGCCGGTTCCCATCCGCGTCACCGCCTGCAAGAACTGCATCATCGTACGCGCAGTCTCGACAGAAATCACCTCGTTCACCTGGGCCGCGGGTTCGTCCAGCGGCAAACCATCCGCCTGCTGCACCTTGCGAATGAAGTGCGGTGCGATGCGGATTCCGTCGTTCGGGAAGACGCTGTAAGACTGCACCTGTTCATACAACGTGAGGTCCGCCGCACCGATCGCGATCGGCAGGAACGCGGGAATATTGCTGGTCACGCCAAACCTGTGCGCCGTCTCGATGACCTTGCGAATGCCCACCTTGTCGGCCAGCTTCAGCGCGGGAATGTTCCGCGACTCGGCAAACGCGTTCAGCAGCGTCATCGAGCCCTTGTAGTCGCCTTCGTAGTTGTGCGGCGTGTACGGCCCGTTCGGCGTATAGAAACTCACCGGCCCGTCCACGATGATGTCGGGTGGCTTTGCTCCGGCCTCGACCGCGGTCGTATATACATACGGTTTGAACGAGGAGCCAACCTCGCGTTGGGACTGCGTCGCACGATTGAACTGGGACAGCGCAAAGTCCCGCCCGCCCACCATCGCGAGCACCTCGCCATTCGAATTGTCCACCGCCATCATGGACGCCTGGACGCCCGTATCCTGCTCCAGTTCCGCATGCACGATCCCGTCGGGAGAACCTCCTCCCAGCCGCACATAGACAACGTCGCCCGCCGTGAGGAAGCTCCCCGCGGCGATCTTTTGCGTCCACTTCCAATCGACCGGCGTCATCACCGCGCGTATCGGTCCGATCTTCACCATCACCCGCGCCGGCGACACATCCATCACCAGCGCATGATAGTACCCGCCCTTCTCGATCGCCTCCGCCCAGTCTGGGTGCCTGTACGTCTCTACATCCGTCCCCGACGCCGCGACATTAAACAGACGCCCCTTCCATCCATGGCGGCGCTCGTATGCCGCGGTGCCGTCGAGGATCGCCTTGTTCGCCACCATCTGCAGGTCGAGATCGAGCGTCGTATACACGCGAAGTCCTGCACCATGCACCTCCTCCGCCCCGTATTCCTTCTCGAGTTGTTTCCGCACCTCCTCCACGAAGTAAGGAGCAACCGAGTTCGGCGGAGGCTCAATCTTCAACCCCAGCGGAGTCGATGCGGCTACCTCTTCCTGCTCCCGGGAAATTTTCCCGTCCAGCCGCATCTCGCTCAACACCAGGTTGCGCCGCTTCAACGCACGCTCCGGATGATTGACCGGCGAATAATATTCCGCGCCCTTGGGCAGCGCCGCCAGCAGCGCCGCCTCCGGCAGCGTCAGGTCGCGCGCGTGTTTGCTGAAGTAAAACTCGGACGCAGCCTCGAACCCATACGTCCCTCGCCCCAGATAAATCTGGTTTGCATACATCTGGAAAATCTGGTCCTTCGTAAAGACCCGCTCAATCTGCACCGCTAGCAGTATCTCTTGTATCTTCCGCCCATAGGTTTTTTCATTCGATAGAAACAAGTTCCTCGCCAACTGCATCGTCAGCGTTGACGAACCCTGTGCCCGGCTGCGCGAATGCAGGTCGCGCCACGCCGCTCCCACGGCCCGCACCAGGTTCACCCCCCAGTTTCTCTCAAAGCTCTTGTCCTCGATAGAGATCAGCGCCTGCCGCAGTACCGCGGGAAACTCGGTGTACGGCAACACCACCCGCCGCTCCAGCGCGAACGAGCCAATCTCTTTTCCATGAATGTCCAGCAGTTCGGTCGTCGTATTCGGACGGTACCGTGCTAAATCGTCCATCTGCGGCAGGTCGATGGAATACACCAGCATCAGACCGCACATGACACCAAAAAGCGAAGACAATCCAAGCAGCGCGAGAAATGTCGCGCGCACCGCCGTGCGCCGAGTCGGATACGCCGGGCCATGCAACAGGTTTACCCCGCCCAACCGATCAAACACCCTGCGCCACCACGGCAGCTTGATCTGCTTCGTGGACTCTCGCTCGTCACTGAATAGACTGGGCACGGCCCCTTCACAATAGCATGGCGAACCGCTGCCCTACTCCTGTGAATTCCTTCCGTTGCAGCACAAAGAACGGCCGCCCCTTGCCCCGACCATGAGGCGCGGCTTGCGCAACCGGAAGCCGCTCTAGGCCGCTTTGTCCTTCAATAGGTTGAGCGCTTTCGTCAACTGTTCATCCACCTGCACACCCGGCTTCTTCAGCGGCACCGGGGCCGCTGCGTCAACCTGCGCGTCATCGTCCACACCAGCGCTTTCGTCCGCGCCCGAAGCCACCAGCACGCCAGGTGTAACCCCATCATCCTGCAACTTCTTGCCGGAGGGCGATTCGTACTTCGCCACCGACAGAATCAGCGCCGCCCCATCCGGCAGCTCGAAGGTCTTCTGCTGCGCGCCTTCGCCAAACGTCTTCTCGCCCACCACGTCGGCACGCTTGTTATCGAGAAGTGCCGCGGCCACCAACTCCGCCGGACCCGCAGTACCGCGATTCACCAGCACAACTACAGGCGCCGTCGCCTGGATTACCTTCGCCGGATCCGCCATGAACACCTGCTTTGGGAACTTCTGACCCTCCAATGTCGCGATCGTCCCGCTCTTCAGCAGAAGGTTCGCCAGCCGCGTCGCCTCCTCCATGTCTCCAGCCGCCACATCCCGCAGATCCAGCAGCACCTTCTTGTTGCCTACTTTCTGCATCCCCTTGAGTTTCGTCTCTACCTGCTGGACATGATCATGATCCAGAATCTCGGGCTTCAGATACAGGATGGAGGCGTTTTCGTACTGCGTCTCGGCCACGGGAGGCAGCACCGTCAGGCTTCGCGTCATGGAAATCTTGTCCGGCTGCACCTTGTTGGGACGCACCACACCAACGGTCAGCGTGCTTCCCGGAGCTCCCTCCAGCATCCGCCGGATCATCGCCAGAGAGATGTTGCGCGTGTCCTGCCCTTCAATCGCCTCCAGGATATCGCCGTCGACCAGTCCCGCCTTCTCTGCCGGACTTCCCGGCACCAGCGAAACCACGATCGCATACCCATACCGCTTGGAGACGTTGATCCCCGCCTGGGCTTTGTCGCCCTTGTCCGCCTTGTAGGTCTTGTAGTCTTCAGGCGTCAGATAGCTCGAATCGGCATCCAGCGACTCCAGCAGCCCGCGCAGGGCTCCATTCGTCACCTCAGTGATGTTTGGGTCGGTCACATATTCCGTTTGGATGTGTCGCAGAACCTCGGTATACACATTGATCTGCCGGTACGCGCCGTCCTGTCCGTTCGAGGCAGCGCTCACGCCGCTCGAGTTGACGCCCAGAAAAACCGTCAGCACTAGAACCACCGACACCGCGAGCAGCAGAATTTTCGAAATTTTAGGCATAAGACGGAGCGTCTCCACGGGACAGTATCTGTTGCAGTCGCCGGCTAGAATTAGACGTACTCCGCCGGCAACCCGATAGCCAAATGATATACCGCCCAGCCGGACCCTGTGAACCATGGCCCGGGCCATCTTTGAAGTCGCCCCAGTTGGGATTCACCGCTCACAGCAAACCATTCCTGGGGATGCGTAACCGATCCAACTTGCCGGTGCGACTTCAAACCTGAGTAGTATGGGAATGCCTTGATTGGGGCCACCTGACGTCCTCGGGCGATACGCCCTGATTTCTACTCGGGTAGACAATGCCACCGGCCCGACGCCTCGTCCATTCCGACGCACCGTTTCTAAACATTCAACAGCACGAAGGAGTTTGCATGCAACGGTTTTTATCCTCGATTGGAACTTTCGCGGTTCTAATTGTTTCGACAGCAGTTGCGCAGGACAGCCGCACCGTGACCGAACCAAAGATACCGCCCTTCTGCGCGACACTCGAGGCGCACCTTACCTCAACTGGCGGCGGCATCGCTGCGGCGGACGAATCGAAGCTGGATACGGAGCGCATCCAGAAGGCAATCGATGGCTGCGGCAAGGGCAAAGGAGTCGCGCTGCAGGCGCACGGCGAGGCAAACGCTTTTCTCAGTGGGCCACTAGAGCTTCGCGAAGGCGTCACGCTCGTAGTGGACAAGGGCGTCACGCTATACGAATCGGTCGATCCGCAGGTGCTCCAGCTTTCGCCTGGGAGTTGCGGAATGGTCAGCACGACGCCAGGCCGCGGATGCAGGCCGCTGATCGCTGTGAACCATGTGTCGGGTGCGGGTGTCATGGGCGAAGGCGTAATCGACGGACGTGGCGGCGTGGAGCTTCTAGGCAAGAACGCCAGCGCGTGGGACCTCGCCGAGCAGGCGCGTCCCGGCGGCGGCCAAAAGGTCAGCCGGCTGATCGTTGCCGACCACGCCGACGACTTCACGCTGTATCGAATTACGCTGAAGAATTCTCCGAACTTCCACGTCTCGTATAACGGCGGCGACGGCTTTACCGTGTGGGGATTGAAGATCGACACACCCGGGAAGCTGGCCCGAAACACCGACGGCGTAGATCCCGGCGGCGGCGCGAAAAATATTACGGTGACGCATAGCTACATCAACGCCGGGGATGACGATATTGCGATCAAGGGCGGCCCCGGCGGCCTGACTAACATGACGGTCAGCCACAACCATTTCTACCGGGGCCACGGCATGTCGATCGGCAGCGAGACGAATGGCGGCGTCAGCAAAGTGCGCGTCTTCGATCTGACCCTGGACAGCCCGGACAATGGCATCCGGATCAAATCAAACGCAGCACGCGGCGGTCTGGTGCATGATGTCAGCTACGAAGATGTATGCATTCGCAACTCGCCGAATCCGATCCTGCTCGATACCGCATACAGCGCGAACGGCAGCATGGAGGGCACCCTGTATCCAAGCTTCGTCGACATCACGCTGCATAACGTCCAGATATCCGGTGGCGGCAAGATCTCATTCAATGGCTTCTCGAAAGATCATCGAGTTGGCATCAACCTCGATGGCGTTACGATCACGGATGCCGGCAAATACAAGTATTCAGTGAAGCATGCAGACTTCCGCCTCGGCCCCGGACCTGTCAATCTGGACCTCACCGGCGAGGACACGACAGTGAAAGGGACTCCGGGTAAAGGCCACGTGCCTTCCTGCACGGATAAGTTCGTTCCCTTCCCTCGCTAAGTCGACCGATGCAGCTTCAGAACACAAACTTGCCGCTGAGTTGGAGTTGCCGCGACGATCCCCCATCGCTGATTGCGAAGCGCGTCGCGGATATTTGTCCAAACGTTGAGGAAGTTGTATTGCCGCTTGGCTGAGCAAAGTTGGGGTGGTTCAGGATGTCGAAGGCGTCGATACGTAGCTTGAAGTTGAGGCTCTCGAAAATCCTGGTGTCCTTCTCCGCGGAGAGATCGATGTCCGCGAAACCTGGTCCGAAGATCTTGTCGCGGGACATATTGCCGAGACTGTTGCTGGTGTTCTGGAAGCTGCAGTTGGGGAAAACGGCGGTGGTGGTATTGCAGACAGCGGATTGAATAAAGCTGACATTGGTCGCCAAGGGCTGCTGGACCTTTTGGGTTACGATAGCGCCAACCAGATTCGGCCGGATCACGCCAGAGACGCCCGTGAAGGTGGACGTATTGAACAGGTTAACCGGGTTGCCGGTCTGGTATTGCACGATGGTGGACAGACGAATTCCCTCGATGAGCCGGTTTCCCTTGAAGGGCAGCGCGTAAATTGCGTTCCCTGCATAGTGTTGACGGGTATCGAAGTCAGACGGACCATAGTTGTTGCCCGGGTTCGTGCTGTCCTGGAAGGTGTAGCCACCCTGCGAGCCGAGGGAGTTCGTGTCCAGCGACTTGGAGTAGTTGTAGTTCATGTTGAACGAGAGCCCGCTGGCGAAGCTCTTGGTTGCGGTCAGCCACATCGCGTTGTAATTGGAAGAGCCCACGCTGTTGGCTTCTGCAATGTTGACGGCAATGGAGACTCCGGGGTCGATAGGGCTGGTCGCCGAGAGTGCCGTGTAAGGCCGGTTGGTGATAACGCTGCTCAGAGGCTGATTCTGATTGGTCCGGGCCCGCAGGTGCCTGCCCACCGACCCGTAGTAACCGACCGACGACACGACTCCCCAGGGAAGTGCTTGCTGGATGTTGAAATTGTAAGTTTGGGTGTACGCGTTCTTGAAGTTGGGGTCGACTGAGGAGAGCGCAATACCAGATGCCGCGGCGGAGGCGTAAAGAGTCGAGACGGGGATGGGTGCCGCCACGTTGCTGTACGCAACGGAGGTGGTAAATGGAGGATTCGAGGCAAGACCTGTGGCGGCACCCGATACCGGCTGGTCCGCCATGTAACCATAGCCGCCGCGCAGCACGGTTTTCCCGGTGGCGAAGACGTCCCACGCAAAGCCGAGGCGCGGCTCGTAGTTGTAGTTCTGTTTGTAGACGCCACCTGTGCCGTTGGTGCGGGTACGGATAAGCGAGAGCGAGCCCGGGAAGAAGTTGACGAGGCGATTCTGGCCTTCGGTAGGTGTCCCGTTCCACTCAAAGCGGAACCCAAATTCCAGGGTAACGGTCGGGGTGAGCTTGAAGTTGTCCTGCACGAAATAGCCCATCGCGTTGATGTAGGCGCGGCTCGAAATTGTGTTGGGCGTGACAGCGTACCCAGTAGCTACATCGTTGGCGAAGTTTGTCGAGCCGAGTACGAGCGGCTTTGCCCCTGCTGCGGGCGTGTTGGCGTAGGTAAGGGTTCCAGTGTCACTGGCGAAGCTTGCACCCAGAAAGCGCCGGAACTCTCCGCCAAACTTGATGGTGTGCTTGCCTTTCAGCAAAGTTGCAGCGTCGGAGAAAACGCCATAGGTGTCCGCGCGGCCCTGAGGGAAGCCCGCCGGACCGCCAAAGGTAAGCCCCACATCGGCGATAGTTGTCTGCGGCAGACCTACATTACCAGTCAGCCCATCGTTTAAGTGAAAGGTATTTGGATCCACCAGGACGTTCGGGATGAATGAGATATTAATGCGATTGAAGCCGAGGCGCGCCTCGTTGACGAAGCTTGGCGCGAAGATGTGTGTCTCGTTTATCGTGAGTACCTGGCGATGGGCATTGCGGTGATCACCGAAGCCGGGAACCGTGTCGCCCTGCAACGCCGGTTCGGTGCGGACGTCCGACTGAAACGCGTAGAAGCCGTGCAGCTGGTCCTTGGTGCTGATGATATGCAGCAAGTCGCCGGTGTATTGGTCGATTTGCACCGGGCCGGCTGTGAATGCGACATAGTTGGTACCGCTGTTGGCTATCGGAATCAAGGCGAGAAGAGCGTTCGCAGCCGGCTTTCCGGCTGTCACGACTGCCTGACGCTGAGCCGTGCTCAGAACCGTGCTGTTCTGCAGAATTCCCTGATGCTGGCGAAGCCCTTCGTAACTGGCAAAGAAGAAGGTGTGGTCTCTCCACACAGGACCGCCAACCGCCGCGCCGAAGTTATTGCGCTTGAGCGGGGCTTTTAGGCTTGGCACGCCGAGAGAAAGTCCCGTGGTGGGGCTGGTGGCGCGGTTAAAGTAGTTGCGCGCGTCCAGAGCTTCGTTGCGGAAGTAGTCGAATATCTCGCCATGCAACCTGTTTGTGCCCGAGCGTGTGCTCACGTTCACGATCGATCCAGAACTGCGGCCGTACTCGGCGCTGAACGTCGAGTTATCAATTTTGAACTCGGACGTCGTGTTTATCGACGGCTGGAAGGTGATTTGATTCTGGCTCATGTCGTTCAGGTTGATACCGTTGATCTGGAAATTCACGGAGTCTTCCCGGTTGCCCGCGGTAATAAACGAGTTTGCGCCCAGGCCGCGACTCGTGCCGGTAAGATTGCCCGCGGTCGGAGCAACAACCCCTCCTGGGGTTAGCACGGTAAGGTCGAGGAAGTGGCGACCGTTCAATGGAATCTCCTGCACCGTGGCGCGATCGATGACCTGGCCGACCGTCATGGTCTGAGATTCGATCTGCGCTGCCGCACTCTCCACCTTAATCGTCTCGCCAGCGGAGGCCAACGCGAGCATCATATTAACGGTAATTCTCTGATCCACGTCGAGAGTCACTTTCTGGACCGTATAAGCACTGAAACCCGGCGCAGTGGCCCGCACCTGATAATCCCCCGGCTGCAGGGACGGCACGACATAAAGTCCTGCGCCATCAGTCGTAATCTCGCGGTCCGCACCGGTCGCCAGGGAATGCACCTGGACCTGCGCATTCGGCAATACCGCGCCAGTCGGATCAGTAAGAGTGCCCGACAATGTGGCCGTAGACTGCGCCGACGCGCTGATGACGAAGATGCCTGCCAGCGTTACTGAACACAGAGATTGGAAGAGTTTCATTGGGTCTCCAATAGATCCGCGACCGCACTGTCCTGATTGGGAAGTGCACAAAGACAGGAACGCTGGGTAGCGGTCGCGTTAGATTTTGCTTACGATGACTCGAAGATATATCAGATTCCGCGTTATGGATGAATCTTTATTGTCACGATATTGTCATTGTCGTGTCATCAACATAAGGGGCCTACGGAGCTTCTCCCACGCATGAATCAATTTTGGCAGACCGCAGCCGGTGAGCAGACGACGAACGGGGCCGAGTTAGGTCCGGAGCGAAGCGCTGGTTGACCAGGCCGATCCCGTCCTGCTATATGCTTGCCGAAAGCAGGAGTCACCCAGAGAGGCGCTATGTCCCGTTTCAGAATTCCTGAATCTTCCTCTGCCGGATCTGTACTTCTGTTTGGAGCCATCGTCCTCCTGCTCCTGTTCGCGAAGGTTGTGCTGATTCCTCTCGCGTTTGCGTTGACTCTTTCCTTTCTGCTGGTGCCGGCCGTTTCACAACTGGAGAAGCGGGGCCTCCGGCGAACGTTTGCCGTGGCGATTGTGAGCGCTTTGACATGCGCCTGCTTGGCCGTGGGCGGTTATGTTCTGTCGCGCCAGGTACTGAACGTCGCACAGACGCTTCCTGGATATCGCAATAACATCCAGAAGAAGGTCGAAGCACTGCATCCCTCATCAGAGGGGACCCTGAAGGCCGTCATAGTTATGGTCGAAGACCTGATCGGAGATTTGGGGCTAGGCCCGAACACCGCTCAGGGCAATGTCGTGCAGGTCAGGGTAGTGGGTCAGAGGTCGGATGACCTGCAGGCGACCGTTAAGCTGATGGGTGCGATTCTCGAGCCGCTTGGCCAGTTCGGCATTGTCGTCATCTTTACCATCTACATGCTGCTGAACCGGGAAGACCTGCGCCATCGGCTTCTTCTGTTGGCAGGTATGGGAAATATCAATGTCATGACCCAGGCGCTGGAGGACGCCAGCGTGCGGATCAGCCGATACCTGGTCATGCAGTTGCAGGTAAACGCGTGTTACGGAATTCTGTTTGGAGCTGGCCTGTACCTCATTGGTGTGCCAGAAGCGACGTTATGGGGAGTGTTCGCTGCGACGCTGCGGATCGTGCCGTACATCGGCACCCTGATGAGCATGGCTTTGCCGCTGACGCTTTCCATCGCCGTTTCATCAGGTTGGCGGGATCCCGCGCTCGTCTTCGGACTTTTTATTGTGCTCGAAACCACGGCAACCAACCTGGTTGAGCCCTGGCTATTCAGCTCGCGGACGGGAATCTCTTCCCTCGCTCTGCTGATCAGCGCGATCTTCTGGGCCATGCTGTGGGGATGGCCAGGGTTGGTGCTTTCGACGCCGCTGACGGTTTGCGTCGTGGTGCTCGGCAGCTATGTTCCGCATTTATCGTTTCTGCATAGCCTGCTCGGTACCAACGCCAAGTTATCGCCGGCGGCGCGCCTCTACGAGCGGCTCCTGGCTATGGATCAGACGGAAGCGTTTGCCGTTGCGGAAGCGTTTCTGGACGGCAAGCCACTGGCCGAGCTCTACGACTCCGTCATCATTCCGGTGCTCAGCTCGGCCGAGGAAGACAGACACAAGGGCGTGCTGAGCGACGTTCGTTGGAAGTTCGTGCTGCTATGCATGGGAGAGCTCGTAGCACGGCTAAGTGAATATCAGCCCAGGGGACCGCTTGAGGAGGAGAAATCGGAGAGGTCATTGCTGATCGAGGCGAGACGGGTTCGATTACAGAAGGAGTTCGCGGTTGTTTGTCTTTCCGCCGGCGATAAGGCGGACGAACTGACGACGGTGATGTTGACCCAGTTGCTGGAACGGGCGGGGTATCAGACCCTGATGCTCGCTGCCGACGCAATATCGGACGATATCCTCGGCGGGCTTGCCGCGGAGAAGGATACCGTAGTCTTCATCACGGCGTTGCCGCCGTTTGCCTTCGCCCAGGCTCGAGCGATGTGCCAGCGCGTTCGCTCCCAACTGCCGGAGAACCGGATCGCCGTGGCTCTCTGGAACTCGGACGACGACCCTGAGGAGATGCTGGTGAGGTTTGGAGCCGCTAGTCCCGAGGTCGTAGTCGGAACGCTCGATCAGGCCATAACTCATGTGGCAACCTGGCGGCGAGCCACGCGCAAGTCTTAGGGTGTATCGTCCGACTCGATATAGCAGCCTTTGCAAGGGGTCGCGCTGTATGTCGGGTATTTCGGCGGCGCGCCCGGAGCCACCACAGCCGGATTCTTGACTAACTGATATCTGAAAGTAGCTCCGCGCGACACCTGAGTGCCTACAGTGCATTGCGCAACGTAGGGGCCGCCCTTTTTCCCCGGCTGGTTCTCTGCAGCGAAGAGTATGTCACCATTGCTCGTACAAGGGCTGGCTCCCATGAAATGCAATTGATACCCTGCCTTATTGAATTTCCATGTCACCACCGTCCCTACACTGATCTTCGGGTGTGAGTCCGCCACATCTCCGGGTCCCAAAACGATTGTCTGGGCAGGGATTGAAGCTTTCGCCTCGGCGACGCCACCAGCGCCAGGCGCGACGGCGTCGGGTGCAGACGTCGGCGCTGGTGCCGGCGCCGCCTGATCCTTGCATCCTGTGAGGGCCAGAAGCACGACGAGAACCACCAGTAGGCGTCCACGGTTTCCCTGCATGTCATTTCTCCTCTTCGAAAATGGGTCGAACCAGAGCCCGATGAAGCGCGTTGAAGCTTTGATGTGCTGACGGGCGAGAAGTGCTTGAAAAGTTGCAGCCGCAAGCTCAGCCTACGCCTGCAACTCTACGGTGCGCATCTCGCTCTGTCGTGGCCTTCATCCAGCCGTAAACAGAGGGTGCCCCAGAGGCACTCTCTGCTCACGGCCATCGCTACGGTTACTTCTTCGCTGACTTCCCCGTAGCGACTGGAGGGTCTCCGACCGTTACCGTTCCGGACGATGCGTTACATGTTCCTTTTGTTACTTTGAGACTGTAGATGTAGGTGCCCTTGGCATTAGCAGTGTCGAACTGACAAGTGTCCAATCCTCCGTTTCCTCCGTTGAATTTAGTTTGCCCATCCTTACAGAGAGGCGCCTGGCCCGCGTCGGGTGTGCCGAAATCGACCTCCCAATACCCAATGTCTGCCAATTTTGGATGCCACCAGACATACGTTTTTGCCGTCTGCGCGGCGGGATCCGCTTTCATTGTGCCGTCCGCGCAACTGAGGTCAATTTTACCTTCGCTTGGGGGCGGAACTGGAAGGCTCATAACAGTCGGCGTCGGACTCAAGGGTGCATCACCAGAATCAGAGTTTGGAATGGAATAGTTGCATCCCCTGCATGGGGTCGCATCAAGCCTGATATCGGGTTGGTCACCCGGAGGGTCGGGGAGTACGACATAATTGTAGGGAAGATATCCCAGACCTAGATGTTGCGGTTCCACCTTGCACGTCGCCGGCGCGGATTTTGAGCCATGAAGTGAAGTAGCATGATTTTCACAGGGACTGGGACCAATGAACTTAACCAAAAAGTTTGCCGGAATTGAGCTGGACGCGCGCCATTCAAGAACCTGGCCGGGCTCAGCGAGTTGCTCTACATCGTATCCCGTCTCAGGGTTGTATCCCGGGGTAACCAGGGCGACTACGTGCACGTGCTTACAACCGGCAAGGATCTGAAGCATCCCCAAAACCAACAATGAGCCTAAACACTTTCTCAACATACCAATCTCCTTTTATGTCCTAGCCGCGTTGAGGGGCACTGACTTCAGTGAAAACCGTGGGGGTGCAGGCGGCGAAGGCTTTTTCATGTGCTCCATTTGTTGCGACAATTTTATTGCGAACCGCGTACATCTTCTACTCGGGCACCAAACTCACAGATTCGCTCGACGCAACGATACTCTTATAATGTGAAGTTTTCCGAAGGCTTTCAAGGTCGGTCATCGACTCAAACTGGAAAACCGTGGGGCCTCTACTCACGCAGCGCGCTATCGTAGACAGTGCGTCATCGTGCCTCCCCACCGATTCCAGGATTCTCACCTTCAAGAGCTGGGAATCCATATCGTCTACGTGCAACGATTCTGCCTTGGCAACCAGAGTCAAAGCAGCGTCCGGCTGCCCGGTCTTGGCGCGGCACAACGCCAGCAACATCCAACTCGGACCGTCCTTGGGCGAGATGCGAAGTCTTTCCTCTACCCTGGTGGCGGCCTTGCTGTAGGCAGCATTCGCCTCGGAAGAAAACCTTCCGGCTGCCGAGTACACGTCCCCGAGTTCGACCCAATGGCTGGGCTCATTCGGGCTGAGCTGTACTGCTTTCTCTGCATACTCGATCGCCTCAGGATACTTTCGCTGGAGGCGAAATGCTTCAGCTAAGGATTCGGCGGCGTTGTCGTCCGGCTTCAGGGTATAGCTCGCATTCAGACTTTGAAAAGCCTCGGTAATTTTGCCGATGCGAAGATATTCAGAGCCGACGTTCTTCAGTGCTAAAGCATTCCTGGGAGCGACAAGACTCGCCTGACGAAATTGCATCAGGGACTCGCGATATTTACCCTGTAGATCAAGCATCACTCCGAACTCCTGATGGCCCAGCCAGTCGTTCGGGCGCAATTCGAGAACGCGGAGAAAGATCTCTTCCGCCTTCGCCCATTGATTGTCCGCGACATAGAAGTCAGCCTGATAAATCAATGTGTGTGAGTTGAGTGGGTCCAGCGAAAGGGCCATCGACAATTCCCGCATGGAGCCCTCATCGTCGCCAGTCTGCTGATAGACCGATGCGAGAGCGAGGTGAGCATCCACCAACGCCGGATCGAGTAGAATTGCGGATTTGCAATTTGCACTTGCGACCATCAGTGCCGCCGGGTCACGGTGCAATCCGTAGGAACGGAGATACGCCCACGAGAGCCTTGCCTGTGCCGCAGCGTACCGGGGATCGATCTCGATGGCCCGCTTGTACTTCTCGATGGCCTGGTTCAAACCTGTGTCATTCTCCTGCTTCATCAAAAGCTCAGCAGCCTGAAGGGCCGCATATGCTTCAGGGCTATTGGTTCCCACTTTGCTGCGCTGGTCATCTGGCTTATATCCCGTGATATCCAAAAGCTTCGCCGCTGTCCGAACGGCCCTCGCCGGAAGCTGCAAAATCTGTTCTCGCGGAACGCTCACTACTTTTTCCCGAAGTGTTCGCTTCGTGGCGGGGTCGAGTACTTGAAGAAGCAGGTGGAATCCGTTCGATTGGGGTTCCCCCGAGGCGGCAAGAACAAGGTTAGCGCCAAGAGACTCGCGCAACTCGTTCAACTGGGAGAGGCTGGTCGCGTCCTTGCCAATCTTGTGAGGGATGATCAGAAGGTCATGGTCCGAGGCCTCGGCACGTGCAAGTTCGCTACCGATGGCGGCGACTACCGAAGCAATCGTGGCCTCCATCTCGGCATCAGCAGAAGGAGGCCAGCCGAGCAAGGCCACGAAACGTTTGGCGGGTAGGGGATGGAGAAGATCGTTGATGCGCGCCCATTTCCACGCGACACCGCCGGCGGCAGCGCATGCGGCCAGCGCGGATCCGACTGCGAATTGCCGCCGTGACAGTAGCGTCCGCGACGGAGAGCCAGAGACTCCGTCCGACGACCAGGAGCCGATCGGACGGTTTGTGGCTAAGTTGGTTTGAATCTGCTCGAAGGCAACGCACCGACGCTTTGGGTCAGTCGACAAAAATTCTCTTACTGCGTGGATCAATGCGGCCGGAACGTCTGCTTTCGCGAGGGCAGGGGAAGGTTCGACCGAATGGTTGAGCGCACCGAAGTGTGGGCGGTCCCCTGTGAGCACTTGGTGCAGGAGAACGCCGAGGGCGAACAGGTCAGCGGCCTGAGACGGCCCTTGCCCCTGGAGAACCTCGGGCGCCATGTAGCCAGGCGTGCCCGCGACCAGGCTGCGGGTGGCCATCGTTTCGTCCGGCTCGTGAAGGCGTGCGAGGCCGAAATCCATGATCGACAGGCATACCTCCGGCCCGGAGTAGTCCAGCATCACGTTGTTGGGCTTGATGTCCCGATGAATCACGCCAGCCGCGTGAATGGCCGCCAGCCCGGCCACCATCTGGCGGCAGATTGCGATTGCTTGCTCGCGCGGGATCGGTTCCGGCCGCTGTAGCCGCGACGACAGCGTCTCGCCGGCAAGAAGCTTCATGGTCAGGAAGAGAAAGGGCGGCGGGGGATCGTCGGAACGGGCGATGTCGTAGATCGGACAGAGATTGGGATGGATCACTTTGCGTGCGAGAAGCACCTCCTGTTCGAACCGACGGGAGGAACCGGCGTCGCCTGCAATTCCAGGCAGGATCATCTTGAGAGCGACATGGACTCCCTGGAGGAACTGGTCCTCGACCTCGTACACCTCTCCCATCCCGCCGCGAGTGATATATCGGACGACGGTGAAGCGCGCTGCAATTATTTGGCCGGGCGCGAAGCGGTGAACCTGAGTGGGATTGGATTCACTGGGGGGCGGACCGCTATTGATCGCGGAAGCCGGCTTTGCACGATCCAGGGTAGCCCCCCCGCCATTCTCTTCTGCGAGCAGCCGCTCATCGACAAGTCGCCTGAGTTCGGGCGAGTCTCGGCACGCGCGATCAAGGAAGGCGCGACGATCCGCCGGACCGCATTCGCGTGCAGCATTGAAAAGTTGCTCGACCGATTGCGGTGGACTGATCATAGTTCCCACTCAGAACAGAAGGATGAAGAACTTACATCGAGCCTGGGTAGCAAGAACGGGTAGTCTCAGCGAGCAAATTAAAGGAGTAAGCCGACCCTCGGTGCATCCGCAGGTACACGGGCGAACAGCACCATGAGGAGTGCGGTCGACAACCGGAACTCGCCGACATCATTACACAAACACGTGCCTAATTCCAGCGTAAAAGTTTGAAATCATGGAAATTACCGGTGGGCATATGGAATGCCGGGAGTCGCGAAGTGAACCTGAACGACTCAGGCAACCCGGTGAATCGCGAGGACGGTCTGGTCGTCCTGCGATCGAGCTCCATGGCAGAATTCTTCCATCGCGGCGAAGAGTGCAGCGACCGGATCAGGCTGCGTCAGATGGCGTTGAAGCTGCGACAGGCCGAACTGGATGCCATTGGCATCTTCTGCCTCGGTGATCCCATCGCTTAACAAGACGATACGGTCGCCCACCCCGAGCGTCAGGGGGATAGTGTGGAAACGCGCAAAATCAAGCAAGCCGACAGGAAGATCTCCATCGCTGATGATTTCTACACGGCCATCGGCGCGAACGACGATCGGCGCGACGTGGCCTCCGTTGACAAGCTCAATCTGCGCCCCGCCTGAGTCCGAGTGGGTGTAGCGGAGAACTGCCAGGGTCACATATTTCTCCAGCGGAGTCCGGGCGTAGACGAATGAGTTAACCGACTGGACTGCGTCTGCCAGCGAGGCGCCCCTGGCGGTCTGGATGTCGACCTGCCCATGAAACATTCCTTGCACCATCGAGGCGAGCAGGGCGGCAGGCACGCCCTTGCCACACACATCGGCAACGATTGCGACAAAGCCATTGGGAATCGGGATGACGTCATAGAAGTCTCCCCCAATACCGGCACACGGAACCGTGCGGGCGGATACGTGCGCGAAGGGGAATTCGGGCAGCGTCCGGGGAATAATCTGGCTCTGGATGGAGGCCGCAATTTCAAGCTCCTTTCGCAGCAAAGCAGACTCGCGCTCCATTTCGAGCAAGCGCAGGTTGTCGAGCAGAGTCGCCGCTTGACGAGCGATGGCATGAAGGATGTCTTTGCCCGTCCGGGTGAAGTCATGACCGCCGGAGTGGCTGTCGAGGTAAAGCAGTCCCAGCAGTTGGGAGGAGTTCTGGCAGCGCAGTGGGATGGCAACCACACTGCGTATCGCATTCACAATAAGGCTGTCGCGTCCGCGGGCAATTTCGGCGGTCACGTCTGAGATGATGAAGTCGCTTTCGGAGCCGGCTGCGTCCCGTACGACGGAGTGTGATATCGCTGGCTGCTCGACTATGGCAGTACCATGTTGATCCTGCCCGCACTCGAGACGGAAGGCCTCGGCGCTTTCGCCTAGAAAGACGAAGCCCCGGTCAGCGCCAGTGAGCCGGATCGTGTACTGGAGCATTGTGCAAAGTACGTCCTGCATGGCACCGAAGGAGCTCAGGCTTTGCGCGGCTTTGAGAAAGAGCGCGAGCTTTTCGAGATCGTTCTTGTCGTCCCGTTCCGCGCCAGTTTGAGAGAGCTGCGCGATCAAGGTCCGGGTCATACTCTCCTCGCCATCCTCAAACAAAAGGACGTCGCGGCTGGTGCCGAGCGTGATCGAATCTCCGGCATGCAGGTGTGTCGTGGCAATCCGCACACCGTTGGCGAATGTGCCGTGGCGACTGCCCTGATCGCGGAGAAGGTAGCCTCCACCGTCTCGCTCGATGCAGGCGTGTTCGCGAGAGACCTGGGGATGCGCGAGCGAGAGGTTGCGATCGGCGCCGCGGCCGATTGTGAACGGAACCGTGTCGATCGGAACAACACGACGCGCCCCACCCGTATGGAGGACGAGTCGAGCGGCCGGTTTGGGAGAGATATCCATCGGCTTATTGAGAAGATGTCATTCTATGACTCCTCTCCTATCCCGAAGCATGAAAAATGTGGTTCCCCGAATCGTTCTTCACGGAGCCAGGGTTACTGATCCGTCGTGGCGGATGACCCATCTTGCAAAGACTCGAATGTGACACCGGTATGTTGGTCAGCGGGGTCCTGTGTTTATGAGCCACATCGTAGTAAGAACTCCACCCGCATCAGCTCCCGCACGCTCCTTCCATGTCGAATGAACTTGAAAGGACTGCCATCCTTACCGTTTGTCCAGATACCACCGGAGCGAGTACGACGGTATGACAGTACGAGCGTATATTCATGATTTGATTGGTGGCGGTGGGCAGACTCGAACTGCCGACCTACGGGTTATGAGTCCGTCGCTCTAACCAGCTGAGCTACACCGCCGGGTGTAAAAGGGGCTGCATCAAGGCAGGAATCGAGCCTGAGTCCCATCGCGGGACTCCAAAGCACAACTTAGCTATGATACGTGAAACGGCACAGCGAGTGAAGCCGCCTGTCTCTGCCATTCCCAAACGAAATTGCTTTTCTGTCGTCTCTGCTCTTACTTTCGATATTGCCTTCGCCTCTGTCTCAATAGATACACCATACTGAATGACCCTCATCCCTGTGCGCATTCTCGGCGTCATCCCCGCCCGCCTCGCCTCCACCCGCCTCGAACGCAAGGTCCTTCGCGAGATCGCTGGCCGACCCTTGCTCGCCTGGGTTGTCGAAGCAGCCCGCGCCTGCCCGCAACTCGATCGCGTGCTCGTCGCGACCGACTCCGAAGAGGTCGTTGACCTCTGCCGAAGCCTCAATATCCCCGTTCTGCTTACGTCTACGGAACTCCCCAGCGGCACCGACCGAGTCCATGCCGTCGCCCAGATCCACGACGCCGACATCTACGTCAACATCCAGGGCGACGAGCCGTTTCTCCGCCCCGAACACATCGCCGCTCTGCTCCGCCCATTCACTCAGCCGGACGTCGACATCACCACACTCAAAGTCCTTTGCACTCCTGAGAACATCGCCAACCCAAACGCCGTCAAGGTGGTCACCGCCGCAGATGGCCGTGCCCTCTACTTCTCCCGCGCCACCATCCCCTACCATCGAGATCCCGACCGCGACGGCACATCCCCGCAATACTGGAAGCACATCGGCCTCTACGCCTATCGCAAAGCCGCGCTCAACCGCTTTCCTACACTCCCCATCAGCCTGCTCGAGCGCACCGAGCGCCTCGAACAACTCCGCTTCCTCGAAAATGGCATCCGCCTCTACGTCGAACCCACCGACTACGACACCATCGGCGTCGACACCGAAGCCGACCTTCGCCTCGCCGAGAATCTCCTCCTCCAGCGAATCAGCGAATCAACAGAACGCAGCAAGTCACCCATCCTTTAGCGGACAGTCCTACGGCCGCATACAGGCAAATTCCCCGGCTCCCTGGATGGCGTGCCCTATTCGTCAATTCGCAAAAATCGAAGTTCCAACCCATCCTTCAACACCCGCACGGCAATATCTTCGAGCGACCCGGCGATCCACGTCGCCTCCTGCAACTCGCTCACTGAATGCGTCCCCAGCACTCCAAGCACGCGGCACCCGGCCGCCACACCCGCGCCAACGCCCGAGGGCGCGTCCTCTACCACCACGCACTCGCCCGGCGCAAATCCGAGCAGTTCCGCCCCGCGCCTGTATGGCTCCGGATCAGGCTTGCCCCGCTCCACCATGTCCCCCGAGATAATGCGCTCCGGCACAGGCAATCCAGCCGCCGCCAGCCGCCCAACCAAAAGCCGCCGTGTCGCCGAAGTCACAATCGCCCATCGCTCCGGCGGAAGCCGTGCAAGCAGCGACTTCGCCCCCGGCAGAACCGTCAGATCGGCCGTGTCATCAATCTCCATATCCTCGATCACACGCAGCCCTTCGGCCACCTCGGCCTCGTTGAACTCCGGCTTCAGCATCCGCACAATGTCCACCGCGCGCGTGCCGTGCGGCACTTCGAAGCTCTCCGCATTCGGCACGCCATACATTTTGCACCACCGGTGCCAGCACCGCACCACCGACCCGATCGAACTGATCAGCACGCCATCCATATCGAACAGCAGCCCCTTCGTCTCGACCGTGACCGCATCCACCGTTGTCTCTTCCGCCAAGTCCGTCTCAGCCTCCATAGGAACCCTCACGCCGCACGTCCCGCCAGCACAAAAGTCCTCGCCGCTTCTAAAATCTGCCCCACCGATTCCGTCGAGCAGCTCTCGCAATACACCCGCAGCAGCGGCTCCGTACCCGAAGCGCGCAGCAAAAGCCAGGTCTCCGCAGCATTAATCTTGCCCGCGCACACTGGGTTCTCAAGGAAGAACTTGATGCCGTCCATCGTCTCCACCCGCAGCACCTTCATCCCGGCCATCGTGTCGCCTTCGCCCAGCGCGCGAGCCCGCGCAATGGCGGACTGCTTCAGGCCCTCATCGATATGCATATCGATCCGGCCGTACTGATGTTCCCCAAACTCCGCCTGCAAACTTGCCACCAGCTCGCCCAGTGTCTTCTTCTCATCCGCCATCACGTTTGCGAGAAGCAGCGCGTTCAGCAGCCCATCGCGCTCCGGCAGGTGCTTGCTGATGCCGATGCCGCCCGACTCCTCGCCGCCGATCAGAATCTCACCCTGGAGCATCAGGTCGCACACATACTTGAAGCCGATGCCGTGTTCATGCAGTCTGCGCCCATACTTCGCCGCAATTCGGTCCAGCATCTTGGTCGTGTTGAATGCCCGCGTCACATCGCCCGGCCATCCCTTTCGTTCGAGCAGCCAATGCAGCAGGACCGCATAAATCTTGTGGGCGTCGACCACGTTGCCATGCTCATCCACCGCGCCAATGCGGTCAGCGTCCCCATCCGTAATCAGTCCCGCATCGCACTTCTCCGCCACTACGGACAGTTGCGTCTGCCGTATATGCGGCAGAATCGGCTCCGGATTGATCCCGGGAAAAAGTGGATTGAGCTCGTTCCGTATCTCGACAAACGGAATCTCAGCCCGCGTAAAGATGGACGCAATCACGCCTCGCCCGCAGCCATACATGCTGTCGATGAGGAACTTGTAGCCCGACTGGCGGATCGCTTCAAGATCGACAAACCGCGCGATCGCCGTGACGTACTGCGGGTTGAAGTTCACCTCTTCGATGTGCGCCCTCTTCCCGGCGTCCGCCAGCGGCTGATTGAGATAGCTCTCAATCGACTCCATAATTGCCGGCCGGCCCGACCCGCCGTAGCTAGCCTTGTACTTAACGCCGTTCCACTCCGCAGGATTGTGACTCGATGTGATCATCACCCCACCCGCCGCCTTGCGCTCGCGAACCGCATACGAGAGCGCCGGCGTCGGCGTGATCTCCGATGCCAGCGCAACCGGAATCCCAGCTTTCGCCATCACCTCGGCCACCACACCTGCGAATGACCGCGACCCGAAACGCGTGTCCCACCCAATGCAGACGCCCCGCTTCGCCTCTTCATGCTTCAACACATAATTCGCGATAGCCCGCGCCGCCACGCGCACGTTTGCATAGGTGAAGTCGTCGGCGATAATGCCGCGCCATCCGTCCGTCCCGAACTTCACCGCACTCGTCGTCTCCGCCATCCGCCTTCATCTCCCATGCTAACCACTTCGAAAGCGGCGTCATTCTGGCGCAGCCAGAATCTCCGTATTCGTTCCGCCCCGCACCGCAGCGTCCGGTATCCGCTCTAGATCAAATCTTCCCTGCCCCGTGCCTTCAACTCCGCAACCACCTTGCCAACATCCTGCGAACGCTCCCGAGTTGTGATCAAAATCGCGTCCGCAGTCTCCACCACCACAAGGTCGCTGACACCAAGCAGCACGACTGCCTTGCCCGGAGCATACACATAGTTCCCATGCGCATCGATCTCAACCGGCAGCTCGCTCGCCCCATCGCACACATTCACCCACGCGGCCTGCTCCGGCGCGCCACCAGCGCGATGCTCGTCCAGCGCCGCCCACGAGCCGATGTCGTTCCACGCGAAATCCGCCGGCAAGCAATAAATCTCCGATCCCATCTCGCCCTTCGCCGATCGCCGCTCCAGCACAGCGTAATCAACACTGATGTTCTCCGACTGTGGGTACGCCTCGGCAAAAACGCGCTCGAAATCCACACTCCCAAAAGCCGCCGCGATCTTTTCCAGCACCGGCGCCATCGCCGGACAATGCTCGCGTATCGCCGTAGCCAACGTGCGCGCAGTCCAAAGAAAGATCCCGCCATTCCACGCGTAGTTCCGCGACGCGACAAACTCCTCTGCCCGCGCACGGTCCGGCTTTTCGGTGAAGCGCTTGACGCGGCGCACCGGCACTCCGTCGCACGGCACAGTGGCCGGATCCAAAACCTCGCCCAGTTCGATATACCCGTATCCCGTTTCCGCCCGGGTAGGCGGAACACCCAGCACCACGATCCGATCACCACTCGCAGCCAGCGCCACACCCGCCCGAATAACTTCGCAAAAGCGAGCCTGATCCTTCACGACGTGGTCCGATGGAAAAATCCCGATCACCGTCTCAGGCGCAGTCCGCTCCAGCAGAAATGCAGCCAGCGCGCACGCCGGAGCAGTATTTCGCGCAACCGGCTCGCTGAGAATGTTTGCCCGCGGAACCTCCGGCAACTGCTCCACGATCGTCTCTTCCAGCAAGTCGTTTGTGATGACCCAGACATCCTCGGGCGCGGCTAGAGGAAGAAGGCGATCCAGCGTCTGCTGAATCATGGTCCTCTCGCCATCGAGAGCCAGCACCTGCTTCGCCCGCGCCCGTCTGCTCCTGGGCCAGAAGCGCGTTCCGC
>OCZT010001584.1_pt1 | contig 23505 bp, 14 predicted proteins | sample 1539031 | NCBI WGS metagenome assembly OCZT01 (sample SAMEA3539308, study PRJEB22396) | soil metagenome | biome: tundra; feature: field; material: soil | place: USA | collected 2010-05 | depth 0.15 m | reverse complement strand
GGAACTTTTCCTCAGCCTGGAGAGATTTCCTTAGGACATAATGGAGTTTTATTCCTCGATGAACTTCCGGAGTTCAAACGGACAGTCCTGGAAGTTATGCGTCAACCTCTTGAAGACAGAGTCATTACAATCTCGAGGGCAAAATCAACTGTTGATTATCCTGCAAGTTTTATGTTAGTGGCGAGTATGAATCCTTGCCCCTGTGGCTTCCATAATCATCCCGAAAAAGAATGTATGTGCTCACCGGGAATGGTGCAAAAATATCTTAACAGAATATCAGGTCCGTTGCTCGATCGGATAGATATTCATATTGAAGTTGTTCCTGTCAATTATGATAAGCTTTCCGATTCGGGAAAAGTGGAACATTCGTCTGTTGTCCGTGAGAGGGTTGTAAAAGCCAGGGCAATACAGGCAAAAAGATTTGAGGCTGTAAAAGGGGTTTACTCAAATGCTCAGATGTCTTCATCTATGCAACGAAGATATTGTCAGCTCGATGAATCGGGTGGCAGGCTGCTTAAAACGGCAATGGATATAAGAGGACTTTCTGCAAGGGCTTACGACAGGATATTGAAAGTTGCAAGAACTATTGCAGATCTGGGTGATTCTGAGAATATTACGGCAGAACATATCTCAGAAGCCATTAATTACCGAAATCTCGACAGGGAGGGGTGGGCCGGATAGGGGGGCACTATTCAAGCAGCAACGCGGCTGCGCCAATAAGTCCCGCATCACAGCCTGCAACTGATTCGACAATTTCAATTTTATCAAAAATCATATCTCTTGCCAGTTCATTAAATTTTTTTCTCACACGGGTCAGATAGATTTCACCCCAGCAGGTCAGACCTCCACCCAATATAATTAATGGCGGATTGAAGATCTGAAATATGTTATAGACAGTTATCCCAATATAATCAGCACACTCCTGAATTATTGCTTTTGAAAGCGGATCACCAATTTCCAGGCCTTTCATAATCAACTTCCCGTCAACCTGTGAGTAGTTAAAATCAGCAGGCAGAGCAAGTGTTGTCTTTATTCCCTGTTCACTTTTCTTTTTAAAAAGATATGGCAATGCAAGACCGCAGGCACATGCCATCACACAACCTTCATTCCCGCATGTACATATTTGCTTATTGTCAGAGTTTACAATGGTATGTCCAAATTCGCCGGCTGTTCCTGTCATACCCCGGTAAAGCTTTTTATCTAATATTATTCCTGCACCGATTCCGGTACTTATAGTCAGGAAAATCAGACTCTCATAACCCATTCCGGCTCCGAACTTATACTCACAGAAAGCCTGGGCATTGGCATCATTGTCAAGTAATACAGGGATATGAAATTTGTCTGCCACGGCCTGCCGTAACGGGAAATTCTTAAAACCTTTAAGATTCGAAGTGGTAAGTGTATGTCCATCTCTGTAACGGACATGCCCCGGGAACCCTATCCCTATTCCTCTCAGATCTGATTCACTTAGTTCGTTTTGGGAAATAAGCTGCCATATAAGCCGGATGATCTGGTCTGCTATCATGATTTCATCCTTACCTGCATGGTCATAAACAGTAATCTTATCCTGAATTCTGCCATTGGTGTTAACCAGTCCGACTGATAATTTGGTGCCGCCAAGGTCCACTCCGCAAAGTAGTTTTTCCATCTGATTATTATAACGTCTGCTCTGTGCGGGCTATTATATCATCCTGGGTATCAGGAGATAATGTTGTAAAAAATGCTGAATATCCTGCAACACGCACGACCAGATCCCTGTAATTTTCAGGATTCTTTTTTGCTGCCAGAAGAGTAGCTCTCGAAACAATATTATATTGAACATGCCAGCCTTTAAGAGTTACAAAAAATGTTCTGATTATAGAGATCAGCTTCTGTTTTTGAGTCTCATTGGACAGAGCGGATGGGGAGAGTTTCTGATTCAACAGGACTCCGCCAAGGATCTTATTTGTCGGGAGCTTTGAAACTGACTTGAAAACTGCCGTGGGTCCGAGAGTATCCGTTCCTGAAGTAGGCGAACTACCTTCGGCCAGAGGAGTAAACGCTTTTCTGCCGTCGGGGGTGGCCGGGACAACTGAACCTGAAGGAACATTGGCGGAGATACTCGATGTGCCGGCATAATACCTGCAGCCGATTGGCCCACGTCCAAACCGTGTAGTATGATATTTTGTCAGTTCATCAATATAGAACATATAAGCTTCACAGAGCAGTTTATCGACGTAATCATCGTCATTCCCATATTTCGGTGCATAATTAAGCAGCAGCTGACGAACCTTCTCACCATCTTTTCCTTCAAAATTATTTCTCAGATTCTCTGTGAGAGTTTCTTTGGTTATGACCGCTTCTTCAAAAACAAGTTTCTTTATTGCCGCCAGCGAATTTCCAAGATTGGCAATTCCTACCTGGAGTCCTGATATGAAATCATATACTGATCCACCCTCTTTAATAGTTTTTCCGCGGCTGATACAATCATCCACGAAGGCAGAACAGAGTATGTCGGGAACAAGCTCTTCAATTGCCAGATCAACAGCTGTGTCAATTTCAACGGTAGCTTTTGTATAAAACTTTACCTGATTCTTCCAGGCAAGCATCATATCGTTGAAGCTTTTAAAATCTTTAAAGTTACCTGTTCCAGGGTGAAAAGTTTTTCCTGACATTTCATCCATCCCATTATTCATTGCTGCCAAAAGGACCCTCATGAAATTGAGAAAACTCATCCCTGTACATCTGTATCCCCATTTTCCGGGGACTGCTATTTCGATACATCCAATTGCTGAATAGTTGTAAGCGTCATCTTTCTTAATGCCAAGGTCAATAAGTGAAGGGATCACAATCTCATCATTGTTGAAGGCGGGCATCCCGAAGCCCTTTCCTATTACATTGACACATTCCGACAGAAACTCATTACTTATATTCTTATGGAAGCGCACAGATAAATTAGGTTGGGTAAGTTTCATCCTGCCTACCGAGTTGAGGATTAAAAAGCTGAGCTCATTGACAGCATCTTTACCATCAATAGTCTGACCGCCAATAGTAACATTCTGATATAGAGGACCTCCGGCTGAATACCGGGTATGTGACCAGGATCTGATCTTATTGACAGAAAGTAATTTCAGCCAGGTATTTTCGAGAAGTTCTAATGCAAAATCTTCATTGATCTTTCCATTAATGAGATCATTTTTATAGAACCTGTACAGATATTGATCCATTCTTCCAAGCGAAACAGAATGACCATTACTTTCAATCTGGAGGATAAGTTGTACAAACCATGTAAGCTGTAATGCCTCATAAAATCCGGAAGGCGGATTTTCAGAGATATTATTGCAAATCCCGCTTATTGCAACCAGTTCGGATTTTCTTCTCAGATCAGGTTCACATTCTGATAATTCAAATGATAATTTTTCAAATCTCCTGATAAAAGTCTGAAATGCTTTGATCCCTATAATAAGGGCATTGTAAAAGTCCTGCTTTTCAAAAAACCGGGCATCCTTATCTTTAAGGGTCCGCTGCATTAATTCTATACTCTGAAGATATCCTCCGAGACCGATTTCAAGTATCTTTTCAAAATTTACTGCAATATGGGCATCACCGGAAGTAAGGTTCCCTTCTGCCCTTATAATCCCTGAGTCGTGAATCTCCCGGTTGAGTGGAGACATCAGAGAGTAACCTCTTTCAATAAGGGTTCTTCCATTCCACCAACCGCAGATTGCTTTCAGCTCCTTTTTCTGTTCTTCATTAATATTGAAAGCATCACCCGGACGCTTATCAAATTCATCAAGTTCGTTTATTATCCACGAAGTGACATACTCGGGGAAAATGGGAGCAGCCCGGAGTTTCGAAGATTGGTTTCCAACAATAAGTTCTCCTTCATTGATAAAAATTGTCATCTTCTTCAGTGTCTTTTCAAGGGCATAAGCCCGCTTAAGAACTACAGGAGAGTGTTCAAACTCCTGATAAACTTCTGTATAAAAGCCTGCCCTTTCAGTACATATTGTTGAGATTGCAGCCAGAACATTGCTTTTCAGTTTAGCAATACGTTCAGAGATTTCTGTTGTTTGTATGTCAGATATCATTTCAGTTCAAAATTTTTGAAATAAGACCCTTCTGCTCAGCATATTCTGCAAAAGATGTAAGTTCGGTTTTTTCAATATTCCTTTGATTTCCAAACGAATAAACTTTTCCAAGCATCAGATATTTTTCTTTTGCCAGTGTATGAAACGGGATAAAATTAATTTCTGTAGCATTTGTTAAACCGGCTGCAAAGTCAATTATTGCTGATAATTCGTCAGATGAAAAGTTAAATCCGGGAATAACAGGTATTCTGACAATGAACTTTGCACCGGTTTCATCCAGCTTTTTAAAATTTTCCATGACCAGGGCTGCATCTCCGCCTGTGAATTTTGTAAATTTATCATTATCAAGATGTTTCAGATCCGCTAAAAACAGATCTATCAGGTTGACATAATTTTCAATAATCTCCCATGGAAGATGGAGTGAAGTTTCCGCCGAAACGTGTATCCCTCTCTTCTTAAGTTGAATAATCAGATCTATCAGCTCAGGTCCCTGAGATAACGGCTCACCACCAGTAAGAGTTACGCCACCGCCACTCATATTGTAGAATGGAATATCTTTTTCAATTTCGTGAAGTATTTGTGAAATGGTTCTCTCTTCTCCCGAAACAATCAAAGCCCTGGAAGGGCAGATATTGTTATAAATAGTTGTATCTGAGATTTGATCCCTGTTTATTACCAGTTTATCTTTTTCAAGAACAATCTCCCCGCTGCCAGGCTTCAGACATTCGGCAAACCGGTGACATATCCTTTCGTCAAACATTATTGAAGGAAGAGGATCGATGCTTTCAGGATTGTTGCACCACTCGCAGTGTAATGGACAACCTTTGAAAAAGATATTGGTTCTTACTCCAGTCCCGTCATGTATTGAAAACCTTTGTATATTGAAAACATTAAGCATATTTTAGTAGCTAATAACTAATATGTTATCAATGATGTCGCATAATGGATTTATTTATCGAAGGTTAAATATAGTTATAAATTCGTCCATAAGGTTTTGACAATTCAATTTTACGTCCCTTTCTATTGATTTTAATTTGTGAAATAATCAAATTGTACTATTTTTAAAAACTTATTAATCCACATTATTTTCCTTGCATGGATCTTACCAGGCGAATACGTGATAAAATGATGAAAGAACGACTCATGTTTGTATACAGAGGCGTTGTAACAAATGAAAATTCCTTACCACTTCTGATGCTTCTCGAAAAGGAAATGGAGAATTCGGAGTTTGGATTCACAGGGAGGAAAAGACTTTTTATGTTCGTACTTGAGAGTCTTCAGAATGTTTCGCGGCATAGTGATCAGGAACAGCATGCAAATATGTCTCTTGTTGTTTACTCCAAAACAGGTAATGGTTATACTGTCACTACCGGAAATGTTCTGCCATCTTCCAGCATTAATGATCTGAAAAGTAAATTGGATGAGATCAATAAACTTCAGACAAGCGAGATAAGAAACGTCTATAGACAGATGCTTAGTACTTCTGAATTCAGTAAAAAGGGAGGCGCGGGACTAGGCTTGATAGAGATGGCAAAAAAAACTGGTAATAAACTTGATTATGATTTTGTTCCGCTGGATGAGGAATTTTCTTATTTTATATTAAGCAAGACAGTTAATTCCGTTGGAGTGGGGATACATTTCGGGGAAAATGAGCGGCCTTTTCATGGAAAGTCTATCGCGCAACTGGAAAGACTTATGGCTGAAAACAATGTTTACCTTATATGGTCAGGGCATATTTCAACGGGTGTGGAAAAAGAAGTTCTCACTTTCACTGAAACGAAACTTACTGAAGAAGATGTTGAATTGACTCTCAGAAGAAGAATTTTCAGCGTACTTGTTGAGATACTTGAGAATGTGGCTAAATACAGTCCCGGTAAGGACCCTGAGGAAAAATTCGGGATGCCGGTGGCAATGATCAGAATGGAGGATGATGTCTATACATTGACAACAGGTAACCTTATTCTTAATGAAAAGGTAGAGGATCTTAAAGGGAAACTCGATACAATAAATAAAAATGATAAAGTCGGACTAAAGGAACTCTTCAGAAAATCTCTTTCCGGGCAGACAATAGAGTCAAATAGTACTGGCAATATGGGACTTATTGACATGGCCAGGAAATCAGGAAGTAAACTTGTTTATCAGTTTGAACAGTTAAACGAACTCTATTCCTATTATGTTCTTACTGTAAAAGTTGAAGGTAAAATAGATTAAGCCAATGTTTTGAAGGTAAGTGTTTTACCATCCCAATCCGCATAGCTGCCATTTTTAATCCAATCTCCCAGGAAAACAATTTGGGTTTCAGGTTCGAGATTGTAAGCCATTGCCAGATGGCGGTGACCAAAAATGAAATAATCAATTTTGTCATTTTCAAGAACTGTCCTGGCATACCGTATCAGATCCTCATTTTCCTCACCAAGAAACTCCAATCTTATTCCTTTTACGAGCCTCGAATTCAGGGACCAGCTATGACCGATACCAATACCAATTGAAGGATGGAGGGCTGAATACATAACCTGCAAGGGCTTGTTTCTGAAGATAGAGAGAAGTAGTTTATAACCTCTGTTTTTTGTTCCTAAGCCTTCACCATGAGCGAGGTGGAACTTTTTCCCGTTAAATGAAGTGGTAAATGGAGAGGTGTGAATAGTCATGCCACATTCACCTGACAGATAATCACCTACCCACATATCGTGGTTTCCTGTAAAAAAATGAACCGGTATTCCGGAATCTGTTATTTCAGAAACAGATCCCAGGAACCTTGTAAATCCTCGTGGAACTACAAGCTTATATTCCCACCAGAAATCGAAAATGTCTCCAAGAAGGTATATCTCTTTTGCATCATGTACCACAGAGTTTAACCAGCTGACGACCTTCTTTTCCCTCTCTACAGGAGGTGATCCTGTCGCCAGTCCAAGGTGAAAGTCAGAAGCAAAATATATTTTTCCTGTTTCTGTCAAAGCGCAAATCTATTTGTTAAATAACTGCTCGAGTTTCAGTTTGAGGGCTCTGTCATGAATATTGGAGGCAATAATTTTACTTTCTTTATCAAAAAGGTAGTTAGCAGGAAGACTCTTCACATTGAAAATTATTGCGTTTTTAGGATCTTTTGGATCATCTTCCCTGGTGCTGATCCATGGTAACTCATCATAACTGACAGCTTTTTTCCAGTCCGATTCATTTTCGTCGAGATTAATCTGATATATCTCAAACCCTTTTTTATTGTAAAGTTTGTAAAACTCTTTCAGTTGAAGATTTTCTGCGATACAATCACTCGATTGAACCGACCAGAATGTGAGAAGCACATATTTGCCTTTAAGGGAGGAGAGTGCGACTCTGTTACCAGCGATATTTTTTAAATCAGGATCGAGTTCAGTCTTTGGCAGGCCTTTGGTGATCTGTTCAATCCGGGAAACATACATCTGACTCATCTCTTTTTCAAAATCTCTTGCCAAAGCTTGCACTTGTTTGGAATTAGGATAATGACGGGTAAGAGTATCAGTGACTATTTTCAGGTATTGGAGATCGTGTGGGTCGTAAAGAACATATGCATCGGGATTTAGCCTCTGATAAAGTGCTTTAATTGAAGCCAGTGAGTTTATGTTATTTAATATGAATTCAATATTATTTTTGCGTTGAGCTTTAACTAATTCAGTAAACTCTGTCTCAAGTAAAGGGCCTTTGACATCAAAACCTGTTTCCCCGGATGCCTTAGTATATATTGTACTCAGGGAATCAAGTTTTCTTTTTGTTTGAGCAAGTGTGAGATCAAGGGTCCTCAGCTTTTCAGATCCGGCTGATCCGCTGATTGAATAGCTTTCATACAGGTTTTTGTCATTGAATAACAGATTAATCTTTTCACCAGGTTCAGCTAATAGTGTAATGAAGTTTGTTGATGAAAACCCAAGCTGATAAAAATCTGCTCCTTTCGCGTGTACCTTAATACTGAATGAACCTTTCCTGCTTATTTTTGCAGAGTCGATCAATACAGGAGTGTCGACATCCAGCCTGTTGAGATAAATATATTTTTCTTTTGAACCTTTAATAATTCCGTTAACAGCGAATTTGTTTTTGTTATTGCATCCGGTAAAAATAAGAACCAGGGCCAGTAGAAATAGTATTCGTTTCATTAAATGTCGTATTTCCGGTTTTTGTTATCAGCTAATTATTTAAATAATTCAGCCAGTTTAATCTGCAATTGTTCCCCTCTCAGGTTTGATGCAATTATACGGCCTTCTTTATCAAGAAGGTAATTACAAGGTATTGATTCAATTTTATAGAGTGGAACAACTATCGAATTCCAGTATTGAATGTCGCTCACATGAATCCATTTCTCCAGATGATCATCCTGAATACCTTTTTCCCATGCCTCTTTTGTTTTGTCAAGCGATACCTGGTAAATCTGAAATCCCTTTTTATGATAAATATTGTAAACATTTAACAGGTTTGGATTTTCTTTTCTGCATGGAGCACACCATGATGCCCAGAAATCCAAAAGAACCACTGTCCCCCTGGTTGAAGAAAGTTTAATTGTATCTCCTTCCGGATCAGGAAGAGTTATCTCAGGAGCCTCTGTTCCTGATACTGAGGCCAGACCCTTATTTGTTTCCCCTTTCATTTTTGCAGCCAGCTCCTTCACCTGTTCATGAAGTGATATAACAGGCTCATAATCAGGGTATAGACTAAACATTGATGAGTCAACCTTTAAAAAATATTTCATATCTTTTGTAGGATTCATGACATATACGCTAGGCGCTACCTGCTGATAGAGTGCAACAAGGCTGACAAGCGATGTGAGGTTATCATCAATATATTTTTTAGTATAGGTGTTGATTTCGCCCAGGTAAATCTGTGCCAGACTGTCGAGAGATTCGATCACCTTAGGCAACTCCGGTTTATCTACATTTTGAGTATAGATAGTGTTTAATCCCGTCAGTTTTTTTATTGTCATCTGGAGCGTTTTGTTATACTCAGCCATCGATTCAGTGCCTGTAGATCCCTCTAAGGAAATCGGATAATTCAATGAATCGCTATGCGCTTTCAGCCTGATCTTCTCACCAGGTTTAACGAGCATAGTCAGAAAGTTATTGTCGTTACTTTTCAGGAGATAGAAGGAAGGTTGTTTGACTTCTCTCCTGAAATTAAATGTACCGTCAGAAGAAACCTTTACTGAATCAATTGGTTTTAGTTCATTCGATTTCAGTTCGTCAAGATAAATATATTCTCCGATTACGGGATTCACTATTGTACCTGAAATTTTTACAATATTACTTTTACAACCAGCAGATACCAATACAATAAACAGGTAGAGAAATAGCTTCTTATTCATTAAGTAAAATGTTAATTGATAATTATTTTCAAATATTGAAATGCAAAGTTATTCTTTTTTTAATCCGGCAATACTTTTAAGAAATTTTATTAATTTTCCAGCTATAAGATGTACCTTTGAAGGGTTTATTTTTTATTGTTATCTTACGTAGATTCTTTTAAGTTATTCAAACTGTAATTATATGAGTTACATTAAGTTCGATAAGAGTCAGGTAGTAAACCTTGAATATTCACTTGGAAGGGAGATGATCAGAACAAACAGGGCAGGGTCTTATTCTTCAACTACACTTGTTGGCTGTAATACCCGAAAATACCACGGATTACTCATTTGTCCGGTAGATGAGTTAGGAGGGGAAAGGTTTGTACTTCTCTCTTCACTCGATGTTATAGTTGTAAATAATGACAAAAGTTTCAATATAGGTATTAGGAAATATAAAGGTGACTATTTTAGTCCGAAGGGTCATAAGTATGTTGAGGATTATGATCTCGATGATATTCCTGCAAGAATTTATCGTGTTGGCGGAGTGATTCTTAAACAGGAAAGATTGCTGGTACATTATGAAGAACAACTTCTCATTAGATATACTATCCTTGAAGCATCGGAACCTATGAAACTGCAATTCCGCCCGTTTCTTGCTTTCCGGAATATTCATAAGCTTACACATTACAATCTGGCTGCGAATACAAAGGTTGATTTCATAGAAAACGGTATCAAGTCTAAAATGTATGAAGGATTTCCTTCATTAAAAATGCAGTTCTCCGCTGAGGTTGAGTTTATCCCTGTACCTGATTGGTACCTCGGAGTCGAATACCCTGAAGAACAAAAACGAGGTTATGACTATTCAGAAGACCTTTTTACTCCCGGATTTTTTGAACTTAAAGCAAAAAAAGGAGATATTATTGTTTTCTCCGCGTCAACAAAGGAGGAAAAAACATCAGGACTTAAACAAAAATTCACCAGGAACGGTTCAGGCAAAATCCCCAGAGATAGTTTTATTAATTGTTTAAGAAATGCTGCCCAGCAATTTGTTGAAAAAAGGGGAGGAAAAACTCTCATCATAGCCGGTTATCAATGGTTTGGTGCATGGGGAAGAGACACTTTTATTTCACTTCCTGGCCTGGCTTTAGCAAGGCACAAGCTGGTACTCTACAGGGAAGTTCTGGATACGCAGATTAACAAAATGAAGGATGGATTGTTTCCAAATATGGGTACTGCAAATGACCCGGCATTTAATTCTGTTGATGCACCTCTTTGGTTTTTCTGGGCAGTTCAACAATATATGGGACACGGCGGCACCGATGGATGGGAAAGATATGGGGAAGCAGCAAAATCAGTGCTGAATGCCTTTAGAAATGGTACCGCGTTTAATATACACATGAGAGAAAATGGTCTTATCTATGCCGATGCGCCGGGGAAAGCTCTGACCTGGATGGATGCTGTTGTAAAAGGTGTTCCGGTTACACCTCGAAGAGGGTATGCTGTTGAGATCAATGCACTCTGGTATAATGCCATCTGCTTTTCACTTGAGATGGCAAAACAGGTGAATGATAAAAAGTTAATAAAGGAATATGAAAAGCTACCGGACCTGATTAAAAAGTCATTTCTTGATCTGTTCTGGGATGAAAAAGTTGGCTATCTTGCTGATTATGTTAATGATGATGAAGGGAAGAATACTTTTATAAGACCAAATATGGTTATTGCCGTCTCATTACCTTATTCGATGCTTGATAAAGACCAGATGAAGAAGGTATTAGATATTGCTGATCGGGATCTCGTTACTATAAGAGGATTAAGAAGTCTTTCTCCAAGGAATCAATTGTACCAGGGCGTGTGCGAAGGGAATCAGGAAGAAAGGGACAATGCATATCATCAGGGAACAGTTTGGCCATGGCTCTATGGACCCTTTTGCGAAGGATGGCTGAAAGTATACGGGCAACAGGGTGTTCAGAAAGTAAAAAAATTGATTTATGGTCTTGAAGCCGTAATGAGCGAACATGGAATAAGTACTATTTCAGAGATCTATGATGGAGATCCTCCTCATTTACCAAGGGGCGCTATTTCACAAGCCTGGAGCGTTGGAGAGGTACTGAGGATTATCGACCTGCTTGAAACAAAATTTGCAAATCAATAACAGGGTAGGATATGCGTGTGTTAATGTTCGGATGGGAATTTCCACCTCATATCTCAGGTGGATTAGGCACTGCCAGCTATGGTTTAACCAAAGGTATGGCAACACTCGATGATCTGGAAGTGATATTTGTTGTACCCAAGGCATGGGGTGATGAGGATCAGAATATGGTACGTCTGGTAGGTGCAAACCAGATACCGGTGGCATACAAAAAAGTTTTCTATAAGGGATTCAAACGTCCGATTGAAAGAATTGAGGTATCATCAAAAATTGTGCCTTATACTGACCCTGAAGATTTTTGGAAATTGGTCAGATCTGAAGTCTCGGGTTATAATTTTTATGTCAAGACGAACAATCAGGGTAAAGTAGATTTTTCAGGAAGATACGACACAAACCTTATGGATGAAATATACAAATACTCCATAGTTGCCTCTGTGATAGCCGATGAAAATGAATTTGATATCATCCATGCTCATGACTGGCTGGCTTATCCTGCAGGGATTGCTGCAATGGAAGTATCAGGGAAACCACTTGTCATTCATGTGCATGCTACCGATTTTGACCGTAGTGGAGGAAGCGTTAATCCTGATGTCTACCGTATTGAGAAAAATGGCATGGATGCAGCATCTAAAATAATTACTGTCAGCAATCTGACCAGAGATATTGTAATAAATAAATACCATATCAATCCTGATAAAGTTGAGACTGTATATAATGCAGTTGAACCGTTTAAGATTGCCGAAGAGTGCATTATCAAGAAAGGTTTTGATGAAAAGATTGTAACATTTCTTGGCCGGATTACAATGCAGAAAGGACCTGAATATTTTATAGAAGCCGCTTACAAGGTTCTACAGGTAATGGACAATGTAAGATTTGTCATGGCAGGATCTGGTGATCTTATGGAAAGGATGATGAGAAGAGCTGCCGCACTTAAAATAACTGACCGGTTTCATTTTACCGGGTTTCTGAAGGGAACTGATGTTTTTACTATGCTTGATATGAGTGATGTTTATATCATGCCATCAGTATCAGAGCCTTTTGGCATCTCACCTCTTGAGGCCATGCAGTCAAATGTACCCGTAATTATCAGTAAACAGTCAGGTGTAGCTGAAATACTTACACATGCAGTGAAAACTGATTTCTGGGATATAGATGAAATGGCTGATGCCATATATGGTATTCTTAACTATCCTGCCCTCTCCAACATGTTTATTAAAAATGGGAAGGAAGAAGTTATCAGGCTTAAATGGGACAACTCAGCCAGACATGTACGAGATATTTATTACAGAGTTATTGACAATAAAATGCATTAAGACATGAGTGTATCAGGCAAAAAAGCGATTTGTTTCTATTTCCAGGTCCATCAGCCATTCAGGCTCAAGAGATACAGGTTTTTTGATCTGGGACATGATCATTACTATTATGATGATTTCTCGAATGAATCAATCATGAGGAAAATAGCAGGGAAATGCTATCTGCCTGCTAATAAAATAATTCTGGATCTGATTCAGAAGAACAAAGGGAAATTTAAAGTAACATTTTCTCTCTCCGGGCTGGTAATCAGCCAGTTCAGGCTTTACGCACCGGAAGTACTCGATTCTTTCAGGAAACTCGCTGAAACAGGAATGGTGGAATTTCTGGCCGAAACCAACTCTCATTCACTTGTTGCCCTCAGGAGCAGAAGTGAATTTGAACGGCAAGTTGCCAGCCATAAAGAAATGTTAAAGGAGTTTCTTGGAGTTGAAGCTACTTCATTCCGTAATACTGAATTAATTTATTCTGATATTATCGGAGCCTGGGTGGCTGATATGGGGTTCAAATCGATGCTGACTGAAGGTGCAAAACATGTTCTTGGGTGGAAAAGCCCCAATTTTCTCTATTGCAACTCACTAAATCCCCGTTTGAAAGTCCTGTTGAGAAACTTTGTGCTGAGCGACGATATTGCTTTCAGGTTTTCAAACAAAAACTGGAATGCCTGGCCCCTAACCGCAGATAAATATGCTTCGTGGATAAACAAGCTTGCTCCTAAAAGCGAACTGATAAATATTTTTCTCGACTATGAGACATTCGGGGAACACAACTGGAAAGAGACAGGGATATTTGATTTTCTGCAACATATGCCAGGTGCAATACTAAAGAAAACGCCTTTCAAATTCATGACCCCAACTGAAATTGCCGATACGCTGCAACCGGTATCGTCAATTAGTATACCCACACCGATCTCATGGGCTGACGAAGAACGCGACATTACTGCATGGTTAGGAAATGAGTTGCAGGTCGCTGCCCTTGATAAATTATATAGTCTGGCAGGGAAAGTAAACAAGTGTGAAGATGCCCTGATAAAAAAAGACTGGGAATATCTCCAGTCGAGTGACCATTTTTATTATATGGCGACAAAGTTTTTCTCCGATGGTGCGGTCCATGCTTATTTTAACCCTTATGATACGCCTTACGACGCATTCATGAATTATATGAACGTACTTAGTGATTTTGAAATCAGACTGCAAAAATTATTTCCTGATTCCCCTGAACAAGATCAGATATTTAAACTTGACTCCCAGATCATAGAAAAAAATATGCTCATCGAAAATCAAGTACTTGAAATTGAAAAACTAACTAAGAAAGTTGCGAAATTAAATCCTAAGGTAAAACCGACAAAGAAAAAAACAAAAAAATCTTCAGCAGTGGCCTCTCCTACAGATGATCTCCTTGTTATTGACGGGACTTCCCATAAATTAAAAACAAACTCAAAAACAATAAAAAAGAACGTTACCGTTAAAACCGGTAATAAAGTTAAACAAAACAAAAAGTAAGATAAACAGACTAAAACGAATAATTTTTTTATATGAAGGTTGAATTTATTTTTGAAACCAGCTGGGAAGTATGCAATAAGGTTGGGGGAATACATACGGTAATTTCTACAAAGGCACTTAAAATAGTAAATGAACTTGGAGACAAGTACATACTTATCGGACCGGATGTATGGAGGGAGGAGATAACAAACCCTGAGTTTATACCTGATGAATCTCTATTTGTTGAATGGAAAGCCAGGGCTGTATCTGAAGGATTAAGAGTTAAGACAGGGAGATGGAATATTTCCGGAAAACCCATAGTATTCCTTATCGACTTTACACCGTATTTCGGACAACAGAATGAGATATTTGCAGGATCCTGGGAAACATACAAACTTGACAGTATTACAGGACAGTGGGATTATGTTGAGCCCGCTCTTTTCGGATATGCTGCAGGTAAGCTGATTGAAAGTTTTTCAACGTTCTACCACGAGCATCATAATATTATCGCTCAATTCCATGAATGGATGACAGGGACCGGGATACTTTACCTGAAAAAGAATGCTCCATGGATTGCCACTTCATTCACAACCCATGCGACTGTACTTGGCAGATGCATTGCCGGAAATAATCGTCCTCTTTATAGTAAGATGGAAGAATATAACCCTTCACAAATCGCAAGGGAGTTCAATGTTGTGGCAAAACAATCACTCGAAAAAATTTCTGCTGCCGAGGCAGATGTTTTTACAACTGTAAGCGAAATAACTTCGAGAGAATGCCATCACTTTTTAGGTAAGGAAGTTGATTTTGTAACACCAAACGGATTCGAGGATTCTTTCGTTCCTGCAGATGATATTTTTGAAGAAAGGAGACAGGTAGCAAGAAAAAAACTTATTAGTGTAGCTGAAGCTGTGCTTGGCTATAAAGTATCTGAAGGCTGCGTTTTAGTGGTAAACAGCGGAAGATATGAATTCCGTAATAAGGGTGTTGATATTCTGATTGACTCCCTTAGTGAATTGCAAAAGAAAGGAGCTATTGAAAAGGAATGTATTGCTTTTTTCCTTATCCCTGCATATCATAAGGGACCTCGTCAGGTCATTATAGATATCCTTTATAATAATGGCCCGGTAAATGGTGGTGACAGATACCTTACACATAGTCTGCATTATCCCTCTACAGATCCTGTTTTGCAGAGATTAGCAGCAAACGGACTTAGTAATGATCAAAAATCAAAGGTTAAGATCATTTTTGTTCCCTGTTACCTGAATGGCAACGATGGTATTTTTAATATGCCCTATTTTGATTTGCTTATCGGATTTGACTTATCTGTTTTCCCTTCTTACTACGAGCCATGGGGATATACCCCGCTTGAAAGTCTTATGTTTTCTATTCCAACAGTAACTACTTCACTTTCAGGATTCGGCCTGTGGGTCAGAACCTATTTTGAAAATCCCGGAAATGGTATATCAGTAATTGAGAGGACCGATGATAATGAGGTTAAAGTCATTACTGAGATTTGGAATTTCATGAAAATGTTTATAGGGCTAAATGATAAAGAACTTAACTCAGCAAGAGAGAAAGCCCATGCGATTTCAAGAATCGCATTGTGGGACAACCTGGTTAAATATTATTTCGAGGCCTATGAACATGGGCTTCTCCAAAGTAGCGAGAGAAGAGAAGAACCCAGGGAATTTATAAGATTCGTTGAAGCTCCCGGATCACAAATTCACAAACCACACCAGGTGCCGGTTTGGAAAGATATTTATGTTCAGAGCGATGTCCCCGAAAAATTGGCTTCACTTAAAGGGCTGGCTAATAATCTCTGGTGGTCGTGGAACAATGAAGCAGAACTACTATTTAATAGGATGGATCCATCTCTCTGGGAAAAAGTCCAGCATAATCCTAAATTGCTTCTTGAGAAAATTGATTATAAAAGACTTCTAGTACTTGAAGATGATAATGATTTTGTGGCTGAGCTAAAACATGTTAATGAAATATTCAAAGCCCATACAGATCGTCCTGATAATCAAGTTTTACCTTCAATAGCTTACTTCAGTATGGAGTTTGGAATACACCCTTGTCTGAAGACTTATTCGGGTGGCCTTGGGATTCTTGCAGGCGACTATCTGAAGGAAGCCAGCGATTCTAATTTAAATATTACAGGTGTAGGCCTGCTTTACAGGTATGGCTATTTCAAACAAAAACTTGGACCAAAAGGAGAGCAGCTTTCAATATATGAAGCTGAAGAGTTTTCACGACTTCCTATAAACCCGGTTAAAGATTCAGATGGCAATCATTTGTATGTAAGCCTGGTATGGCCTGGAAGAACCGTAAAAATCCGTGTATGGGAAGCGATGGTGGGGAAAGTAAGGCTTGTCCTTCTAGATACTGATTTTGATGATAATTTGCCGGAAGACAGAACAGTTACTCATTATCTGTATGGCGGAGACAATGAAAACAGGTTAAGACAGGAACTCATACTTGGTATTGGTGGGATAAGAGCTCTTGTAGCTCTGGGGTTGAAACCTGATATCTATCACAGCAATGAAGGGCATTCTGCATTTATTAGCCTTGAAAGACTAAGGGGTCTGATAAATGATCAGCATCTTACATTTTATCAGGCACTTGAAGCAGTAAGGTCATCAACCCTGTTTACTACCCATACTCCTGTTCCTGCAGGACATGATGCTTTTGAAGAAGACCTTCTTCGTAAGTATATTTCACATTACCATAGCCGGTTAACGATTACATGGGATGAACTTATGGCTCTCGGGCAATGTAAAGGTGACTCTGATAAAAAATTCAATATGAGTTTTCTCGCTGCACGAATGTCGCAGGAGGTAAATGGTGTAAGTAAACTGCATGGTGAGGTTAGTCAGGGAATGTTTAATAAACTTTGGCCTGGTTATCTTAAAGAGGAACTTTTCATAGGCTATGTGACTAATGGAGTTCATCATCCTACATGGACTGCACCTGAATGGCGGGAGGTTTACAGGGAATTGACAGGGAATATTAATTTTGACCAGACCAACAGGGACCTCTGGGAAAAACTGTTTACTGTGCAAGATAAAAAGATCTATGAAGTTAAAACCCGACTTAAAAATAACCTGTTTACAAATATAAGGAAAAGGCTCCAGTCAGATATGATTGAAAAGCATGTGAGCCCTCATACTCTGTTGAGTATAAGTAGTCATCTCAATGAAAAAGCTCTGACCATAGGATTTGCCAGACGCTTTGCCACATATAAAAGGGCATCTCTGCTCTTCCGCGATCTAGACAGGCTTGCACGCATAGTTAACAATCCTGGTAAACCTGTTCAGTTTATTTATGCAGGCAAGGCACATCCCAATGATGGTGGAGGCAAGGATCTGATAAAGAGGATCTTTGATATATCACAAATGCCTGAGTTTGCAGGGAAAGTAATATTCCTTGAGAACTACGATATTGAGATGGCAAAGTACCTTACCAGAGGTGTAGATATCTGGCTTAATACACCTACCAGACTTCTTGAAGCTTCCGGAACAAGCGGTGAAAAAGCAGTTATGAATGGTACGATCCATTTTAGCGTTCTTGACGGTTGGTGGGTTGAAGGATACCGGGCATACGCAGGCTGGGCTTTACCAAAGAAAAAAACTTACGAAAATCAGGACCTTCAGGATGATATTGATGCTGAAACTATTTATAATATGCTTGAATATGAAATAGTTCCTGCTTATTATGCTTTTAACGATAAAGGTATCCCTGTTGAGTGGGTAAACCTGATTAAAAACACAATGGTAAAAATTGCTCCTGAATTTACCATGAAAAGGATGATTGACGACTATTATGAAAAATATTATTCCAAACTTTTTATAAGAAATAAATATCTCATCGATAATAACTTTGAGAAGGCGAAAGAACTGGCAGCATGGAAAAAAACCATGAAAGACGAATGGGATAATATTGAAGTCTTAAATTATAGTTTTGAACGGGCAGGTGAAAATGTATACCGGTCGGGTCATGATTACAGGGCAGAAATTGCACTTGATATAAAGAAAATTCCGAAAGACAACGTAGGTGTGGAATTCATCATTGCTCATTTGAGCAAAAGTGGTGAACATGAATTCGTTGCAAGTGAAGAGTTTAAATTAATCAGCAGTAAAGGCGGTAAGTGCCTCTACATGGCAAGACTTGTGCCTGAAAAAGCCGGCTCTTTCTTTTATGGAATACGCATCTATCCGAAACATAAAGATCTTCCACATAAGCAGGATTTCTACTTGCTTCGATGGATAGATTAAATATCAGTTGCCCGCCGGACAGGTTCTTTTTTAAATACAAGTGCAGTTCTTGCAGGCAGATACAGGTAAAGGTATAAAGGAGCATTAATAATGTTCCTTTCTGCTTTTCTTATTGAGATATAGATTGTTTTCCTGTCTATCCTGTCGAACCCACCAAATGCCGGGTCATCAGTGTCAAGAACAATTTTGAATTTCCCTATAACCGGTATTCCGTAATCAGTAAATGAGACTGTAGGATTAAAGTTAAAAACAAATAATAATTCCCCTCTCATATAGGCGAGAACCTTATCAGAATTATTTTCATATATCCTGTAAACGGCAAGATCATCAAGTATCTTGAAGTCAGTATGAAGCTTAACCATTTTCCTGTCGAATTTCAACAGGTTGTAGTATTTTAGATCTTTGTTTTCTGCAAGTTGCCATTGACGCCGGGCATATTTATAGCTCCAGTTATTTCCTTCCCGTGGAAAGTCAATCCACTCTGGATGACCAAATTCATTCCCCATAAAGTTAAGGTAACCTCCTCCCGAAGTGCTAAAGGTGATAAGTCTGATCATTTTATGCAATGCAATACCACGGTCAACTACAATACTGTGATAGGATTTGTTCATTCCAGAATACATCTCAGCATCTATCATTCTGAAAATAAGCGTTTTATCTCCAACAAGAGCCTGGTCATGGGATTCGCAGTACGATATTATTTTCTCTTCAGGACGATGTTGAGTCAGTTCATAAAACAACTTTCCCATATCCCAGTTTTCATCAAATGTCTCCTTCACAAGTTTTATCCAGAAATCAGGAACACCCATTGACAACCTGAAATCGAAACCGTAGCCCTTTTTTTCTGTATCAGCCGCTAATCCTGGCATCCCACTCATCTCCTCCGCTATTGTGATTGCTTCCGGCTTAAATTTATGGATAAGCTTATTGGCAAGAAAGAGATAGACCAGAGCGTCTTCATCCTGATTGCCATCGAAATATTCATTATAGGATGTAAAATTCTTTTCGAGTCCGTGATCATAATAAATCATACTTGTAATTCCATCGAACCTGAATCCGTCAAATTTGTACTCTTCCAACCAGTAACGACAATTGGATAGCAGAAAATGAATTACGTTGTCCTTCCCATAGTCGAAGCATAGAGAATCCCATGCTATATGATTTCTTCTTTCATTTGAATGGAAATACTGGCCCATCGATCCATCGAACAGACCTAGTCCTTCATTGACATTTTTAACCGAATGTGAGTGAACAAGGTCCATTATAACCCTCAGACCTGACATATGGGCTTTATCAACAAGTTCCTTAAGATCTTCAGGTGTCCCGAATCGTGATGAGGCAGCAAAAAAACTTGAAACATGATACCCGAAGGATCCATAAAAAGGATGTTCCTGGATAGCCATAAGCTGTATGGTATTGTATCCGGATTTGCTTATAATGGGGATAACCTTTTCTGTAAAATCATGATAAGTGCCAATTTTCTCTTCCGTTGTAGCCATTCCGACATGCGCTTCGTAGATAACCGGAGCAGGGAAGGGAGAAGTAAAATATTTACAACTCCAATTATAGGATTCCTTTGGTTGCCAAACCTGAGCATTAAATATTTTAGTCTTGTCATCCTGGACCACACAGTTAGCATATGAAGGGATCCGTTCTCCGCTTCCGCCTTCCCAATGAACAGAAAGCTTGTACAGGTCTCCATGTTTGAGTGCATCCGGCGGCAGAAATACCTCCCAGTCGCCCATAGCATTGATCCTCTTCATCATGAATTCGTTCTTCTCTTTCCATTCAGTAAAAACGCCGATAACAAAAATGTTATTTGCATTTGGAGCCCATTCCCTGAAGACCCAGGAATCTTTGTCACGGTGAAGTCCATAGTAATAATGCCCCATTGCGAAATCACAAAGTGTACCGTTTCTGACCAGTAGCTTTTCCTTCAGAAGGCATTTAGAAATGCGTCTGTCTATGACTTCTGTAAATGGGTTCAACCATGGGTCGGACTGATAGAAACTGGTTGTATTCATGATGATTGGCAAAATAGAATATCTTTCTATAAAAATACGAAAACTAAATCATTAATTAGGTTCATTTCAATGGGCTTTATTAATTTTGCATACATAATTTTGTTTTATGATAATTCATGAAGGTTATGAAAATCTTAATCTGATTGCACCTGTTGCAACACTTGGAATTTTTGACGGAGTTCACCGCGGGCATTTGGCTCTTCTTGATTGCCTGGTTTCACGGGCACAGGAGGAAAAAGGCGAATCTGTTGTAATTACATTTTCACCTCATCCGAGGCTGGTACTGGAACAAAACAATATTAATCTCTCATTCCTTACAACAATGCAGGAAAAGAAGGTCCTGCTTGAAAGTGCAAAAGTTGACCATCTCATTGTAATAGAATTCACAAACGAGTTTAGTAAGATTCCGGCATGTGATTTTATTAAAGATATACTTGTTGAGAAAATTGGCACAAAGCATCTCATTATAGGATATGATCATCACTTCGGGATAAGAGGCGAAGGTGATTTTAATACAATTAAGAAATATTCGGAAGCCTTCGGGTTCAGGGTTGAACAGGTACAGGGTTATCATACGGAAGAAGGTGCTATCAGCTCATCCTCAATTCGTGAAGCTTTATTAAAGGGGAAGCTCGATGAGGCGAACAAGTGGCTCGGATATTCTTATTCAATCACTGGTACAATTATTGAGGGGCGGAAGATTGGACGTACCATCGGATTTCCAACAGCAAACATTATACCTGATTCTAAACATAAATTGATCCCTTGTAATGGAGTGTATGCTGTTGAAGTTCAGCTAGATAATGAAGTTTACCCGGGAATGCTGAGTATAGGTTCCAATCCAACAGTAAATGCGGATACCAGATTAAGGAGTATAGAAGTTCATATTCTCAACTTTGATAACAATGTTTATGGAAGAAAAATTTCAATTATTTTCAGGAAAAGACTGAGGGATGAGAAAAAATTTGACAATTTAGAACAGTTGACAGAACAAATGGTACTCGATAAACAAAATACACTCCGATTATTAACCTGAAAAATAATAAATGTTTTTGTTAACTTTGACCTCTCAAAAATAATCTGAATTATGGATGTAAAATTAGATACTATGCAATATCAGGTAAAGGATATTTCACTCGCAGATTTTGGCAGAAAAGAGATAGAAATTGCAGAAAAAGAGATGCCCGGCTTACTGGCAATCAGGAAGAAGTATTCAAATGAGAAACCTTTAAAAGGGGCACGGATCACAGGTTCGTTGCATATGACAATTCAGACGGCAGTTCTTATTGAAACACTCACTGAACTAGGCGCCGATGTAAGATGGGCCAGTTGTAATATTTTCTCGACCCAGGATCACGCAGCTGCAGCAATTGCCGCAAGAGGTATCCCGGTTTTTGCCTGGAAAGGTGAGACGCTTGAAGAATATTGGTGGTGTACCGCGCAAGCTCTTTCTTTCCCTGGCGGGAAAGGTCCCAATCTCCTGGTAGATGACGGAGGCGATGCATCGCTGATGGTTCATCTTGGATATAAAGCGGAAAAGACACCCGAGATACTTAACAAGAAACCTGAAAACAGGGAAGAGGCAATTATTCTCTCAACTCTTAAAGATATTCTTGCTGCAGAACCAGGAAGATGGCACCGTACCGTAAGTGAACTTAAGGGAATCTCAGAAGAGACTACTACAGGTGTCCACAGATTATACCAGATGATGGAAAATGGCGAATTGCTCGTACCTGCAATTAATGTTAATGATTCTGTTACAAAATCAAAATTCGATAACCTTTATGGATGCCGCGAGTCGCTTGCAGACGGAATAAAAAGAGCAACCGACGTTATGCTTGCAGGAAAAGTAGTAGTTGTTTGCGGCTATGGTGACGTGGGAAAAGGTTGTGCAAGATCGATGAAATCTTACGGATCGAGGGTTATTGTTACAGAAATTGATCCGATATGTGCTTTACAGGCATCGATGGAGGGGTTTGAAGTTAAGACAGTTGATGACACACTGAATGAGGGGAATATCTTTGTAACAGCTACAGGTAACAGGGATATTATAACCCTTGATCATATGTTGAAAATGAAAGACCAGGCAATCGTTTGTAATATAGGTCATTTCGATAACGAGATACAGGTTGACAATCTGAATGAACTTAAAGGAATTATAAAAATCAATATTAAACCTCAGGTTGATAAATATCTTTTCCCCGACGGACATGCAATTTTTATTCTTGCTGAAGGAAGACTGGTTAATCTTGGCTGCGCTACGGGCCATCCTTCATTTGTTATGAGCAACTCTTTCAGTAATCAGACACTTGCACAGATCGACCTATGGAAAAACAAATATAAAATAGGTGTTTACAGACTTCCTAAAAATCTCGATGAGGAAGTTGCACGATTACACCTCGATCAATTGGGAGTTAAGCTCACAAAACTTACAAAGGAACAATCTGATTATATCGGGGTACCTGAAACAGGACCTTACAAGCCCGATCATTACAGGTATTAAGGTTTTTTCAGTTCCAGACTGTTACATAATTGCCCTGGAAACTTGTTTTGTAGTTCTTCAGAGGATATCTGCCTACACCTGAAGCAGGTGTGCCTCCTACTGTAAGTCCATATTTAGTTCCGCATTTCGGGCAGACAGCAATTGTGGAATTTCCAGGATCAATACTTACTTTAATGCTGAGCCCGTTAACAACGTAGTCGTGGGGACAAGTGCGGTCATAAGCGTAAAACTCATCGACTCCGTAACAAATTATAATACCATTGCCGTCATATCCTGCAGCACTGCCCGAGCTAATTGTACGGGAATCCACTGCAACTGATCCCCCGAATACACTCAGGTTCACAAATCGAGGGTCATTCAGGTCGAGAGTAAAATTCACATAAGTATC